>Ga0307928_10002807_pt1 | contig 13332 bp, 27 predicted proteins | sample AceLakmetagen232_FD_201815 | JGI IMG/M metagenome (GOLD analysis project Ga0307928, IMG submission 201815) | Saline water microbial communities from Ace Lake, Antarctica - #232 | ecosystem: Environmental > Aquatic > Non-marine Saline and Alkaline > Saline | place: Antarctica: Ace Lake... | reverse complement strand
CCGACTGTCTCCTGAAAGCTTCCGAAGATCATCCAGACTAAAGGGATAAGCAGGATTATTGCAACTAAGATTACTATTGTGAAGCCGAGGTATTTCAATTGATCATCCCTGCTAATGTTTCCAGCCTCTTAATTCGTTCACTTTGCCTTACTATTATAATTAATATCTTTTCTATATTTTGGACCATCTCTGCTCGTACTGTTGTTGCCATTTCCATATTGTTAATTATTCCATTTATTACAATCCCTGTCTCTGCCTCTGTCATCTTTCAATCTCCTCATACATATTTAATATTCTTATATCCATAGAATCGAGAGGCCTCTTTTTTTTTCTTTTAAAGTCTGATTTAGGTTGGCAGACTATCCCACCTTGAGGAAACTTTGGAGGGAATAATGGTTGTGACATAATCATAAATACTTGGGATGATAGCATCTGTATCCCTGTTGATATAAGTGTAGATACTGCAAACACCCTTCCATCTCTTATAGTTTCACACGGATCTTCAAAAAACTCTCCATCAATTTCTAACATCATATCCCCCGGTTAGTGTGCCCGATATGCCAGTAATGACAATATGGACAACGGTAAACATCTAACACACTCTGATCACAATGTGTATGCCTTTTTTCCTGCCATGCCTTCTCAGCAGATGCATGCTTCGTCTTCCCATCGCAGACACGCCTTTTATCAAGAACCTTTTTTGACATTTATTACTCCAATAGTTTTTTGATTTCTGGCCATGACATACCAGATATTCTTTCGATAATACTAATTAATTTACTATTCATTTTTTCACATCTATCTGTGATCTCTTCGATACTTTCAGGCTCAAGAGTACTAATCCATAAAACTATTCTATCAAGCATAGACTCAATTAAATATTTAAGCATTTCTTTATTTTGCTGTTCAAGTTTATCCACATCTTCAGGTCTAGACAATTCAACATTGCTGCTCCACCCGTCTATTCTTTCAATTGGTTTTATATTCAGTTTATCGATGTTCATTCTGTCTCTCCCTTAAAAAATTTCCTCTGCAAAATCCCCACTGTCCCAATTGCTATCGCAAACAAAACCCCTATCGCTGATGAAAATCCATACTTACCATATCGAAAAGCCTGCAGATAGATTTCCAGTACTGCTGTATTAGTCCCGTAATTCGGCCCTCCCCCAGTGAGTAATAATGGATAAAGAAAAATCTGTGAAATACCAATAATCTTAATGAAGAAAATAAACCCGACTGTTGGCAATAATAACGGCCTGGTAATATACCAATCTTCCTGAATACTATTACATCCGTCAATTTTAGCTGCATCATAAAGTTCTGGATCAATGGTTGTCATTGCAGCACTGTATATTATAATTGTCATTCCCATATCAACAGAAATCAAAATCATACTTATTGAAAAGAAAGCTTCTGGATTAGATCCAAGCCAGAATATTTGTTTACCTAATAGCTGATTGATAAGCCCTGCCGGATCTAGTAACCATAACCATATTAGAGTAACTATCGGACCTGCAGAAATTACTGGGATATAGTAAGCAAACCGAATTGCTATCTGTAAAGTTTTATGCATCCGGTATCCGATTGCTGCAATTATCAAAGGGAGGGCTGTCACTATAGGAACAAGCAAAAGGGTAAACTTGCCGGAGTTTATGAAAGCATTTAGAATTCTTTCGTTATTGAATATTTCAATATAGTTTCCCAGCCCGATGAATTCCTGGCTCATTACTCCGGCATCATAGAAACTTAATTGTATAGATTTAAATATAGGATATGCTGAGAAGAGCAGGAAAAAAGTTATCCCGGGAAGTAAGAAAAGCCAGGCCGAAAGCTGGTTATTGTTTTTCATTTAATCCTCTTTAGCAAAAAATATATAAGCTAAATCAATTATATCCTTATTATATTTAAGAGATATTTGACATAAATCTATAATAGCATCATAGCTTTTAGTTATTAAATAAACTCGATTTACTGTTTCATATGAAAGTGGTGTTTGGCTTTGAATAGCCTCTAATATTTTGTTTTTCATTATGCCTCCTATTTAAACCGGGTGTCCTTGGGGGCTCGAACCCCAACTACCAGATCCACAATCAAGCGTGCTACCATTAAACACTACCTCTGACATAAAATTGGGTTGTAAAGCTTTTTATTCCTCCAGTACTTTATTCCCTTCTTCAACAAATCTGTCAACCGCTTCTTGAACTGTAAGCTCACCATTAAAAATAGCCTGGAGTGCCGGAGGCCAGAGCCCTCTGACTTCGCTATATTTTTCAAGCCCTACTCCTGTATCAAAGGTTCCGTTCCGATCTATAATATCGCTCGTTATTGTCCATGAAAGATTATCTGCAACAACATTCCCGACTGATTTTCTGGAAGCAAACCGCCCCAGCCCCTTGACCGTAAGTCTTTGATTCTTAGTACTATTCAAATGTCTTAGTAATTCCATTGCCTCAACTGGATGTTTAGTATCTGCAAAAACCATACCAGCATCAGGCCCAACCGCTATTGGAACTTTCTCAATTCCGGGAGCCTTGGGCCATTCCATAATAACCACATCTACAAAACCGGATTTATCGAGAAGTTCAATAGGCAGCATTATTGCTGTAGAACTATTTCCACCTGCAACAATATTACCGCTTTGCATAGCAGACTGAGCAACTTTATATCCTAAACCTGCAGCACCCGGGACGGCAATCTCTGAATCGAGCATGAATTTCATAAACTCAAGAGCATTAATCCCCTCTTCACTATCAGCAACTATTTCACCATTATCATATAGTTTAGCACCGAAGGCAGCAAACCAGCCGAATGAACTCCAGTAATCTCCCCCAGTTGTAGCTGCGAATAATGGAAACCCATAATATTCAGGACCGTATTCTTCTTGTACTGCATTAACTACCATCAAGAATTCATCTATAGTCCATGATACATCAGATAACAAGTTTCCCATTCCAACTGAGTCAACTAAGGTTTTATTAACAACCATTACCGCAGCCCAGAAACTCCCAGGTAGTGCATATAATTCACCATCTTTCATGACCGGGGTCAGAGCGGAAGGAAGATAATCATCCAGCTCTTCAAAAGTTAGATTAATTGGTAATGCGTATTTACTGTTTGCGTATTTATTCACTCTGCCGAGATAATCCCAATATACGTCCGGAGCATCTCCGCCGGCAATATCAACATCCATTTTTATATTGGTACTGTCTGCTGCATAATTTCTGATCTCTACATCATAGGGAAAATCTTTTAAAAGAATATCCCGGTAAAGCATTAAATCCTTTGTCCCTGTTTTATTTACTCCATTTTTAGAAAAAAGTGCTGGTTTATCTCCACCCTGAACACCGAGTATCAAGGTTCCTGTAAATCCTTCCTCTGCAGTTACGGCCGCCGGATCATCTCTGGAACATGCACTGAATACTATTAACATGATCATTAATATAATTGCGATTCTTTTCATTGAATCCTCCTGTAATATTTTATCCCTCTACTGAGGGGTTACGTTTAATATCATCTTCTACACATTTCTGTTCTGCATCTGTTAATCTTCCACCCCAACCAGAAAAATTAGTGATAACTTTAAAGCCTGCATCTTCAATAGCTTTTTGTGCTGCCATTCTTGGTGGACCATCAAATCCGTGAGGTAAGCTTGAATCACCAGCAATAACAATCTTACATTCCCATACTTTGGGTTCTGGCTTTCTGATATCAGCACCGCAGAAAGGGCAGAAATTTATACCGGGAATACCAAGCCACTTTGCATGAACTTTAATCTCAGTATTACCCCACCTATTAGTTACACTAATCATATGAGTTTGACACGGTACAAAAACCCCATCTTTCCATTCACATTTACTCATCTTTATCCTCCACTAAATCAAGAAGAAAAATCACTGCATTATAAAGTGCCTCACTATATGATTCTGTTATAAACCCAACAGTATCTTTTGTTATATCCATACTATATTTATGAGCTTCCTTTATCTCTTCAAATGTTGGATCTGGGGAGCGTTTGAATATTTCACCACCTCTTCTCCTATAAACTGCATTTCTTGGCTTGGATTTTACTTCACGAAAGCGGAATTCCCTGGTAACAGTCCCTTTCCATAAATTTAAAAATATAATAACAGTATCCCATGCACACTGAGTCCATCCTCCACACTCAGGTTTGTACCATTGCCACTCATATTCTTTTGTTGTTACTTCTCGTGGAAAATTTCCCTTATTTAATTTCATCCATTCCTTCACTCTTCATCCTCCCAGGTTTCTTTCTTCTCTACCTGTTTCGGGATTCCCTTGATACTTCCTGCTGAAACGAAAACTATAATCAATGCCAGAAGTACAAGATATCCGATTAATAATTCCATACTATCCTCCAGTGTGAATATTACCGATAAGTTTTATCATATTAATTTTCTTAGATCCAAGCCAGATATCAAAATCACCCTCTTCAACATGAATCCAGTAAGAACAGTTCCCATAGATAATATGCCCGGTGATATCATAATTCTCAAACCTGGCAGTTACGATATCATTCTCAAATAATTTGTTTAAATCGCCATCTGACTTTCCGGTATATTGTTCAACAGTAAACCCGTTCTTATTTACCAATTGCCAAAAACCAGCCATCGGAGTGTATTCTCCTAAATCAGAATATCTTTCAGAATAATACATACATTTTTCATCATCATCCCATGCTCTGAATTCTTTCATGACAGGTCTCTATAGCTACTATCTATTTCCCCTGTTTTACGTGTATATGCTATTCTTGCCTTTGTATCATGTTCATTAGAATAAATATCCTTAAAATGGATATAGTATGGTGACAAGACATCCTGATGCCCTAATGTCTGCCAGAATATTCTCACTTTTATTTGAGCTACAAAATCACCCGATCTAAGTTGTTTCACCCTATATTTTGCATTCTCAATTTTCATTCCATCCTCCATCTTCAACAATATTCGGCTCTTCTTTCGGCTGCAATCCAGGCTTGATTCTACCTGCACGAATTAACATACTTTCATATTCAGTGACAGTGCTTAATTCACCACTGCCAATATCCAACCTAACATAAGATCCTTTTTTAATATCCTCTATTGCCTGGAATACTATTTCCATCAGTCCAGTACTCCACTCTCAATTAAGAGAATAACCTGCTGCGAAGGATTCCGCTTCCCGTTCTCCCATGCATCAACAGTTCGATAACTGACTCCAAGTAGATTAGCGAATTCTACCCTGCTCAAGCCATGTTCTAATCGTTCTGTCCTAATATCTATTTTCTTCTTTTCTGCCATTTTTATACCTCTACTTAATAAATACTACATTGTTACTGAATTGTCAAGCCCACAATTTCCTTTGCATCAAACAAAGCCTGGGCTGTATGCTTTCGGCTCCAGCAGCTATAATTTCTGGACCAGTGAAAGCCTCTTGATTTGATCTTCTCAATGACTGCCCGGTCCGGTTTATCTTCATGAGTAATCGTAACCCGGTCATTTTCAATATTGATAACTCCCCCAGGGAAGGGAAGAGGCTTGAAAGATTCTTTAGCTGCTATCCTGACTTTCATAATCAGAACTTTCTGTTTAGCTGCTTTGATCTTGGCATTGTTATTTGTCAATGCATAGGCAGGGAATCCCAGCATACCATATTCATCTGGTTTTACTACTTCAGCTGCAAGAGTTTCAGATATTCCAGCAGTAATCATTTCTTCTATCTTCTTGGCATTCGTTTTGTTCTTCTGCCTGATTATCTTATTTACTGTTTTCATTTTCTCCTGATTCAGGATAAGCTTATCAGCTTTTTTGATTGCAACATCCATATCATCCTCTGGTGAAAGATTATGAACCCGGTTTACTGCCTTTGAAAATCTTAATCGCCATTGACGGAATTCTTCCCAGGCTTTCTGCTCTGAATTATTTGCTTTCTCATTTCTTCGTGTTGGGAAGTTTGCCGGGCCGGTAATCATAACGCTAATGCATCTTGATTTTTTGCCTAACCAATTATTTGCATGGTTAATATATTTCTCTTCATAATTCCCGGCATTCTCACCCAGGGAATCCAGATCCTCCTGCAGCTCTTTTTCAAGCTCTTTCAATATCTGATCCCGCCTTCTCTCTGGATCGAATGAAGTATTGGCATATGCTTGAAATGCAATTTCTTTTAAACTGGTTAATCTGTTCATCTCATCCTCCTGAATTCAGTATACTACAATGTAAGTATTATGTAAAGAACTATTTTAGTCAGATAGCTCCTTAATTTCTTCATATGTTTTACCAGTTGCTTTTTTAATTACCTCTTTCATAAGTTCCAATAACATTGCAGCCTTATTCATAGAATTTGTTTCTGCACAATCTACCATGCCTATGATTGATAGAAACATTTCTGGAGCGGTAGTGATTAATCTAATATCATTTTTATTCTTTAATCTTAATGCTACATGTTTATGATCTGGTAAAGCGTCAATAGTTCCATTACCCTCGGATGTTTCATAATATCCTTTCCACGGTCCTGGGGTTATCCCTAATTTTTTGATTATATCTTTCATTTCTCCCTCCTGGAGTTCTTCAATTTCAAATACTGGGTTGTTGTCATACTTCCCTCCGTTTATTCTCTCTTATAATAGTTAATGGAATAATAGGTTCGGTACCCATTGGATCACAATCATTACAGTTCCCAAGGAAAACTAAATCCTCTGCAGTAACCCTTTCTAATACTTCATCTTCTGGAGTTCCATATTTAAAAAGAATATCTAAAGAACCATATCTACTTTTAGATTTAGGATTCATAAATACGGGAACACCCCATCTATTAATTCCTTTAAACATTACTTCTAATTTATTCTTCATTATGCATACCAGCTATTATAAAAACTTGACTCACCATCCCAGAGGCAGGCCGTTGAATATGAGTTCATGGTGATTCCATATCCGTTTACTCTTTTTTCAAAAGGCTCTGACTTTTCCAGAAAAGAATCTTTGTCAGGGAGAACACTACAACTCATATTGCCATGATCACTATTTTCAATTATGTTTAATCCAATCTCTCTTAAGATTACTGTTGCGGTTCCTTTCTTTTCTATCACCTGGTAAGCATCAACATTGGTTTGGTCATATCCCCAGCTGGATACAAAAATACTACCAACCTCTACCTGCTTGAAAATTTCTTTTTTCTTCTGCAGCTGTTCGATTTTATACAATCTATCCGATTCCTGTTTTGCTTCAATCATCTGCAAAAATCCATTAATCGCTTCGACTGCATGAAAGGTATCTATATATCTATACCTGAATTTCGATTTGTCACTTTTACCTTTATAACAGCAGGCACAAGGCTGACCGGAATCATTCATATACAGAAAACACTCCGCATTGATTCCATCTATGGTAATTGATTTTGATCCCGTTCTTGTTCTATCTGCTTCTTTCATTATTTACCTTCCTTTGATAAACTAATTTGATTGCCATACTGAGGTTTAATATTAATAGATCCACCAGTAAGATTTACTGCAAGCATTCCTTGCTCTTCTGTCAACAAGAATTCTATCCCATTTGATAATGTAATTTTAACAGGTCTATTTGTTTCTGATGGTGTAAAATCTAAACCGTGTTTTTTAATTTCAACTTTCATTTTAGTCCCCTGCCTTTCGTGTAATATCTTTAAGAGCTAATCTCAGATCTTTTTTATCCCATTTAATTCCTGCAACAAAAGAATTAAATAATGCTGTTCTCAATTCTCTAACTGTCATTTCCTGATTTTCGACTGCAAACAGTATATGTCTTAAATCATCTAAACTTATTCTTTCTTCCATTTTTAAGCTCCCTTGCTTTATCATGTTTATATACTACTACATTGTAGTAGATATGTAAAGCCCTAAAACGTTTTTTTTTACGAATTTTTGCATTTTACCCAGGGAGAGCACCGAAAAAACGGCGAAAAATAGCTAAGTCCATATAATGTAAAGAATTAGCTAAATTACACAAATACACAAAAATGAGTTTTTTAGAAACTCTCCTAGAGAATAAAAAAACGCCTTTTTTACTGTATGTAGGGACTTTTCAGAAAACGCTATTTTCTGTATAAGTGTATATAAAAAGTGTATATTTTAGATACTAAAAGCGCTCTACTACAATCTATGGGTAGTACAGTTTTTTAGTTTTTTTTTAGTAAATAATTGTTTACATTTTGTTATAATTAGTATAATATAGAAAATACACAGTAAATGGAGGCCGTAATGCAAGACGGAGAGAAGAAAAATACAATTTTTGTAGGTGTCAGACTAATACCGGAAGCAAGAAATCTATTGTTTGATTTAGCTAAGAAAGAAAGGCGGTCTGTTTCCAAACAGATCGAATATATGATAATGCATTCATCATCAAAACAATAGAGGTGCTTAATGTCCCCATTAGAAGTATATGATGATAATGGATTTAAATTTTTCCAATGTAATCCTGATAAATCACCTGTAACCCCTGGATTTTGGCCTAAAGATGATGCAAGAAAAAAGTATAATAATGAAGGAATAGAAGTAAAAAATGTCGACTGGAAAGAACCTGAAAATCAAATAACATCAGAAACAGCAGAGATGCTACAGTCAATGGGTGAGATGATAGGGGCCTGGATTCCTGAAGATATTATCGTTATTGATTTAGATAGGCATCCAGATAAACCGGATGGAGTTCAAGCTTTCAAGGAAATCAAAGAAAAATACAATATCATTCCCAATATAACAGAGGGAACTTTTACAGTTGTTACTGGTGGTAATGGCTATCATATTTTCCTTTATACAGGTAAAGACCACGGGTTTAAACAGGGAGCTTTAAAGTCAGAAAAAAAAGATATAGGAATAGATGTCAAAACTAATTCCGGATATGTTATTGCATGTGGTAGTCCAGGATATCATTTGCATCCTGATGTTGGGGACCTGGATATTATGGAAATGCCGGAAAGTATAAGACTCTGGCTTGAATTTGAGAATAAGAAGAAAGAACCTAAACAAGAAAAACTTAAACAAGAAAATAAAACATTTCTCCCTGTCTCATTACTATCCAAAATATTAGATAAATTACTAATAGAAGAGTTTAATTCGAACGATAAATGGTATGATTTAATTGTTTCAGCAATATCTACTTCGGGTGATAGTGATGAAGTCATTGAGGCTCTTTCAAAATGGTCAGCTGGTGATTCGAGATATAATGTTGAGCAAGCTGAAAAGCGGATTCGATCATTCAATTCTGATGGAGGGATCACTCCCGGGACTTTTGTTATGATCTTAAAAGAACATAATATAAGTCAGTATTTTATTAAGAAGGTTTTATCTTTTAGTTTGTCTGTTGAATTATATGTAAACATGAGAGACGATGGACAGGCTCTTCCTTTCCCAGAACCTGATTACGATGAAATCTCTGATAGTAAAGAAGCAAATGAACTTTTTATTACTGCAGGTAATTCCGTTGCAGCTACCTTACTCGGATTCGCAATTCATCAATATATTATTTACTGTGAAGCAGAAAAAAAGTTTTATCTATTTGATGGGAATCGATGGTCAGAATTTAATGATATGTTTTCTATTGCTTATACTGTTTTAATTCGGTTATGTAAATTTATGTTTGCCAAAAAAAGAGGAACCGATGTTGCAGGTGAAAATTTTCTGAAGCTAGTGAAAGCTATTAATAAAACACATTGGAAAACAGATGTACTCCGGGAGTTGCAATGTCGGGAAGGTGTTTTCTATCAAAATGTTGATTGGGATTCTCCCAGATTGAAAGAGACTTTGACAACTCAGGATAGTGTTATTGATTTTACGGATAATCATTTAATTACCAGATCAGGGGAACGGGAAGAATTTCGTAAATCCTGCGTTCCATATAATACTGACCAAATAATTGAAGCAGGGGAGCCGGTAAAATATAATGAGTTTTTAGCCAGCCTATTCCCGGATGAAGATACATTACTGACTGCTCGGCAATCTTCCAGTATGTTTATTTCAGGGAATGCCAAGAAAGTATTCCAGGTTTATCACGGTGGAGGAGATAACGGAAAAAGTACCTGGATAGAAATTGAAAAAGAATTACTCGGACCGAAAGCTCACACATATTCTACCAGCCTGATTTTGAATAGCAAATATGGTGATGATAAATTACCGAGTGAGGTTACTGAGTTTATAGGGAAATATGTTTTGTTCGGATCCGAGGTTGAAAGAGGTAAAAAATTATCATTAGGAAAATTAAAGAATTTTACCGGGCAAGATACTATCGGAGCCAGACCATTATATGAAAAAGAAAGAACGTTTGCCCCAACCTGGCAAATGATCTTATCGGTTAATGATTTGCCGTTTTTTGATGGAACTGACCGGGCTTTTATTGGGAGGCTTTTAGTTCTTCCATTTGAAAAGACTTTTGTTGACTGTGAAGAATCCAAAGATGATTTGATTGCCAAAGGTAATGATGAAAAACTGATAGATTTGATTATTGATTCTGATAAATTGAAAACAGATATTAGGGCAGAATTCCCGGCAGTGATTAATCAGAAAATTCAGGACTATCTTGATTTGAAAAATAACTATAAAGGGATTATACAGCAATCAGATAAATGTAAATTACATAAAGAATCCTATATTTCAGATAATAATGATATTGAGAATTTCATTACCGAGATGTGTATTATTTCAGTCAATAATGAATTCTTTATATCATCCGAAGAATTAGCAGAAGCATATAAAAATTATTCTGGTTTAAGTAAAATCTCTTCTAGTTTTGTTACCCGAGGGATTACGAAATCCAGACAGGAAGTTGTAAAAGATACCCGTGTAGTTAGAGAAGAAAGACCAACATCATATGATAGCCGGATAACTGAGGAAGTCAAAATCCAAAGGAGGGGATTACGAAATATCAGATTGAAAACTATAGATGAGATGGAACAGGCAGAGCGAAAAGATGACATACCATTCTAGGAGGATGAGATGAAGAAAGCAACAGCAACATTATTATTATTTTTAATGGTGATAACATTATTTGCAGAGGGATTAGAACCTTCGGCTATAGTTATCAAAAAGAATTTCCCCGATGGTTATAATATTATTAAGCAGACTGCAATAGCCAAATGGGATACTGATAGCACAATGATTCTTTATGAAATAAATAACCAATGCTCCAGTTTAATGAATGTTCTGGAAAAAGCAGTGACTCCAGAAACTGGGGATATGTCTGTGTTTATACAAGTAGCAATCAAGTGGTCTATTGAAGGATGGCAGCCCTATAATAAGAAACTTTATGATAGCATTTTAGATGGTAATGGTAGTGATTTCTTGAAAGCGATATTTGGGATGCATTGTAATTGGACCATGGTAGAATACGAATATAATAATCAGATAAAAGCAGCAGCAGCATATTAGAGCAAACAAAGAACTCCTAGAGTTCTAAAATTATATGGAGGATAGTATGGAAGACAAAGCGTTGAAGATTTATGACAGTAATGATGGAGAGAATGTTCAGCCGTTAAATAAGCAGGAAGAGAAAAAGTATGAGAAAAGTAAAAAAGACAAGGCACAGGAAGAAATTGATGTACTGTTTGCCAGGGTGAAGAATATCAAATCAGCAGTTGAGAATCCGGAATTTTATGATATTTTTATTAAACCGATTAAAGGGAATATTATGTCAATAAAAGATGATCTGGAAACTGAAGAGAAAACCAGAGATATTGTCTTAAAACAGGGAGCATTAGCAGCATTCAGAAAAATGTTAAACTTTCCGGAGACAGCAATTGATGCATTTAATGCCAAGGTTAATTCAATCAAAGACACGATGCCCTTATTTGTAGCAGAGAATGATTTCATCAGGGATGTAACTGTTACATTCGATCAGAAAGAATATCAAATAATAATCAGAGGTGTAGAATAATGGGTGAAGAAAAAATTTATATCGGAACAGGTACAGAGAAAGTCTTTAATGATAGTAGCAGTTTAATAAATATAACCCTGTCACTTGATGGATTAAAAGGTCATTTTGAAAATTATGGTTTTACAACAGACCAAGGAAAGAAGAAACTCGGGATTACTGTTTCAAGACGAAAAGAGCCTGATCAATACGGCCATACACATAAAGTTTTACTTAATACATACAAACCGGAAGAGCAGCATCGACCTGTAGAGCCAGCTCCCCAGGGCTCAGGCTTTGGTGATGAAGATATACCTTTCTAATGAAAATCGGAGTGATCATTTTAGCCAGAGCAAATTATGGAAGATGGCCTGATAAGGTTTTGTATAAGCTCCAGGGAAAAACTATTTTGGAGCATGTTATCAGAAAGAGTCAGGAAGTCGGAGCCGATGAAGTGATTGTCAGTACTACAGCTAGTGAAGAAGATTTTATTATTAGTAATATAGCTCACCACTGCAAAGCAAGTGTTTCAATCGGCTCCCCGGATGATAGGACCCAGCGTTATATGATGGCGATTTATGATGGTGGACTTGATTATTTTATTCCAATATCACCTGCAACTCCTTTCTTTGATGCTGATTATCAAAATAATCTTATTGCAGCTGCAAGGAAAAACCCAGGCTTTGAAAGTTATTTCATTGGTGCTTATAATAGTTGGGTAGCTCCTATCTATAGCAGGAGATTAATAATTGATACTTTACATAATGAAAACCGTGATGAAGAAATCTTTATCGAATCTAAGAATATTACAAAATCGTTTTCACTTTATAATTGGCATGATCCAGAATTGAAAAACAGATATCTATTTAATGGGAATATTGCCTATAAATTGCAGGCTGAGAATCATCAAAAAATCTGTGAATATTTAGGGCATTTCCCCAAGAACTATAATGAAGTCGTGAAAGCATTAATGGGAATAGGAGGATAGAATAATGCTAGGATATGAAATTGCGCAAGCCTTGCATTATGGAGGCCCTGTACTTCTTGGGATAATCTGCATGCTGATTGGTGTTTGGGTATCTAGCAAAGGATGGAAGGATAGAATTTACAGATATTCAAAAGCTACAGTTATCAAAACATTAGAGTTCCAGGAAAATAAAATTATAACTCTTGAAGAAAAACTTAGAAATGCAGAGGATAAAATCGGCACGCTGGAAGGAATTTCTAAAAGGTCAAAAGCTCATGCACTCAAAATACTCGGTATTAATGAATTAGGAAAAGGTGATTAAAATGAAAATTGAAGTACTCGGCAAAGCCTATGCCAGTAGAAAAAAGAAAGCAGACCGACCAATAGGTGATGGATATAATACACCACGAAGCCTTGTTTGGATTGTTGAAGATATTATCAAAAAAGAATTCAGAAGGCCCTATATCCTGGAACCATGTTGTGGACATGGAGCAATTT
>Ga0307928_10002806_pt1 | contig 13333 bp, 28 predicted proteins | sample AceLakmetagen232_FD_201815 | JGI IMG/M metagenome (GOLD analysis project Ga0307928, IMG submission 201815) | Saline water microbial communities from Ace Lake, Antarctica - #232 | ecosystem: Environmental > Aquatic > Non-marine Saline and Alkaline > Saline | place: Antarctica: Ace Lake... | reverse complement strand
ATTATAAATATTCAGATATAGGACAACAGGCATATAAAATCTTAATTAAGAATGGATTTAAAGTTATCTGTAAATCTTGTTTACACGATAGAGATTTAATTTTATGTGATAACTGGGGAAGCGATTTTATAGAACTGAAGGACATAAAAGAATAATTTATTTTTTTATTATTATCAAAAAGGAAAAGAACCTTTTAAAAAAATGACTAAACAGGAGAAATAAAACAAAAATGAAATCATTTAAAAATATAGACACATTTGGAAAGAAACTTAAAAAAAGTTTATGCTGGGAAGATTATTTTAAAATAAATGGAAAAACATATAAAATTTATGAATACGGAGATTTACCAAATTGTAATTATGTTTATTTTTACAATAAGAAAAGCAAGGTAATGCTTTATATAAAATATATTTGTCCATCTTCTAAATTTGAAAATGGAATTAAAATAATAACCAACACCTATAAATTTATAGAATTGGAGATTATAGAAAATCCAAGTTTATGGAGAACCGACACACTTTAATTTATTTTTTATTTTTATCACGAAGGAAAATAACCTTTTAAAAAAATGACTAAACGGAGAATAAAACAGAATGGAAACACAAGAAGAAAAAGCAGAAAGGTTTGATAATGGTTTAATATCTGAAGATGAAGCAGAAACAAAAAACCAAATACAAAATCCAAAAGAAGAAGATATGTTTAACTATCGGTTTATAGGAATAAATCCTTTATATGAAGAAGTGGAGATTTTTAATATAACCGCAGGGTGTGAAGAAGACGCTTTTGATTTAGTTAATGAAAGCTGTCATAATTTTGAAAATTGTTTTTTATTAACCGATAAAATGGTGAAAAAGTTATATGACGAAATTCAAAAAGTTAAGGACATTATTTAATTTTTTATTATCTTCTCTAAATGGCGAGAAGTAAAATAAAGCGAAAACTAAACGGAGAATCAAACAAAAATGGAAACAGAAAGATTAAAAATCTTATTGGAAGAATTGAATAACACAAAAAAGCAAAGCGCTTATAGTGAAAACCATTTATTAAATACAATAATAAAAAGGGTAGAAGAATTAATTTTAAATAAGATTGAAACAGAAATAAGAATAGGTTTTTAATAAAACAATAAAATAAAAAATGAAAACAGAAGAACAAAAAAAGTATTTTATAGATAAAATCAAAGTCGGGGGCTTTATGCTTTATACTATTTGGAGCAACGAAACGCAAAAACCCATATTTGATTTTTATAGTAGAGATTTTAAAAACTCCAAACAGGCACGGGAGAAAGCCGAATTAAAATTAAATAAGTTGTTGTCACTCTCAAAAGGTGGGAAGTATTTATAAACCCCTTTTGGTTATAAAAAAGTATAGGGGAAGGTGATACCCCTTTTTATTATCACTAAAAAAAAGATGGTAATTCAAAATATAAAATATTGTAAAAGATGTGGGGCAGGATTCGATATGGGAGATGGTGATTTATGCCCGAAATGTCGTGGGGAAAATTTAGACGAACCCGACAAAGAAAAATTATTTAATAGTTGCTGAAATTAAAAGAGGTTAAATTTTATTTTTATTTTTTAACCAAAAACAAGGGGGAAATACCTGCCCCCTTTTCATAATCAAAAAAAATGAAAATGGAAATAAAAGAGATAATAAAATTAAAAGGGGACGAATATGATTTACTAAGATGTAGAGATTGTAATTTTAGAGTTTATATGGACGAATTAAAAATGTTTAAATCTTGTAGGCAATGTGGAAGTAAAAATATTGAGGTATTAAGATGAAATTAAAATATATCAAAGCGAAAAATCATATTTTTAGAATTATCATTTATAAAAAGAAAACTTTTTTTTCTTCTATTAATTTAAAATCTGGGGTTGGCGAAAGGAATATTATTTATTTTTCTGAAAGGGGGTGTGAAGATGAAGTTTAAAGTAAAAATTGAATATGAAGAAGAAGTTGAAGCGAAAGATGAAATTGAAGCGAGTGAGAAATTTTGGGAAAGTAAAAACGATATTCAAACTAATGTGGATAATTTTATTGATGAAATTACCACAATAGAAGAAATAAAAGAATAGTTACTATTCTTTAGGAATTAAACGGGAGGAAAAAAGAAAATGCAAAAAGAAAAACCAAAAAAATAATGAAAAGGTTAGAAGAACTTGAAGAAGTTGCAATGAGCAACAGAGAGAAATGGGACGACACAAAATTAAAAGATTGGTTAGATGATGAAGAGAAAAAAGAGTATGAAGAACTTTTAGAGAAGTGGAATAATATCAAACCAAAAAACAATTAAATTAAAAATGGAGGAAAAGAATGGATATAAACAAAAGAGAACTTGCGAATCTTTTAGAAAGGGCTTTTGCTAAATGGAGTGGGGCGAATGAAGAAGAGCATAAAAACATAAAAGAAATTTACCCAACAGATGAAGAGTTTTTAGAATTAGCAGAAAAAGTTTTAATTGATATTGCAGAAATAAAAGGTAAGTGGGTTATTTAATTAAATAAAAAATGGAGGAAAAGAATGAATGAATATCAAGTAACTTATAAATTTTCAGATGTGATAAATACTTTAGAAGCCGATAGTCAGGAAGAAGCAGAAAAAAAAGCAGATGAACTTTTAGAAAAAAACGAACAGCAAGGAGAAACTTATTGTTATGAAGTTGAGGTTGAAGAAGTTGATGAATAATAATATTTAATTTTCTGTTCGCCTTTCAGTGAGAAGCCGACAGCAAGAGTATAGCACAGCGAGGGTGAGGGAATAGTTAAATGTTCAGGTAAAGTCAAGAAAATCAATTAAAATCACTGGCGAGTGGTAGGAAAGATTTATAAAAGGGGGACTACTTGTTATGAGTAGTAATAAAAAAAGATGGGATTACAAAAAGCATTACAAAAGATTCGTTCAGTAATATATAATATTGATGAAGGGAGATTTACTGACGATGAAGGAATGTTGGAAGTAAAAAAGATTATGCGAAAGCACGATGGAGATAAATTAAAAAGGAGGATATGAAGATGAATAAAAAAGAGATGAACAAAGAGGAAGAAAAGATTTATTTAAAACTTCAAAAGATCGCAGAAGTTGAAAAGATGAGTGTTGAACAGCGAAAAGATTTTTTTGAGGCTTTGAATGATTACATTGAAATTAATATTGAAATTTCAAAGTTTGATAAGTAAATTTAATATAGAATTTAAAAAGTGGTAAACCAAAAATACGTTCTATTAAATGAAAGTTTGAAAGCACTTAGCGACGGCTCTATTAATCTTTTAATCGAGAAAGGGGCGGCGGGATTTTCAAAATCCTACAGCACGATAAAGTTTTTGGAGGATAAAAAGATTGATTATGGATTTATTCAGAGTTACGCCACGCCCCTTAAGTTTTATGAATTGCTTTATAAATATAAGGATAAAAAAGTTATAGTATTTGATGATGTCCAGAGTATAAATAATCCGCTTATTGTAGGTATGTTAAAGAATTGTTGCTGGTCTGTGATCCACAAAAAAAGACAAGTTGCATATTACACGACGAGTGAATCTTTTGCTAAACTTAAAATACCGGAGATTTTTGATTTCAAGGCGAATATAATTCTAATTTTTAATAATGACCTCCGTGAGTTCGCCCCAGTGATTAATCGAGGGGTAAAAATAGATTTAAACTTTTCCTTTGATGAAAAAATAGAAATATTTAAAGACATTCAGAAGGAAGCGGAAATCGACCAGGAGGTTTTGGATTATATAATCAAGTTCTGCGACCCTGCAACTAAAAATTTATCCATAAGGACGATGGTAATTCTTTCAAAGTTAAAAAGAAATGGATATGATTTTAAAATGTTTGCACGGGAAATACTCCCTTTCAGCGAGGAGCAAAGGGCTATTGTTGAGGGAATGAAAAGAAAGAAGTGGATTGAAACTTTTGGAAGAAGCCAAGCCACCTATTATAGATCAAAGGCACGACTTTCTTAGTGATGAGAATGTGATAAACTTGTGAGAAACTCAATTCTATGTTTTTTATGTATTTCTGGGGCAGATATGCTCTTTTTTAAAATTGTTCTCATATTCTCACGATTCTCACCATAAATAATGGAATGTTAATATATATGTTGGAGTATATACTTCTTAGTCTATTAAGTTACTAAAATTTATACACATAGTTCTTTGTTACTTCTTTTTTTCCTCCATACAATTTCCCAACCATAAATTCAATAATATTAATTAATTTTCTTACGGCCACGATTGTTACCACTAATCAGTAGTGGGAAAGATTTATAAACCCTAGTCTCTATAGTTAATCATAATGTTACAATCAAAAAATCAATTTAGTTTAATATTATTACTAATCCTTGCTGTAGGAGTTGTTTCAGCCGTGACAGTTTATGCCGGGGAATCAGAATCTTTTCTTCTTCCAGAGAATTATGATTCTTATTCTATCGTAGGAAATTCTACTCCTATTGATTTTAATTTAACACAAGATGGATTGAATGTGACAATTAAATTTAATAAATATTCCAAAAACGATTTCTTTGAAATTATCTTCTTTAATTCTGAGAAAGAAGTCATACCCTGTCCTTCTTGTGGAGGCAGAGGGAGCTCAAAGACAGTTTATAGAGATAGAAATCTTACAAAGTATTTGGACAGAAAAGTTGAGGTGATTAAAAATGTTCCAGGAGAAACTATAACCGTTGATAAAGATGTCCCAACCTTTCCAACTAAATGGAAAGTTTCCATTGGACTTGGATGTCTTTTTATTTTACTTCTTGGGTTATTATTAGGTAGGATGTTTTGGGGCAAGGAAGAATTGGATAGCGAAGAAGAACTAAACCCGGTGGCAGAACCAGAAGAAGAAACAAATTCAGAAATAGATACAGATGAAAGGGGGTTTGAAAAATATAAATATGAATAAAAAAATAACAATTATTATGTTAAGCGTGTTTGCAATAGGTTTAGTTGTTGCTGGTGCTGCTTACTATGGTGTTTTTTCTGCTTCGTTTGAAGTTTTACCTTCAATTATTCTTTCAGGAACTTGTGATGATACTCTGGGAGTAGTTCATGATGGTGATACAGTCGTAGGTTCAGAATGTACTTTGACCAATGACGCTGATTCAGAGAGAGATTTGAGAATTAGTAATAATGCTACTGAAGGAATTGAAGTTAGTTACAAAGGAACTTTAACTTTAGGACAAAAGAATTTGAATACATGGGTTTTAAATGGAGATACAAAAACTATTAATTATACAATTATTGGAGACGAGTTTGAAGTAGATGTTCCAGAAGGTTACACTTTAATCTATTACCCAAACACAGAAGGAGATGTTTTTACAACTAATGTTGCTAACTCGATAGTATTAGTTAAAGGAATTAATGATATTGAAAATTTACCAATTGAATTAGATGTTGGAGATGACTATTGTGGTAATGGAAATAATTATGCACATAATGATGGTCAATGTATAGGAGCAAAACTTTGGTTGATTGAAGGAGATGAAACAGCTGCATCAGCAAAACTTAACAGTTGGACTGCAAGTGAATTTTACTTTGAAACAGAGTTAATACAATACAATGCTGAAGGAGAAATTACACTTTCCCCTGGAGCAAGTTTAACAATTATACCAGTTTATGAAATTGGAGTTGGAGTTAATGGAACACAAGAAGTAACTACAACAATAGAATAAACAAACTTTCTTTTTATTTTTCTTTTCTTTTTTATTTTTTCTGTCACTTCCTGAAAGGAATGTTTTAACTTCCTGAAAGGAATGTTTTAACTTCCTGAAAGGAATGTTTTAACTTCCTGAAAGGAATGTTTTAACTTCCTGAAGGGAATGTGAAATTGTAATCACTCAATAGTAGTCCTATGATTGTGTTACCATTGGTGAGTGGTGGGAAAGATTTATAAAGGTTAATTTCTATAGTTAAGTATAATGGTAAAACATCGAGAGGAAAAACAATGATAGAAGTAATAATCCTCTTTGCAATATGGTTAGTTTCAACAGAGGTAGCTTACTTCGTAAAGTTTAGGGGGGATAAGTGTAATCAAAGAACAGTATGGTTGGGGAACAGTCCATGAAATGACATTCGATGGAGTTTCAAAGGAGGAACTAGAGGAGATGTTTCGTAAGCGTCTTCTTGAGGGGTTCTTGGCTATATTAATTGGAACCGCCTTCCTTAATCATAATCCAGGAATTGGTACTCCAACTAAAAAATTAAAATGGATAGAAACAATTTAGCGTATAAAAAAGTTCTTAAGCATAGAAAGACTTGTAAAAAATGGGGGAAAGGTTTTTGTTTAGATTGTTTTGGAGAGGGATTGAATAGATTTTGTGATCATTATGATGAAGAACAGAGAAAGGAATTAGGTTTGCCTTCTATTGACGAGACACTCAAACAACTTGTTAGGTCTGAAGCACAGAGGATTTATATGGAAGCTTTAAATGAGATTATAAAAGATAAGAAAAATGGTTAAAGGATTATTAGAGAAGATAATTATAATATTTGTTTTTGTAGTGGGAATATTTCTAGGATTTAATATTAAAGCTCGGTTTGGATGGGGAGGGATATTGGTTGTTGGTGGTACTTTTATAATCTTAGCTCTTACAAGGAAGATTATCTCTAAGGAAGAAAAGCCAACAAATCCCGAACATTCTAAAACAACATCAGCGACGATAGACTAATCAACCAAAGACAGCTTATACTTCTTAGCCGAACATTTTTGTAACTATTCTTTAGTTAATAGAAAGGTTTATAAAGGGTGTTTACTTAAATAACTTAAATTAAAGGAGGTAAACTAATATGGCAAATAAAGATAGCACAGGTCCAAGAAGTGGAAGTCAAGGTCCAAGAGATGGAAGAGGAGCAGGTCAAGGAAGAGCTGGTGGAAAAGGAACTGGAAAAAAGACAGGCGGAAAAAAAGGGAGTTGTTAAATCAACTTCTTTTGATTCTAAGGAAAAATTAAAATGAAAAACAAAAAGCTAACTAAAGGAAAGTTTTTACTTGCTAAGAAAGATGAGGACTCTTGGGCTGCTGAGAGAAATTGTCTCTTTCTTTACTTACAGGATGTTGGCCCAAGCAATCTAAGAGATTTATTAGACAATTTTGATATAGGAGATGTTATCCAGATTAAAATAAAATATCTTAAAGGTAAAAAGGGATGGGGACATGTTCCTAGTGGGGGAGTATGAAATATCCAAAAGTTGTAGTTACAATTGCTAATTGGAAAGGAGTGGAAGTTCTTAGAGACTGTCTAAGCTCTTTACAAGAACAAGACTATCCAAATTATAAAATAATTGTAGTAGATGATTGCTCCCCAGATGATAGTGTTAATTTTATTATGGAACATTTCCCCCAAGTGACTCTTATTGCTTTAAAGAAAAATGGAGGGTATTGTAATACTTCTAACCAAGGCATTAAAAAAGCAATAACAGAAGAAGGAGCTGACTATGTTTTAAACATAAATAATGATACAAAGATTGTGAACAAAAACTTCATAACCGAACTTGTCAAGACTGCTGAAAAAGATAAGAAAATTGGAATTGTTGGAGTAAAGGTTATTGGAAAGAAAGAAAGAACGTTTCAAACAGTTTATTATGGATTTAAAGGGTATGGAGAAAAAGATAATGGTCAGTATGATTTTATTAAAGAAGTTTCTGCTGTTGCTGGAGTGATGATGTTTATGAGAAGAGAACTTATAGAAAAGATTGGTCTCTTTGATAAAAGATTCTATCTTGGTTGTGATGATTTAGATTATGGTTTTAGAGCAAGAAAAGCAGGGTTCAAAGTAATTTATAATGGAAACATAAAATTACTTCATTATGGAGCATATTCTACTTCATCTAGTGGTGGAGAGAATAATTCTAAACTTTATAAAAGTAATCTTAAAGGGTATCTTTTATTTAATTTTAAACACTTAAACTTCTTTAGGAAAGTTGGAGCCATACTTAGAGTATTAGCCGAATCAATTATTAAAAGGACTCATGGAAAAAAGTTTTTTAAAAGGTTTTCATTGAGAGATAAATGGTGGAAAAAGTTTTATTTTGCTTCCTGTGCTGTGATAGAAGTAATAGGAATAACAATCAGGGGTAAATTAAATGAAGTGGAGTATTTAAATTGGGAAAAATAATCAAATGGATTGTTGGAAGAGAAGTGATAAATTATTTTAAGTATTTGAACAGTAGAAAGTCATTGATAAAAATATTAAAAAGGAAGTTCTATTCAAAAAAACAGAAACAATCTCCAGGGAAAGTTGCAATTATTTTTATTGGAACTAATAAATATATAAACTTCTTTCCAAATTTTTATGACTCTCTCAAGAAATACTTTCTTCCAGAAACAAGGAAAGACTTTTTTGTCTTTACTGATATGATTAATTTTCCTTTCTTAATAGGAAAAGAGGATGTAGTTATTACAGAAGTAAAAAATAAGAATTGGTTATTTTCAACTCTACTAAGATTTGAATTTATAAATATGAGAAGAGAAGAATTAAAAGAATATTCTCATATTATATTTATTGATGCAGATATGTATGCTAATTCTTATATAACAGAGTGGGAGTTCTTCTCTCATAATAAACCTCTTTTTGGAGTTATTCATCCTCTTTTTGTTAATAATTTATTTAATGGAATACCTTCAGATAGTTTTGAATTTAATAAAAAATCTTTAGCAGCCGTAGATAAAAGCGATAATCTTTCAATATATTATCAGGGATGTTTCTGGGGAGGGAAATCTGAGAATGTATTAAGAATGTCTGAAGAACTGGCAATGAGAATAAAAGAGGATTTTAAGAACAAGGTTGTTGCTAAGTTCCACGATGAATCTCATTTAAATAAATACTTTATAGAAAGGAAAAAATCTGTTCATGCTTATGCTCCTAACTATGCTTACCCTAAGAAAAATCCTATACCAAAAGGATTTATTAAAAAGATTATTCACTCTGATAAAACATATAAAATAAAAGAAGATTTAACTCACAAATTCTAAAATGTTTGAAAAATTAAATCCAGAGCATTATAGTATTGAAAAGTTTATTAAATTTGTTTCAAAAAAAGTTAAACCTACAGAGATAGTTCTTGATACTGGTGCAGGTTCTTGTCCGTATAAAAAATACTTTGCTCATGCAAATTATGAATCAACTGACTTCAAACCAACCATTAATAAATTACAAAAAGTAGAACATACTTTCTATTGTAGCCTTGATAATATACCTAAGAAAGATAATTCATATGATGTAATAATTAATACTCAAGTATTAGAACATGTAGAATATCCTCAGAAAGTTCTTAACGAATTGTTTAGAATACTTAAACCAGGAGGAAAGTTATTTTTAACTGCTCCTCAAGGATGGGCAATTCACGAAGCACCAAACAACTTCTTTAACTTTACAAAGTATGGTTTAAAGTCTTTGTTTGAGCACGCTGGTTTTAATATTGTATTTATAAAACCTCGTGGTGGAATCTTCTGGTACTTAGCAGATAGATTAAGAGAATTTTTCCCACATATCTTAAAACAATATTTATTTGAAGAAGAATATAATAAACAAAGAAAGTTTAAACCAAAGTTTTTATCAATTTTCCTGGCTCCACTATATCTTTTATCTTATCCATTCACAAGGTATATAATTCCTTGGGCATTCTTTTACTTAGATAAATTAGATAAGAAAAGAGATTTTACTTTAGGCTATGCTTGTTATTGTATTAAACCAAGAGAGGGTAAATAAAATGAAAAAACTAAACTTTGGAGCAGGAAATGATCCTAGAGAAGGATATGATAATGTAGATGAAGTTGACTTTGATTTTGATATATTTCCTTATCCAATACAAGATGAAACCTATGATTACATTTTTATGAAAGATGTTTTAGAACACTTAGATTATCCTTGGAAAGTTTTAAAAGAACTTCATAGGATATTAAAACCGAATGGCACAATAGAAATAATCTGTCCTCACCATAATGATGAGAGTGCTTATAATTCTCTCCAACATAAACATTATTTTAATGAACAGGCATTTAAAGAGTTCTTAGATCATTGCCCAATATTTGAGATAGAATCATTAGAAGTGGAACCAACAGGATTGGGGATGTTTATTCCAGAGTTTATTAGGAACTATGTTGCAAGATATGTTGGACATTTAAAAGGTAAGATGACTTGTGTTTATAAAAAACCTTTCCAGAATGCTTCAAAGGAGGAAGAATGTTAATAGAAATCTTCCTATTCTTAGTGTTTTATTCTATAGATTTATCTACAGCATTGTTTCACAGGTGGGTTCACCCTAACAATTTCCTTAAATATGAATCAAATATGGTGTTTAGAAGGTGCTTAGAGCAGTATGGAACCTGGAAAGGAGTAAAGAAATACACTTTGATACACTTTTTTGAGCTTTCAATACTCTTTGTAGCATTTTGTGTGGCGGCTTCTATAGTTTTTGATGCTACAATTCTTCAGGGGATTAGATTTACATTCATTCTTCTGATAGTATTTCATATCTTAGGGGCAGGAACTAACTTAGTTGCTGTGGCATTTAGGAAAGAAGATGGGGAAATAAAAGAAGAAGTTACAAATTCCTGTTAAGGAATTGGAATTGTAACTACTCTTTAGTGGTAAGAAAGATTTATAAACTCTCATTTCTTGTAATATTCAATTAAAATGTTAGAAGCAAGCAGATTTGATGTTCTTGGGGTAACTCAAGGCTTCAGTAAACAGGGACAATGAGATTTATATTACATTTTAATTTAGGCTTTGCAGAGTTCGAACTTGGTGAATCTGATAGTTCCCGTATTACTGAAGTTAATCTTTATAGAGTAGAGAAGGAGGTTTAAAAATAGAAATATGAAATTTAATTTTAGAAAAATTTCAGCTGTAGCAGCAGGTGTTCTTATGACAGGAATGACTTTAGGTGTAGCAGCAGCAGTGAACTATCCTGCCCCATTTGTTTCAGATAATGTTGCAAATTACGCAGTAGTTTGTGGTTCTAATGCAGCAGCATCTGATTTTACTGCATCTAGTTCTATTGGAGACTATTTAGAAACTCTTTATGAACAAAATACAAATCAAGTTGAATTCTCAGAAGGAGATTTTTCCAATTCTGTTGGAGTAATAGAAGATGAAGTTCCTTTAGGGGGAAGTATTATTACTGGAAAAATTAAAGAAGTATTGAAAGATAACAAAATTTCAACACTTATCGACGGTGATATTGATTGGGATGATGGAGAGAATTCAAAAACAAGTTTTAATGTTCATGAAGTTATTGAACTTTCAAACTTAAACATTGAGACAAGTTTAGATGACAATGATTTTGAGGAAGTTGTTCTTACAAATGACGAAGGAATCTTATATAAGTATGTATTTGAAGAGACTTTAGACATAGATGAAATCAGAGACAATGATGCAGACGATTTGTATTTAACAATACTTGGAAAGAGATATGAGATTAAGTCTATGGATGATAATTCTTTTTCTGTAATTTCTTCTCAAGAGAGAATGGTTACTGAAGGAGAGACAATTATTGTTGATGGAATTTCTTTGACTGTTGGTGCAATCTTTGAGAATGGAAAACTTTTAATAAACGACCAATTTGTTGGTGGTGGAAGTGGTTCACGTGTAGATGGTATTAGAATTACTATTGATGATGTAGCATACAGAGATGGAGGAGATTCTAAAGCAATCATAAGAGTTGGAAAGGATTTAACTAATACCTTTAATTCTGGAGATGAATATATTGAAGATGATGATACATGGGTTTGGAGAATAAAAGATCCTGGAGTAGAAGGAGGTTACATCGGAGTTCAATATAATTTAAGAACAACAGAATATGATGATGAAGGTTTAGTTGAGATTGGACAAGGTTATGTCTTACCAGAGAATTATGCTTCAGTTCAATTCTTAGGCTTTACAGACGTAGATTATGAAGAATTCAAGGTTTCCTTTGATAGAGAAGAAGTATATAAAGGAGAAACTCCTTTGTATGAAGGACATAATGTAGACTTAGCATTAATTAAGGGAGATACAGATGAATCTATTGTTATTGGAGATTATGAAACAGAGGCTATTTATTTAAAGCAAGGAGAGGAAACTGTTAATGAAACAGAAGGAAGTGTTACTATTGAAGTAACTTATCCTACAGTAGAGCTTTACTTTAAAGATATTGATGGAGATTTAGGTGATGAAAATGACATTCAGTATGTTGATACCTATATCTTAAATGAACCAGCTGAAAATATTGCTAAACTTGTAGTAGATGATACAGAACTATCTGTTGGAGCTTCATTAAATGAGGAAAATGAAACAATTTTATCTATTGGAGATGTAGAAGTTAAGCTTGGAGGAGATGGAACTAAGTTCTTATACCTTGGAGATGATGAGGATGATGCTGAAACAAATGAAGTAAGTATTAATGGACAAGGAATTGGAAATGAAGAAGAAGACATTATGGATTATTCTGGAGTGATTGTAAAATCGCCAGAATCTAACTCTGAAAAAGATGTTGTTATTTTAGATGTTCCAAGTGACCAAGTATATGCTAAGGTTGCAGTTTTAGGACAAGGTGAAGAAATTGTAGACAGCATTGATAAGCCTACAGAATTAGGAGCAATAATCTTGAAAGATTCAGAAGTTTCTGCTTTCAGCAATAAGAACTTAATAGTTGTTGGAGGAAGTTGTATTAACACAGTAGCAGCAACTTTAATTGGAAGTTCAGCATGTGGTACTGATTTTACATCAGCAACAAGTGTTGGAACTGGACAGTATTTAGTGAAAGCTTATACTTCACCATACAATAGTGAAAAGATTGCAGTATTAGTTGCAGGATATGAAGCGGGTGATACAGTAAGAGCAGCAACAACAATTGCTAATGGACTTGATCTTTCAGTAGGTAAGGAATACCGAGGATAGATTTTTATTTAGTTTATCGGGGGAGATCCCCGACTTATTTTTTTTATTATTTTTTTATGTCATAAATTTCTGTTAGGGAATTAGAATTGTTACCACTTATTAGTGGTGGGAAAAGTTTATAAAGTATCTTAACCAATAAACTATAGAAATGCCACCAGAAATTAAACAAATTAAAAAAGCTTTAGAAGGATTAGCTCTTCAGTGGAAAAGTTGTGAGGGTGATTTGAGAAGAAAATATACAGATCGAGGAGCAGATAGTTTAATTAAAAGGTATTGCCTAGATGAAGATATGAGAACTAATATGCAAAGATATTATGAAACTTTAAAAACTTGAGAATAGAATGGAAAACTGTAAAGACTTAATCAGCGACGAACAAGCAGAGGCAATAGCAGATAAACTATTTGAATCACATAGTCAACGAAAAAAGGATAAAGACGACGGCTCGAATGTTTCTTTAT
>Ga0307928_10002805_pt1 | contig 13333 bp, 5 predicted proteins | sample AceLakmetagen232_FD_201815 | JGI IMG/M metagenome (GOLD analysis project Ga0307928, IMG submission 201815) | Saline water microbial communities from Ace Lake, Antarctica - #232 | ecosystem: Environmental > Aquatic > Non-marine Saline and Alkaline > Saline | place: Antarctica: Ace Lake... | reverse complement strand
GCTTTTGCATCTGCTGTGCCTGTTCGTCCAACAGCTTCTTGCGGTCTGTGTATTCAACGAGTTCCGCCGACTTCTCCAGTTGGATCTCTTTCATGTCCGACAGGATCTCTGCCTCGATTACAGAGAGCAGCTTCACATCATCTTTAACATTCAGCTCGTTCGCGGCTGCGGCCTCCACCTCGGTTCTAGCCAAGTGATGCGCCTCCATAGCATCTTCATACTTAGCCTCCAATTCCCCTTTGAGCTTTTTCCAGCCCGCCGATAACTTATCCACAACAGTTCTGAGGTTCGGGATATGTTCATGCGCTTCATCCGGGATCTCGCTCAACAGAAACAACAGCGCCCCCATGTCCATCGCATTGTGTTTTTTAGCTGCTGTCATGGCTGCGTTCATCTGCCCGGTCAAGATTACAACGCCCTTCTCGGCCTTCCTCTGGTTATCAGATACTTTCAGCCTGGTTTCAATCTTATCCCTGACAACCTTCAATCGTTCTTCATACTCCGCAAGCCAGCCATCACCTGCGGGTTCTTCAATCTTTTCTAAGAGCGGCATCGCGGCCATCTGCTTCTCGGCCTGGATCTTGTCCTCTGCGGATTTTAAGCCAAGTTTTTTCGCCTGGTTATAAGCAAACTTCGCCTCGCTATACCGGACGATGGCCTCGTTGATTTCCTTCAGCTCCGCATTGAGCAGTTTGTATTCACGTTCACGAGTTTTGTATTCCGCGCCGGCTGCTTCGGCTCCCTTGGCTGCGCTCTCCAGCTCCCGGCTTGCCGCGATTGCATCCAGCTTGGTCCTTCTGGCGAATAAGCGCTCCTCCTTCGCTTTCGCCGCCAAACCAATCATGCACTTGGTAAGATTGTCTTTGTTTTTATGCGCTTCGATTTCCAGGATCGTCTTAATTCCAAGTGGCCGCTCCCACAAACTAAATAGATTCGCAATGTCATCCGGAAGATCATTCATCGCGGCCAACTGCTCGATAGTTGCCAACCTGCCACCGATCTCCTTGGCGTAATAAGCCCCGAGAGCAGACAATACATCGTCCTCTCCCGCTGCGCCTTCGCTGCAATGAGCCATCACAAAGTCCCGCCTCGCCGCCGGAGACATCCCAAGAAACTTAGAAAGCTGGAGGGATTCGGTTTCAACCTTCCACCTGTCAGGAACGGGAACATCCTTATCATCGTCCGAGGTTTCGATGAAGGAAGATACTTGGTTCTTTTCGTGGTCAACTTTAATCCCACGCTTGAGCCAATTCTTATCTGTGTCTTCCAATGCTACGTGGCCACCATGTACGCTGAAAAACTGTGCGATAGCATCGTTAGTCTTTCCCGCTTCTACTTCGCCCGTGAGGGCATACACAATAGCCTGGAAACATGCACTTTTCCCGGCACCGTTGCGGCCCAACAACAAAGTTAGTTGGTTTATATCGTAATCACGAGTTAAGCCCTTAAAATTGTAAAGAGATACTTTGTTTATCATTTCCCCTCCAATGCTTTCTCTCCGGCATCAACGGCCAGGTTCATTTCATCAACCGTACATTTCTGCGTAATCCTGTGAACGCCGGTGCGAGCCTTAATGGCGTCAAGCTGTGGTCCGCTCAACTTTTTTAACAGCGCCTTCCACACACCCCAGAGCGCTTCGCATTCCTCAGCTTCGTCTGTCTTTTCAACCGCATCGTTTACCTCTTCAAAGCTAAACTCCTTTTTGTCCTGAAACATAGCTTCAGGCATCCCTGTTGTCTCGGTTGGGAAGGGAGTCTTTTTCTCTTCGGCTACGGTCTTAACATCTAAGACTTTGGTATCCATAGGCTCGCCTTCGTACTCAAAGTCCTCACGGCCAACACCTTTGAGCACGTCCGCAAAGAGATCACGGGCAGCAAATTTATAAGCCCGGTTTCGAAGCATACGTCTCGGGTATAGCCGCCAGTTGTCTTTACCGATAAGCTTTGCCGCCTTTGCCTCGGCCCACGAAAAACGCCTCTCAGCAGCCCTCTCCATTCCCTTTCGCTTTAGTCGCACAATTGCAGTCAGCTCATCGCCCTCGCCTTCAAAAAGCTCCTCCTGGTCAACGAGCAAACCGCTCTTTAAAATAAGCGCAGCAGCACCTTCAGAGTCCAAGTCCGGGCGACCGTTGATGAAACAGCAATTCTTTAATGACTGTATGGGAGACATCCCCAACTCGATCCCAAACGCCATGATGCCAAACGCACTTTCCGTACCCATCCCCTTTGGCGCAATCTTAGCACTTACCATCGCCTGGGCCATGCGCCACAAGTCCGACATTGTGCTAACCTCAATTCCCTTTTGGTTAGAACTGTGAATCTTCAGCTCTTTTGTTTTTTCCGTCATCGTCATCCCCTTCTGCCCTTAGCTGGACAAATTTTCCAATAGCTACACCATTTTTCCGAACAATACCACTCTGTCTCGGCTGCTGGCAAAAACACTCCGGCATTGAAACCAGAGACTACTGCTTTAACAATATATATAAAACCTCGATAATCCTCTTCTTGTCGTCTTGACCAAAGCCGCGCAGCTTCCCAACCCTTCCCTTTTGCATAAAGCGTATCTATCCAAACGCGTTTCGGAAACTCGCCGTAACGCGACTTGTGTAAAATTGAGTAGGCTGTGAGCTGTCGTGAATTATTAGCCCTAGTTTGGTTCCAGGGCTTCCCTGTCTTTAAGTCGCCAATACCATCCTCGGTAACATAGTCGGGCGTCCCCGCATAAGTTACGTCGTCATCAACCTTGACGGTAATGGTTTCCTCGGCAGCTATCACACCGTTGAGCTTGGGACTAACGCGCTCTCCAAAGGCGACCGCCGCGCTTGCAGTTCTGTCTTTCCCTTTGGCAATATCTATCTTAGATTCAACAACATCGTTAGCTTCTATTTCTGCTTCGTATTCTTCGACCGCAATGTTTTGCAAGTCCATTAAAGCCAAAGGTTTGCCGGAGTACATCTTCTCCCTGTTATCCTCGCAAGCACAACGTGAAAGCGCTGTGCCTGTGGCCATGCGTGTGTTCACCCTGCGTAGTCCGTCAACATACTGGAACTTTGCGGCTAAACCACATTTAAGATAGCTCTCCACTAGGCTCTGCGAAATAGCCCTATTGTAGCGTTTGTCGAAATCCATGTTACTACTTCCCTTATTGGTTCAAATGCTTATTAAGAATCCTCATCGCAACTTTTCGTGACCAGAACCTTTTGCCTCCGAGGAAGTGGCTTGGAATTTTCTGTAGATTTATTCCCTTACCTTTGTTGCGCTTGCTTCGCCCGCCTTCCTTTAGCAACTTATAGAGCGTCGCCATTGAAATGTCGAATAGCGCCGCAAGCTCTTTGCCTGTCAACAAGTTGTTTTTCGTTGGTGTCATATCAACCTCCTGTAAAAGTGTTTACTGAGGATATAATAAAGGGCAAGTTTGGATGTGTCAAGAGAATTTAAGAAAATATAAGAAAATATTGGAAAGTTATTTCAGATTTATTTAGAAGATTTCAACGCCTCTAAAAGCTGATGCACTTTTTTCCTATACGATGGCGATGTGAGTTTTCTCCCAGAGCGCGTGCCGTCCAGCTTGAACAGATACCGATGTCGCAAAGCTGTAACAGCGAACTTTACGCCTTCTTCGTATTGCGGATTAGACTTCAAGGTTTCCATGTATTCATCTCTCCGTCTGTCCGAGATATCACTGCGGGCTATTCCCCATGCTGCGTTGCGGATAACTTTAATGTCAGCCTTCACCCGGTCGTCTATTTGCGCTTGGTTGAGCTTCAGGTTGTAAAACATCTGCTCGACTTCAGGTTCAAGCTTTTCCTGCCGGACGCGTTTCTCCAACAGAATGTTCCACGCATCTTTGCGCTCTTTTCTGCTTCCAATATTAAAGACATCAATCGATTCTTTGAAAGACAATCGTTTAAATATTGCCTGGAATGAAGTCAGCTTGGAATCTCTCTCTAAGCTCTTTCGCTGCAACTCCGTGAAGCCCTCCAACCGTGCCGGATCAATCTTTTTCTTTAAGCGCATGTCTTTTATTATCTTGCGGCGCTTGTCGTAGTATTCGGCCTTTTCATGGCTCTTCTGTCCGCCGGCGGTTCTCATGTGTGAAATTGCCAGCGTCATTGCTCTCGTTCGAGTTATGTAAGCAGGGGCAGGAGATACACCGCTTGCAGCAATACCAAAGGACTTCACCTTTGTCTCCCCGTTATCTACATATTTAGCATAGTTACGGAAGCTGAAGGGCATAAACATATTCTCAGCAAAATGCGTTGCTGCCTGTGCGGTTTGTTCTGCGAAAGTTCCTTCTCGTATCTGGTTGCCGAAGTAGTCTTCGTTCTCGTACAAGTCGGCCATCGTTCCCCACAAGGGGTTGAGCTTATGCTTGGTAGTCTTCGCAGGATTCGTGTACCAAGCAATAATATCCTTCGAGTAATGAGGCATACTAAGCCTCTCTGAGCTGCCGTCTGAGTTTTTTCGGCCAGTCTTAGGGAAGTACAAATCCTTTATCTCTTCCGGGGGTTCTCCTGTGAGTAGATACTGAATAGCAGCGCCCTGTATTGCGTAAGAAATGCCAGCACCAAGAGCATACCCCATCTTGCGAGTTACAATGGGATCTCCTTTCAACAAACGGTAGGGAAGCGCCAGGGTATCAACTAATCCGCCACCAAACTCTCGTATCGAACCAAGCGTCCATCCAGGAGCGCGGAAGGCCAGCATTATACAATCCCTGAATACCCGGTTCCAATGCAAGTTATCGTAAATGAGCTGTCCCATACGATTATCTACAGAGTCCCACGCCTTTGCCATCTCGGTTTCAATGCGGACATCGTTCCAGTCGTAATGGTCCGCCTGCTCGTATATGTGTTGTGCCATATGGTAGAAAACACCGAGCTTTAGCCTTGGCACTTGATATGTCATAATAGGCCAAGCAGACGCCTCAAAACCAGCCATCGCAACTTGCAACGGCGCCTTGAATGCTCCCCATGTTTTTTGGCCTGCTGCGCCAAATTTTATATCTCGCATAGACTTTACAAGCATACTTGCTGCATTGTTACTATAAGCAGCATCCATCGTTGCTCTTGCGCCCGCAGCTATTGCCGCCTTAACTATCTTTCGCATCTCGGGATCTACAATATTATTAAGATCCTCTTCTTGCATGGCTGCAAAAACCTTTCGACCAATGAGGATATCGCCAACCGGAGCTTTCCATGCACCGCCCCACAATTTAATAGCGCCTTGCCAGTCGCCCATTCCAAGCTTTTCCAAGCCCATGCCGACATGCGAGTTAATTGAGTCAGTAGCAACATTGATGCCATGAAACGCGCTCAGTCCATGACTTGCCATAAGCGACAAGTTGCGCATCTTCCTAAGCCCTGCATAAGTACCCCGCACCCAAATATTCTTGTTGCCTCCCAGCCCTGGAGACAGGTGTCTATTCAGAATAGTGGCAGCCTCTTTCGGTAACGCCCATCGGCCAAGTGTTACAACGCCCTTGCCTTCAAACTCTTGTTCCCGGGAGCCCAACACAACAGAACGGTCCAAAGACAACAAAGGAGCTACAACATCATTGTTCTCCAGGAAGCCCTTCCATGCCTTTGTAATGTTAGGAGCAACCTTTGCCATCTTCTCAGGAGCCTGGAGCCATGCCTCTAAAATAACAGCTTCCTTCTCTGCTTCCCTGCGAACGTAGCTCTCTCGGCTTTTACTTACTTCTTCCCCTTCGTTCCGGAGATCCGCCAAAGCCCTGAACTCGTTTTTAATCGTGACACGCTTTGCCTGCTGGTCAGATGCTACCGGCTGCCCCTTCTTTTTGCCCGACTTGAATGTGCGCCCAATGGTATGTTCACCGCTTATCATAAAATCATATAGCCCAAACTGCTCACCTATTTGATGCCCAACCTCATGAGCGAAGACACTAACAGGTCCAGCAAATTTAGTCTTAATGTTTTTACCCGGTCCAGACTCGCCCCACCGTCTACCCCGCAATTTAGATAAACGCTTATGTGAAACGCCAAGCCTTGCCGCCACTCCCATCAGTTGGTCAACCAACAGCTTGTCGTAAGCCTCTTCTATCTTCATCGTAGGGGTTCCCTTGACGTGGAAGGCCGCATCATCGATAAATACCCAGCCAGAGCGCTTATAGTTCTTAGTCATGCTCTCAGCAATGAATATAGCCATGCCGGTGTCTTTGGTGTCCTGAAAGATGTTCTGCCCAGCAACGTAACGATTCATTTCATGTAAACGTAAAGCAACCATCTCAACAGGATTGTCGTGGACCAACTCAAGCTCCGCATCAAGCCCATCCTTTAAGGTTGGATATTTTCTCTCCTGCAAAAAGCCCGAAGGTTTCAACTTTCTCTTTGAAAGAATTGACGCAATAACATCAGCCGCATGTTTTGGGCGTTTGAATAGATGGGGAAAATAATCTATATAATACTCTTCTAGTTTACCTGTCCCAAGATCCTGAACTCGTTTCCGGCCTCTGTCTAACAATGCTCTCAAAACCGCCGCAGCATCATCCAGCTCTTTTGTCTCCTGTTGACGTGCTCCCTCAGGATCTTCCATGCGGCCAATGAAGTCTTCAATTTTAGGCCGAGACATCCAGCGGAAAAGCTTTCCTATCTGATTTAGCTTGGCGCGAATTGCATGGTCCTGTTGAGCTATCTCAGCGGTGCGCTTTCGAGTAATAAGCGACATCATTCTTCCGAATGCCCCGCGCTTTGCCGGGAAAAACATTTCCATTGCGCCGTCTACAACTTCCGTCTGCGACAACTTAGATGCTATCTCATCGATCTTCTTGGAAGGCTCTGATGGTTCTCTGTAATTGATTTTGTCTGCAACAGCCTTGATCTTCTTAGCTACTGTCTGCGACAACTTAGATGCTATCGCCGCATCTGTTGCATCTGCCGCATCTGTTGCATCTGCCGCAAAGCTGTCGCCCGTACCAATTGCAGCCATCGCGTTGCCACTTGCACCACCACCCTTCTTCTTGCTCTTAGGCTTCAGGTTGTCTCTCTTTTGCTGCTCAGTCTTCTTAGGCTTAGGCTTAGGTTTGGCCTTCTTAGGCTTAGGCTTAGCCTTCTTTGTCGCCGCCTCGTTATGCCTATCAAGCATCTCCGCGTACAACGCGGGATCGGTTATAGGTCTTTTCAACAAAGCTATTCGCTGCTTGGCCGCCTCCACCGCCTTGGCTGCTACATCTGGATCTTCTTGATTTATGCCAAGCCGCTTTGCTATTATCGGGTTTTTCGTGACCTGTTTCGGAACCGCCACAATCTTCTTTAGCTCTTTAATCTCTTTGTCGATCTGCTTAACCACCGCTTTAAGCTGTTTAGTAGCAGACTCATTGGGTCCAAACATACTAAGCTGCTCATATTCCTCTGTTTGAGCGGTTTCCCTGCCTTCCATAGCAATGAGGTTTTTTGTGAAGAAGCCTAACTGATCGGCTGTCATGGTTTTCGCTTCGCGCAGCGCCACCGCTTGCACGCCTTCGTTACCAGGTGCAGAGCTTGCTATTTCTCCTGCTTTTCGAGTTGAGATTGATTCATTTTGTACTGCCCCCAAGAGATCATCGGAGGAATCTTTAGCAATGACGAATCCGTCACGACCACGGGCGTCACGGAAGAATCCTGCTTTTTCTGCGACCTCTTTACTGATTTTGCTTTCTCTGAAGTAGTCAACATAATTTAATACACTTCCTTGTCCATCAAGAATGTTTGATTTTGCGTCTATGGCTTTGACCGTATCCGCTGTAAAACCCTCGGACTCTTTAACTATTTGAACCTTAATATATTCCAAGCCTTTTCTGCGATAGAAATCTAAACGATGTCGGCCTGTTGCAATAACAAGCGTGCCATCAAGACGATCCCATACAACAATAGGCGCAAGCCCAATCGTGTTGATATCACCCTGTATTTCTTTTCCAGGAACGATTCCGGTTACGGGATCTGCGTCCTTTTTAATATTCATTCCCGGTGCCGATGCTTGAATATCTTCAGTCTTAACCCAAGCCAGCGGAATGCCTTCGAATACCTGTCTGTCGGTTTCAGAAATCTTCCGCTCTTCTTCAACCTCTTCTTCTGCCTCTGCTTCAACCTCTGCTTCAGTTTCCTGCTTGGGCTGGAGCTTCGCCTTTTGCCTTACCTTCTTTGCCTCTTCAGCCTGCTTGACCTCTTCGGTTTTCTTCAGCTTCTTCTTAGGCTGTTCTATGGGCTCCTGGACTTCTTCCTCTATCTCTTGCGCTAACTTTTTACCTTCGCTCTCAATAGGCTCTTGAACAACCTCCGGCTCGGCCACTGGTTCCGGCTTAACCTCTGCCTCTAAGCGCTCTATCACCAAACCCTTCTCTTCAGTTTCCTGCTTGATCTCAGGCTTGGCCTCTAGTTCCGGTACAACCTCAACTTCTTTGGTTGGTTCCTGGACCTTCTCTTCGACCTTCGGCGTCAACTCTGCCTCAATGAGAGCGGCGTCTCTTTCAAAGTCTTTACCGGCTCGGTAGATGGCCTCTTCCCGTGAGGAGCTACCGCCTCGCATATCCGATGCTATTTTTCGCCCATCCTCTGTTATCTCTAATTTGAATACGCCTTCTGCAACACTAACTATCTTATAGTCTTTTCCGGCAACACTTACAGCCCCCGTCTCGTCTAATTCAGCGCGGGCCTTCTCAATATACCCTTTAACGTCTTGGACCTGTGGTGCCTCTTGTGGTGCCTCCTCGACCACTGGTTCCGGCTTAACCTCTGCCTCTAAGCGCTCCGTCAACTCTCCTGTCTCAGTAACAGGCTCAGGCTTTTCTTCAAACTCCGCCGCCTGCTGTTGGGCCCGATGTTCTGTCTCTTTATAGATGTCCTTAATCTTCAGCAAATGCCCAATCGCCATCTCGTGCTTTTTAAGTTCGCCGAGAAAAGCTGCTCGCTCTGGACCTTTCATTTTGGGTAAGCCCGCTTCATTAAACGGGGTACGACTGGTGGAGTCTTGATCTATAAGCCCTTGAGCTTGCTTTAAATTATCTCTCGCCCATTGCTGTACGCCCTCCGGTGTTTTAGTCAGCTCTTGCCCCAGCATAATCTGAAAGTCTTCGCCAGTCTTAGATTTCTTGGCGGCCCTGTCGTACATATCATTAACAACACTTTCAGGAATACCGAACCGCTGAGAAAGCCCCGGCATCATCTTGTCTTTTTGTTTGAGATAAGACTGTGATTTTATGCCCTGGTACGCACCCGAAGCGCCAACGGCAAGGGTTGTTTGGATGGTCGTGTCTTTAAGTATTTTTAAACCACGCTCCAGCGTCATTGGCTCTTGGCCTGGTAACGACATGGCATTGTTGAACCCATGCAGTATTTCGGTTAAACCTTCTTCTGGAAGCTCCTGCAATAGAGAGACTCCGGTGCGCTTGAAAACCTCTTTAAGCCCCGCGCGGGTAAGTTGCCTGGTGCCGCCCATAATGCTTTCAAAACCACCCCATCCTGCAAGTTGAAAGCCTCCAGCAATAAGTCCCTCAATAGCCCCGGCGCGTCCAATGTAGGCCCACTTCTCTTTGCCTTTTAACCCGGCTTTGTTTGCCTCGCTAGTTGCCTGGTTCATTTCACCTAAGGCAAAGCCCCCGATAACAGCGGCAGCACCGCCGCCAGTAGCGCCAAGAGTAGCAGCCTGGTAAATAGAACTAGTGGCACCTCGCACGTCTCCACCGAGCCTACCAAAAAGCGAGTCCTTGTCGGACTGAGCCGCAGCTTGACCAATTAGGTTTACGTTGTAATTCATCTCGTCGGCAGTTTCGCCAGAGAACGGGCGGGCAGCTAAAGAGAAAAGGTTCTGCCGCCCCATGTAGACACCCATTATAACGTCTCGCACAAGAGGAATTTGTTTCGAGTATGCCTCAGAATAAATATCAATAATCTCTTTTTCAACACGCGCTTTGTTTCGTTCTGGGTTTAAGGCATAATCTTTATGAACCGCCTTAAATAACTCAACATGCTTTGGGGTCCAACCGTCAAGATCGCGCTTCATGTCGAGGAAGGATTTAATGCCCTTCTCATCGCTTTTTTCGATTCTTTCAGATATACCATAAGCCTTTTTGACAAAATCAAGGGCTCGTTGTTTTTCTTCCGCCCTTTTTAACCATGTGGGTTCAGGCCAATTATCAAACGGATTTCCAGCAGCAGGAACATCTCTTACTTGGGTATCTGGGTTTGGCATTAGACTTACTTGCCTCCAGTCCTATTTAAGAACTCTTTTTTGAAGTCGTATATCTTTTCGGGGTTTTTAGGAACCGAGAAGGGGTCTTTAAGAAGAGGGAAGTTGTCTCCTCCTTGCGGTGCTTGTTGTTCGGCGCCCTGCATTGATAAGTAAAAAGCAATCTTCTCCAGTGTTTTAATTTCTATCTGAAGGTCTTCAACAGCCCTTTCCCGGAGCTTAACATTTTTCATAAACTTTGCTTTATGCAAGACACCTTCAAAGTCTTCTTTTTGTTTAGGTGTAAGGGCCGCCTCGACTTTACTGAATACCGACAAAGCTTGGTTCTCAACTTCTGGATCAAGGAACGAAGTCTCTCTCTTTTTTGCAGTTTCTCTTACCTGTCTAAACTGCATATAAAGCTTGCGTCTTTTTAGATCGTCTGTTTCGTTGTCTATGTCGCTTGCTATTTCACGCAATTCCTTTGCTACGCTTGGAGGTACGTTTTGTGCGGCATTAAGAGCCATGTCGGTACGTTGTCTAATGGAAACCGCTCCTTTGCCACCCTTAGCTTGTTGTTGCGCTGCCTGTTGCTGCGCTGCTTGTTGTTGCGCTGCCTGTTGCTGCGCTGCTTGTTGTTGCGCTGCCTGTTGCTGCGCTGCTTGTTGTTGCGCTGCCGCTTGTTGCTGCGCTGGAGGAGATACCTGTCCTTGTTGTTGACCAGAGTAGTATGCCTCTTTCAATGGAATGCCTTGTGGTCCGCCTTGTGGAGCTACCGCTTGTGGAGCAGGAGCTTGCTGTGCTTGCGGCGGAGGTGCGGTAGCCTTTGGCGCAACAGGAGGTGCATAACCATTCGCCCTGAAGTTGACTTGCTCTCTCATCCTTTCTATCGACAATTTACTTACTGCTGCTGGATCTGGATATTTCTTTTCCATCATCTGAGTAAGAGGATTAAACTCTTCAGTCGTTAGCTCTTCTCTTACTGTCTTCCTAGTGGCATCCCAATCTTTCGACGTAGGACCAGGGATAAGCACTTTCTGCTCTCCTTTGGTGCGTGTAAGAACTGTGCCGTCAGGAAGATCCCATCTCTCTCCATCTCCCTGTCCTGTAGCCCAGGGGCTTTGGTCTATCGGCGTAGGAAGCGGGTTTATACCAGCTCTCTCTGCAAGAATACGACGCCTCACTTCTGGTTTTTGTGCTGCGGAAAAGGGGCTTGAAGGAGAATCTATTCTATCGAGTACGTCTGTAAGCTGCGCCACTCTCTGCTTTTGCTGAATAGTGAGCTTCCTCTCATAGTTCTCAGAATCTATAATTCCACTGCTGCGCTCATAGTTTAACATGGATTCGTTTTTGGCGGTTTGCATTCGCTGTTGGTTGGCTATTAGATTACTAGCCGCCCCGCCAGCCGCCCCGCCAGCCGCCCCGCCAGCGCCCTTCATGACATTGCCCAACACCATCGTACCGGCAGACATCGCTCCCTGTGCGATTGCCTGCTTCAGATTATTGTGAGCATTTTCTTCCATTTGCCAAGCCTCGAAGTTCTGCTGTTCTTGGCGTAAGTTGGCTTCTTTTTGCGCCTGCTGTACGCCGACTTCACGAGCAAAGGCTCCAAGAGAATCGGTGGGAGAGTGCTTAACTACAATAGACATAATATTTCTCCATTTTTATCATCCAAAGATAAGTTTCTTGTACTGATCAATGATAGTTCCTGACCCCCCGGTGTTTACATTAATAGTTGGAGATGGAGTCTGCGACGCCCCCCCCTGCTGCATCAAGCTTGCATATAGGTTCTCGTTAGGATAAGTGTCTTCGCGCCCCATTATCCCGCTAAACTGGTTCTGCTGCTGCTGCGCCTGCCTAATTGAATACATGTTTGCGTAACCTGTGTTTGAATCCTGCTGGGCCAGATGAACTCCCAGCTTCATGTCTGTAACACTATCAGCGTTTCTATTCAAGTCCTCTTGCATATATCGACTATTGCCCGCAGCCATCGTGGGTGCAACAGTTGTGTTTGACATCCCCAAATTCGTAAGCCCCTGCTGCTGTGCTGCTCCGGTTTTTTGCCAATCGTTTCGAATATCCAACTCACGCTGGTTTGTCTGGCTGTTAATGGTGTCCATCATATTTGTATAGGGAACTTGGCTAACAAGCATCTCTTGCGTGGGGTTCATATATTGGTTCATCTTATCGCCATACTCGGCAATATTCTCTCCAACAATACCACCCCTACCATCCGAGCCGAAAAGCTGCCCGTAACGCTTTAAGTTTTCCGTCACTGCTTCTTCAGTGGTTTCTCGATAATCCTTCGTAAACTGCTGCTCAGGATGATATTTTGTCATCGCATCCGCCAGATATCCCTCCATCTCTGCAATGCGTTCAGCATTAGCCTCAGGATAAGCCTTGAGCGCCACCAACGCTTGATTTATTTTGCCCAAAATAATATCACCTTCTGCCTCATCATCAGGAAAAACGGCAGGTGGTGTGTATGCTGCGAGAACGCTAGACTGTTCGTAATAGTATTCCCCATCTGACATTTGCCCCCCCCTCACCAAACCGCCGTTAGCCACGGACGGCAGCATGCTGTTTGCTTCCGCTTGGGCTTCCCTCTGGGCTTCTGCCACAACTTTTGCATCTGCTATTTCTTTGGCTTCTGCCGCAGCTCGCGCTTGAAGCGCAGCCTGTGCTGGATTCGCCTTTTCCCACGCCGCCCTCTGGGCTTCAGCATCCGCAGGGGCTGCCGCAGGTGCCATGTATTCGGGAGGGGTCGCTGTATTCGCTGCCGCCGCTTGGGCCGCAGCTTCTGCATCTGCTATTTCTTTTGCATCTGCTATTTCTTTGGCTTCTGCCGCAGCTTTAAAAGGATTCGCCTTTTCCCACACCGCCCTCTGGGCTTCAGCATCCGCAGGGGCTGCCGCAGGTGCCATGTATTCGGGAGATGTCGCTGTATTCGCTGCAGGTGCCATGTATTCGGGAGGGGTCGCTGTATTCGCCGCAGGATCTGCCATGTATTCGGGAGGGGTCGCTGTATTCGCCGCATCCGCAGCCTGTTGCTCTCGGTGTAGCCGCAACGCCTTATCATAATCTGTTTCTTTGGCTTGGGCCGCAGCTTCTGCATCTGCTATTTCTTTTGCATCTGCTATTTCTTTGGCTTCTGCCGCAACTTGGGCATCTGC
>Ga0307928_10002804_pt1 | contig 13336 bp, 24 predicted proteins | sample AceLakmetagen232_FD_201815 | JGI IMG/M metagenome (GOLD analysis project Ga0307928, IMG submission 201815) | Saline water microbial communities from Ace Lake, Antarctica - #232 | ecosystem: Environmental > Aquatic > Non-marine Saline and Alkaline > Saline | place: Antarctica: Ace Lake... | reverse complement strand
ATCCCAACCACTTTCAATACCAAGATAACCGCCTTTTCCTCCAATACTTACGCCATATTCCATATGAGCCTTTCCAAAGGTTAAATTGTCATGTTTTCCTTGACACCAAGCTCTAAATTTTATTGTTCTGCTCATAGTTTTATTTCTCCCGGATATACCATATTCTTAGGCTTTGGGTTAGGGTTCTCTTCTCTCCATATAGCTTGGGCGTGTTCAAATAAGTAATACAGGTCATCTTTTACTTCATCTATCTTCCAGCCCTCGCCTTGAATCTTCTTGCCGGACTTATCAGCGCCTCTCGTTTGTGCCCTTAAATGCATACACCCAACTCTAGTGATCTGTTCTTTCTTTTGGGAGTTCCAAATCTTTTTATAGGCAGATCCTTGTATTTTGTTTGTTTTGTATATTGCCTTGCCGGATTTATAATCGATATACCAAACCTCGCCATCAATCTTACAAACTAAGTCTAGTGTTCCTCCAAACCCTAACTCATCAGAAACCAAGCTTTCTTCTGAAGATATTATTTCGGGCTTAAATGTTTTATAGAAGTCTGCGTATTTAAGGATCATTAGCCATTCGTCAAGGGTATAGTTTTGTTTGTCTTCAGTGATCCACTCTAGCTTCTCGCCTTTGTTTAGCTGATCGATAGCATCATGAATGTTGGTTCCTTGCTCCTGTGCCCTCTTTAGAACCTCGTTAGCGTTGTGTCCTAAGTCTTTTAGCCATTGATCAAATCCGAACCCCTTAGGATAAACCTGAAGCTGTGTTGTTACTGAAGCTTGCCACTTACCAGATTTCTCATTAAAGTAAAATCTCTCGTCTAAAAAGGTTATTTGATTTCTTTCTATATCGTGTATTTTTTTGGGCATGTTATTTTCCTTTTCTTATTTTCTCGTGTTCATCTACTTTTCCTTGTAAATAACAACTTTTTAGTGATCCCCTAATTACCTGCTTAACCTTTGATCTATTGGGGTCTACCTTCTTTTTCTGTATATATATAATAAACTTAATTACTGCTTTTAATTCTCTGCCTACTATTTTATTTTCTAGCTTCTTATCCTCTGTTATACTCATATCTTATCTTTACACCTTTGTACAACCTTGTCAATAGGTAATTAGTCCCGATTTTCTAACCACATTAACACCAACATTCCACTCATAAATCCTAATAAAAATATTAAAAATATTATTAATATATTTACTTCTAACATTTACTCACCTCCGAATATCCACATCCCGGGCATTCTGCCTCCTCTTTAAATCCTATTGTTGTTATTTTTAATCTTGTTCCGCAATCCGGACACTTGACAGTTTGCTTCTTATATACATTTTTAATTTGACTATAAATCTTTGAATATCCATAAGTCGGAGTTTCTTCATGACACTTCTTACATAAAGTCCTTCCATTATTTATATCAAATCTAAGTTCAGGATATAAAGCAAAAGGTTTAATATGATCAGGCTCAATATAACCACCCCTCGTCCCACATATTTGGCAAGTATAATTATCTCTTTTAAATACTTCCTCTCTCCAAAGTCTATATTTAATATTCATTCTATCCAATTTATGTCTAGGAGAAGTTCCACCATTCCAATTTGGATTTTTACTTCCCATTCTTTCATTACTCATTTTCATTCTCATTTTTAAAGACCAATGATGTTTACCCTTGTTTTCTTTACCTATATCCTTCTTGTGTTGTTCCGATAACTTTCTGCCAATTAACCAAGGACTACCCTTTCTCTTTCTAGAATCACTAATTTTCTTTCTATGTTCCAAAGTAAGCTTTTTCCCTTTCTTAGCCAAGCTTATTCTGATTTTGCTTTCTGTTTTGTGTTTTTGACCTTTTCTCATGATATAAAAACATGCGCATTCCAAGTATATGTTTGCATGGTATTGCCTCCTTCCTATGCATAAATGCTGGACAATCACAGATCCATTCATCACCATATTTTTCGACTGTATAAACGATCTTATTATTAGTGAAGCTTTTTACTTCATATTTTTCTTTGCCTGTTTTTTTGATCATTTCAAATTATTTTCTATTAAGTAAATTAACATTTTGGCTCTAGCGGAGGCTTCTGTATCGTTATATTTGTCCTCTCTAGAGTAACCAATTCCAAATTTCCCATTTGACCACTTAGTCATTGTTAAATTTAGATATTCTCTTTCAACTTTGATTTGCGGTGGCAACATCTCTCCCAACTCTGCTACTGTGAAGGCTGAAACTTTTGGAGTATCATTATACCAAGTGCCAAACACATCTTCAGCATATACACTTTGAACTACATCCCAACCAGTATCAACTTTAAAATACCAATAAAATTCACTATACTGCTTCACTCCAAGCTTCTTGAGTTTCTTTGATAACTTTAGACTGGTAACTTGTTTTTCTAATTTCATTTTATAATTCCTTATGAACCGCCCTTTGATGACCTCCCATTTTAATTTGCTCCGAGGTTAAATCTTCCCAACAACCTCTACAAACCACCGGGTATCCATGTTCTTCTTCAAAATAAATACCACAGATCGAACAAATTAAACCATCAATCATATCATTAGCTATTTCGCCCATTTTTCCAATCTACTAGCAAAAACAACCATTCTTTTAGCTATATTTTCTGCCGAATAATATTCAAAAAAATCCTTCCAAAATTTCTTGCTTAGTAAAATTTTTATTATATTTTTCATTTTTTCTTTTTCTTCTTGTTTATAAGTTCCTGTAACTCTTTCATACTTAAACCCGCAGCAATCTCTTTCCTTAATCCTTTATCTTTCTTAAGTTCCTTTTTGGCTGTCTGTTTTGCTTTTTTGGCTAATTTAACATCCTTCTCTTTTTGAATATTAATTTTCTTTTGTGCCTCCTCTGCTCGCCTCTTCCAATGTTTCTTGATCCTTGCCCCTTGTTCACCGGTAACTCCCTTTCTGCTAAATTGCTTTAATTCGTGTCTTAATAATGTTCTTTTCTTAATAAGATCCACCGGATATTGCATAACAACCTCCTCAGCTTTCTCAGGCCTCTTAAGTTGATTTTCAACCTCTCGAAGTTCCCTTCTAACTATAGATTTCGTTCTAATTACTTTTTTAGTCATTTTCTTTAATCTCCTGATTTACCATACCGTTTACAATTTCTTTATATCTCTTTTCACTAATCTTAAATCCGCAACCATGTACCAAAAGTTTGTGTTTTCCTCCACCTATTGTTTCAACAATTAACTCTTTTAAATCAAAAGCCCAATCTTTATTACATTTCGGACAACGATTCTTTTTTAAATTAGCCCAATTCATTTATAAACTTCTCCTTACACTCCCCGGAACAAAATACCATTTTTTCATGTTTAAGCATATTTTTTGTTAAATAATTCTGCCCTTTATAAGGACATCCAGAATACTGACAATAACTTGTCCCTTTTGTTAAAACTTGTTTTGATCGCCTAACTGATGCTGTAATTCCCTTTGCTTTACCACTCTTCTTAATCTTTTTTACTTTTCTTTCTTCCCAATACTCTTTAACAGCTATACTCAATAACCCATCAACGACTTCTTTAAGAAACACACCCTCTTTTACTCCAATTTTTTTTAGTTGCTCTAAAAGAATCTCCCGAAACTCCATAGGTATATTTACAAAAAGATTCTTTTCAAATTTATATTTCATATCTTTTTCAATAACTCATCAACGCGATCCATTATCTTTCTTGTTGCCAAAACATCACTCATGGCATCATGAGCCTTAAGCTTAATATCAAAATGCTCACAAACCGTTTTTAATTTGTAGTTCTCTAGACTAATTAATCCTTTATATTCCATGTAGTGCAAAAGAGGAAACGGATCGATAGACTTCCAGTTGAACCAAGATCCAAAATATTTATCTCCTTGTTTAACAAAAAATTGATGCAGAAAATCAATATCGAAACGTACATTATAACCAGCAAAATAAAATTTGTCGCTTTTATCATATTTATCACAATACTCCCCTAATATTTGAATTAACTGATCATAAGCTTGTTTTGCAGTAGGAAGTTTCTTTAATTCTTCAATTCCGACACCGGTAACTTCTAAAGCATCATCACTAATATCATCCCAATTAATAGGTTGAGATCGGATATTAAATTCCTCTTTGATCTTGCCATCAATTTCAATTATCCCGGCAAGCTGGGTTATATCATTCTTCTTACAGTCAAAACCTGTAGTCTCGACATCAAAATAAAAGACTTTTTTTACATTCATTTTTTTAAGTTCTCGATGGCGTTGTCAATCCTCACCTTGCGGAGAAGGATTGGCAACACCCGCAAGGCTTAAGACTTCTTCTTTTTCTTTGCATCTATTTTTTCCAATTCCTCATCTCTAGCCTCGTCTAATTTCTCTACCTCATCTTTACCATAAACAGTAACCTCTTCTGCTTCTAAACTAACAGTCTTCATTTTATCTATAAAATGATAAAAATTATAAGGTCTACTTCCATCCTTATCTTTCGCCACTGCATCATAAATCATTTTACTTTCAAGACTGAAAAAAGGACTTATCGACAAAGCATTATAAATTGCAAGAGCATCCTCTCTACTTGAAAAACAAATCTCTCTATGCCCAATTTTCACCTTATGAATAGTTTTAACTACTCCTTTCATTTTCTTTTTAAATAACACCATTACTTCTCACCACCTTTCTCTAATTCCTTAAATATACTAATAACTAGAAGTATCAAATAAGCATTTAAAATCGCAAAAGTGAAAATTAAAACTCTGAGGATAAAAAATACATACACCATTAATCGAGTAAATTCTTGAGCCTGCATTAACGTTTCCATATCTTATCTTTACACTTTTGTACAATGTTGTCAATAATCATTTTAAGGAGTTAAATAATACTCATAAATAAAGCTTTTCGCCGGAATTTTATATACCTTTTGTCTCATTCTTTCCTTAGTTCTTTTGTGAGTAAAAACAAAATCCTCATATTTTATATCGCTTCCATGTAAATCATATATCCGACACCAATTATCAATGAAATATAAAATCAAATAATACTTTTTATCATGATCAGAATTTGCTAACCAAACCTTTTCTTTTGAAACAATAAAACTGTTATAACTATCAGACTTGATCCCCCGGCATTTAACATCGGCTCTAGCAACGATATTTCCATCTCTATATCCTTCAAAATCAAAAATTGCCGTTTTTTCTTCTTTTAAATGTTTAAATTCAATTCCTTGAAATTCTGGTACTACATTCTTTATTGAATCGAATATCTGAATCTCTTTTTCAGTATCTTGTTTCTTTACATTTATTGACATATTTCCATTAAACCTAATCCCTTGTGTCTTTTCTCTCAAAGTATTCAATCAACTTCAAAGGTTTCCTTTTAAATGTTCTAAATTTTTCGGTAGTAATTTCAGGTATATTCAACCCTCCAATTTTTTTTTGCTTATGTATTCCACAGTTACCACAAATGACCATAAAGTGTTTAGATCCATTTTTCCAAATCCAATAAAAGTGCATTAAAGGCTTCTTTCCGCAACGATTACATTTCATCATTAATGGCTTTTGCTTTAGAACCCAACCCTTTTTCATACCCCTAATTCTATATTTATTTCTTTTTGGGTCATTTATAAATTTCCCTTTATTACTGAAGTGTACTTTCTTGTGGTGTTTTCTACATAAAACAGCTATATCTTCTAATTTTTCATTTCCTAGGTTTTTATAACTTTTGTGATGTACGTTTAAATCTTTTTTGCTACCACAAACTTCACATTTGCCGAAAATTTCAAGATAAGCTAATCTTTTTTCTTTCCAATGAGAACTATCTAAATAATCTGAATAACTCATATTTTAATTATAAATTTTTCCGATAATCCCAGACTTCGGTATTAGGGATTATCTTATTTTTTCACGAAAAACCTCACCTTAGAGTTCATATTAAGGTTCTTCTTTATGTACAACGTTGTTGTTAATTCCTCCGGCTCCGATTTACGTGGCCTCGGAGCAAGCCAAACCAGTTCGCAACAAATTATTTATACTCGCTCTTGCTGAATACTTCCACGAGTTTCAAACCATAAAAAAAACCGCAGGGTTCCTTGCGGAAAACTTGCGGAAATTGACAACAACTGATAGAATATAGTCGTTCAAACATAATCCCAATATAAGACCTTTTTGCAGCAATGTCAACAAGGTCTTTCTGGGTTTTTAGACCCCTTAAAATTGACTAGGTGAAGCCTCAATGCTATTCTAAACGCAAATGACTACCTCTTTACAAATTATCTATGAAAAATATAGTAATAGATCAAGAAATATGAGGTAGTCGTTTTATTACTTCTTTAATTCTCTATATAATTTATCCCCGGCTGTTGCTACGGCTGCTACAAATCCAAGAACAGGAATCACCCAAAGAGGCAAAAATTCTTGTATTTCTTCTGCATATTTAATAACAATAGGTATATAAACGATAATCTGAGGAACATAAGTTCTTAGAAATCTTTTAATAACTGCTAATTTAAGATTGTATTTTTTTGTCGCCATCTTTATCACCACCTTTATCTTTAAATGTATTAAAAAGCTTAGTGAATGCTGTAATAAGATGAGCCGGCCATTTCGCTTCATTGAACTTTTCCCATTTAGCACTATCAACCTCTTTCTGCCATTTTGCATCATTATTTTCGATGGCCGATTCTACGGCACTTTCCACCTTCTTTTTAATGGCTTCATCCACCTCGTGAAGTTTTTCTTGACATAGTCCCAACTGACTTTCTGCTGCTTCCAATTTCTTAGTTGCTTCTACTGCTCCTAACAATGCCCTCATAGCACCTTCTAAATTGCCATGATCCGCTTCTTGTCGATATTTCTCTAATAACTCTAAAGCTTTCTTTCTGTCCTCCGGTATTGACGGTTCTATTGGCTCAATATATAAAAGAGCATTGGGTGGATTACCATCTTTAGTAGCATTAACCCACGCTTGCTCAAATTCAGCTTTTAGATAATTATGCTCACCATCTTTTCTAAATGTTCCCCAAAAATCAGGATCCTTAGTATAATAACCATCTCGATGATAACCACTTACAACAAGAAAATGCCCATCAGTATAGTTTTTATCCTGCCGGCTAGATAAATCTCCATAATGCACAAGAGCAATAACAGGGATTCCATTATCAATTAATCTTTTTAACTCTGTCGGTGAAGAACCTTTAATATATTTAGAAGAAAATCCGTAAGAAGATATTGCCTGTTGAAGTTGTTGAATTGAAATTACTCCGCTACCTGCTCCTGTTCTACCAAAAACCTCATCAGTAGTAACACTTAATCCGTAAGAATTAAGAATCATTGCGACCGAAGTCGGTCCACAATCGTTCTTTGTTCCCCTCGCATCATCGTCCCATTGAGATTTATATGGTACTTTCAAATTTGGCATATTACTTCTTACCGTTATTTAAAACTACAACCTCAAGTGTACCACTTTTTATCATAACCTCTACTATTCTATTAGTCTTTTTTATATTTCGAATATCGCTTTTTTTACCATTTATGACTTTTGCCCTCAAATTACTCAATTCTAGCTTATTTTTAACAACAGAATCCGGATCATATCTAAAAATTTCATGAAATTTATGCACAATTTTCGTTATAATTTTCATTAAATACCTCCCTTTCTTAAGATACCTAATATACTATCTAACAATCCTCTCAATTCTGTTCTAAATTTAATATCTTCCTGCCAAACATTTTTCATATCTTGCAATCTTGCGTTCCTTTCAGCTCTCAATTCCTTATATAAACAAAGAATACAAATACCAGATAAAACTAAAAGTGCGCCTAATAAACCTGTTTCAAGGATTCTATAGGTTGCGGTTTCACCCATCATTCTTTTAGAATCTCTCTAATTGAAATGTTATTATTTTTCATACTTTATTCTATTAAACTACCATAATCTTTTATCATAGAAATGGGAAAAAGCCCGATGGTGGCGTGTAAGTAACTACAAGTTGGGGGGGATTAGCTTCGCTTCTTCCATTATAATTATGTAAATCGTCTGTTTCAGTATCCATTTGTAAAAGAATCCCATTATTTGTTAATGTTCCGTCTAACCATCCCTGAACGCCTGCTACCGTAACTGTCATTTCAATCCATCCTTCTACTTCTATTCCCGGGGTTAAGACACTACCAATATCTGATGCTTCCCTGTCGGTTGTTGTGTTAGAACACCCAGCAGTTCCCCAATTATTTCCAGTTGAATAAATATTCCAAGTACACTCCATTTCCACCCAAACCCTTAAACACCGATAGGCACGCATTGTGCGGTCATTATCTGAAAAGGGGGATGCGGCATCATAAAGCCTCAAAGTTGCTACTGTAATCGTTGATCCAGAGGGAATTGAACTCAAACTAAATTGAAGCAGAGAACGCAAAATATCGGCGGGTTGGCTGTTTAATTCACCAACATATAAATTTCCATTCCCCGCATTTGTGGTCGCTGTAGTATTTCTAATATATGCATTTTTTGATGGATTTAATGTTACTTGTGCCATATTATTCTTCCATTATCCTTGTGCCATACACCTCCATTTACTTGTAACTGTTAATTGTGTTATAATATTGTTATGAAAAGTGATGGGAGATTTGAAAAAGGACATGCTGTTCCTAAGGAATGGAGAAATGCGGTTTCTAAATCTAGAAAAGGACACATTCCATGGAATAAAGGAAAACCATGGTCTCAAAAAACTAAGAAAAAGATTAGTTTGTCCAAAACTGGAGTTAGTATCCGTCATTCTGGGCAATTTAAGAAAGGTTTTACCCCTTGGAATAAAGGAAAGGGCAACAAAACCACTATCTCTAAAAAACTCAGAACCTCTAATAGATTTAAGGAGTGGAGAAAAGCGGTATTTGAGAGAGATGATTATACTTGCCAAATGTGTAAACAAAGAGGAAAAAAACTTCATCCACACCACATAAAAAGATTCGCAGATTATCCTAATCTTCGTTTTGCAATTTCTAACGGTCAAACTTTGTGTGAAACTTGTCATAGAAATACTTCTACATTTGGTAATCGTAACTTAACCACTCGCCATACAACGCCACTTTCCTGAAACTGTGTTCCATGTAAAACCTATATCTAGTCTTGCTGTGGTTACGGTAGTTGTTGGTAAAGTAGCCGCTCCGTTTTCAAATGAATCACCCCAAGATATAGCCCTTGCTGCTGTTCCAGTAATCGCTATCCATAAAGTCTGGTTTTCTGTCGGAGTACCGCTTAAATTAGTTGTAAAAGAGGTAATTGCTTCCCCTTGTGCAGTCAAAGAATAAAAATCCACATTGTCGGTATTTATAGTAGGAGTTGCGTGAGAAGTGGTTGTTCCTGTTCTTTTGGTTACTCTTTTGTTGGTAAGGGTTGCTGTTCCAGTATCTGTCCCTGTTGTCGTTGGGGAAGTCAAAGTTTTATTAGTAAGAGTTTCAGTTCCTATTTTAGTTACATTCCCAATATCGGCAAAAGTCTCTCCTTCACTTCCTTTGGTTTGAACCTTATTTGTCGTAGGGTCAATTTTTACAGCACCACCCGATCTTGATGATCTTAAAATCACTCTACCTGAAGAATCCTCATGTAATTGCCCCTCAAGATTTCCTGCTGTGTCAGTCAATCTATATCCTGAAGAATAAGGAACAACCAACCCTGTAAAAGTTCTATAATCTGTAATTTGTCCGCTTTCAATCGTTGTATCTAAGGCCGGAACGGAAACTTCAGCAAGTTTTAAATGATTAGTCGGAACTGAAGGTGCAGATGGAGAAGCAGCAGCAGTTCCCTCCACGTTTACAAGTGTTGCTACGTTCGAAGCTGTGGCATCAGGAGAAGCCCCTGTATCGATTTTAACACATATTAAATCAATTCTAGGGTTAGATGCATCTGCTGACGGTATAGTAACATTTGTCGTTGCTGTAACAACAACTTTCCAAAATCTCAAGCTATTATCTGCTGTAACGTGAGAATCTCTTAAAACAAAACAAGATCCTTTACCAACTTTGATCGTTAAATCAGGAGTATCTTGTGCATCAACCTCTAAATCCGATCCTGTTTGAAGAATAACACCCTCTTGGCTAAGTATTGCAGTTTCTAAAGAAGTTACATCTCCTGCATCGTGAGAAGTCATTCCGTCTATTGCTGCTACATAGATTGTCATTTTATTTCTCTTTTATATTATCATTTTTAAACAACCAATCAAATTTACGAAGTCGAAAGTGAACTTTGCCATGTTGCATAAGCTCTAAATTTTAGTCTAATACTAATCTGATTTGCCGTCAAATTATCAATAACCCAATAAAAGCCTTTTTCTCCATTATTATCATCACTTGTTTTTAAATCAGGCCAAAATTTAACGTCTATAATACTTCCATAAACATCATGCCAAGGATTAAAAATCTGTTCTTCATAATCAACAAAAATGGCTTTTTTATCTGTATTTGCATTATCTTTCAATACAACTATCAAAGAATTTCCCGACACCCAAGATGCTTGATCTACTATCTCCTGAAAAATACTTGAGATATCAGGTGTCGCAAGAGTAATATTTATAGTTCTATCTGGAATCGTCCAAGAAACATTGGCCGTTGTTTTAGATCTTGTTGAAGGTCGTGAACCCGCAGAAATCGCACCAGCATTTGCTTCCTTAATTCCCTCAATTATTGTTTCAACAGATTCAGATGTTGTCGTTTCATTTCCAATTAAAGAAATTATTGCGGAATCTATTGTTGCTCCTTGAGGTATATTTACATTATTAAATCTTAATGCCATATCCCACGAATTAGCTCCCGCAAGATCTTCTCCAACTTTTACTTGTGAATCATCCCAAGTAGCGTCATCTTCCTCAAATCCATCATCAGTTGTATCAGTAATTAATAATGCCAAACTAGATGATACTTCTGTTCCTGCTGTTCTATAAATATTCAAAGTATCCTCAATATTATTTGAATTAGTATCCTCAGCAACCAAGGTATAAACTAAATCGGTAATAGCAAATCTCCGACTTGAAGTCATTCCTCTAAATACTCCAGAAACACTTTGCCAAAAAGTTTTAGCTCCCCAAGAACTGCCGGATCTAATTCTGTAATAAAGATTACTACCACTAAAGAAATATAAATATAAATTATTTGAACTTGCAGATAAACTAAAAGCGTAGTTATTATCAACTGATCCTAAAGTTTGTCTCGATGACCAGTTTATCCCATTCCAATAAAGATATTTCATTACAAGATCCTCAGTTATTAGCATGTGAATTTGATTATTTGGAGTATTTATAGCTGACCAATTAGAAAGAATAGAAGTCGGTTGATCGAAAGCAAATGTTTCTGATCCTCCATTAATACTATGATACATTTTCCTATCTGCAAGCTTCCAATAAATAGCCATAAAGCTACTTGAATATCTAACAACTTTACCAAATATTATTGAAGAAGAAGCCGCACTTATTGTAGTTACTCCACCGTATGTCGTACCTCCATCAGTAGATTTTCTATATTTTATATGATATTGCCCATCACCTTGATTATAATGTGTATAAGTAATAACAATTGCATTATTTGACTGAACACAAATTGAAGGCCAAAAGGCCAAAGAACCATCTACTGATTGTTCCGATCCTATTGTCCAAGTAGATGAAGTTGCTCTTGTTAATTTTCGAGAAAAAACTGTTGAAACTGTAGTACCTGTATTATATACAAGATGAATATTATTACTCGAATCAATATCAGCATCAAACTCCCTTGCAGAGGCAATTCCTTTAGGTGTTAAAATTGCAACCAATGTCGGAGCGCTCCAAGTAGCTCCACTATCCAAAGAGGAAGCATAATAAAGCCTCAAAGTCGCAGTAACGTCATCAAGATAAATAGCGACCAAAACACCATCTGTTGTTTCAACTATTGAATGACCTCTCGGAAATGGAGTAATCGGCAAATGGGCATCACTAGCGAAACTGGCAACTTCTTGATGATCCGTTACACCAGTAACAGTATAATTTATATCTAATTGTATTTTTCCTTTTTCTCCAACATCCAATGACCATAAATATCTGATTAAGTGATTTAATTGATCCCCCGGTTGAGCTATTAAATTAAAAATCAATCCCTGATTACCACTAAGCCCCTCTGTTATGTCGTAAAAATTTCCCTTAATTATATCTACAACATCACCGCCTACATTTTGTTTTACGCTTTCTAATTTATGAAGCCGTGAACCAAGTTGTTTTACTTCCTCGATTAAATTCTTTTTCTTTGCCATAATTAAATTCCTTGTTTAATTCCATGAAATTTTGCATGAACATAATAAGTGTGAGCAGATCCATCGTTATTTTTAATTACTACCTTGGCTATTCTCTCACCTGTCGTATCACTAGACAATGTATAATCAATACCCCATTGTAAATCGAAATTCATCTGACCGGCACTTAAACTACCTCCACTCGGGTATAAATAATTTGCATTATCATCGGTATCTACATAAACAGATAATAAGAAATCCCAAAGTGAAACAATCTCATCAGTAGGCGTAATTGTAAAAGTCAAATCAGTTACTGCTCCCGCAGCCAAACTTCCTGTATTTGCTGTTTGCTCAGTTGAAGAAACAATTTGAACAATATCTGCTCCAATTAATTGCTTAACTCTCTCAAGTTTGCCAATTCTTTTTGCAATTTCTTTAATATCTCGAAATATGTTTTGTCCTTGTGCCATTTAAATAAGTCCTACTATTAAATCAACTGTTTCTAAATCATTGTCCTGAATGCTAATTACTACTTCAAAAACTCTGAAACTTTGATCCACCTCAAAATAATCCTCCTCAATTTTTAGCCCAATACTATCACCTAAGTCAAAACTACCTAAATTTGGAGAAAAATCATCGCTATTATTAAATCTAATTTTATAATAAGGAATAACCTGTCCAAACATATTTAGATACTGATCAGCTATATCCCCTAATACCGTAGCATTAGGCATATCCTTAATAGGCAATATTTTCTCTCTTATGTTAAACACCATTTGGGAATCAATATTATCCCTCTCTACATTGACTTCTTCCAATCCAAATCCTGATCCTATGGCAAAAACCGAATTAGCCAATTCCGAAACATCTCTAATTTCCTCAATTTTAACTACGTGATTACTAGGATATCTAAAAACAACAGAATCGCTTATATCGCTTCCTTTTTGGGGATAATAAGCATTAAAAACTTTACTAGCTGTTATTTCGAAATCAAATCCATTATCTGCCATCGCTAATTCTTCAATGGCCTCTTTAACTGATTTTCTCGAATAAGATATTGTTCTATTTAATGAAGTCTGAAGTGTCCCCTGAGTAATCCCAAAATCACCATAA
>Ga0307928_10002802_pt1 | contig 13341 bp, 24 predicted proteins | sample AceLakmetagen232_FD_201815 | JGI IMG/M metagenome (GOLD analysis project Ga0307928, IMG submission 201815) | Saline water microbial communities from Ace Lake, Antarctica - #232 | ecosystem: Environmental > Aquatic > Non-marine Saline and Alkaline > Saline | place: Antarctica: Ace Lake... | reverse complement strand
AAAATGACAATGATGTAGAACGAACTATCTGGAAGAATGACCTGAAAAAAGCATTTAGTAAACTTGACGAGCCTATACCCATCTACCAGGAACCCGATATAGAGGTCATAGACGATCTCTACCGACTTACAAACATCAGGACGGACATTGCGTTCGATTATGAAACAACAGGGCTTAAACCGCACGAAAAGGGGCATAGGATCGTTTGTTGTTCTGTGGCTGTGAGTGCTAATCATGCTTATGTTTTTATGATACCTCCGACAAGGAAAGAAGTACAGCCGTTCATTGACCTTTTAGCTAATCCAAACATAGGTAAGATAGCCCAAAACTGCAAATTTGAGGATTCTTGGAGTGCTGTCAGGTTAAGACAACCTGTAGAGAATTGGTTATGGGATACCATGCTTGCAGCACATATTCTGGATAACAGAGTTGGTGTAAGTGGGTTAAAGTTTCAGACTTATGTACAGTTAGGTGTGATTGATTATGCCAGTGAGGTCACTCCGTACTTAAAAGCAGTTGATAATAAAAACGCTAATGCTCTTAACAAGATCATGGAGTTAGTTGAACTTCCCGGTGGAAAAGAGAAACTGATGAAATATTGTGGATATGATGCAATTAATGAATACAGGATATCTGTTATCCAAAGAGAACTAATTAATGAAAATTCTTTACCTTTTTAAAAACTAAAATTATGAAAAGAATATTTAAATACCCGATACCCGTTGAAGATAAAATAACATTAAGTCTTCCGATAAATAGTGATATACTTTGTGTTCAGATACAGAAAGGCGAACCAGTTGTATATGCTTTAGTTAGTGATGTCTTTAAAAGAGACAGAGACAGGAAACTCGAGCTATACGGTACGGGAATGGAAGTACCCGAAGAGAGAATTTACATAGGAACATTTCAAATGATGGGGGGAGATTTAGTGTTTCACCTATTTGAGAATAACGACTAAGTATTTATACTTACTAAAAAAGAGGTTTTTATGCTTACTTTATTTAATAACAATAATTGTAATTTTGAAGTGTCAGGGAGAGCTAAATTAAGCCTCATAATAGATGACAAACCTCAGATTGAAAAAGCTTTGTTGGATCAGGCAATTTGCTGGTTACAGTCAGCGAAAGAATATTTTTCTTTAGAGGCTTCTTTTTCTTTTCTTTCTTTTTCCCCTTTTTCTTTCTTTTCTTTTTCTAGGATAACTTAATAATATACAATATGAACATATTCAAGAAATTTTACACATTATTTACATTACCACCCGAAGATGATGACCCATATTTTTATAAATACAGAACGGGACCATTTAAACAAACGGGCATTACCCAAGAAGACTTAATTGAGTGGGAAAAAGCACTAGCAAAAATAGACAACAATTAACTAATAATAAATAAGATGAATGTGTTTAATTTAATAGAAATAGAATGGAACTGTTACAATGGATTAATCATTTCATTATTGCACTTAAATCTAAATAACCCATGTATAGATTCTTCTCTGATAGGTATATATGTGTCGTCTCGTTTTCTATACATAGACATACTATTTTTTTCATTTAAAATATTTGAAAAACCTTAATCATGCCAATACACCCATTAACAATTGACGCATATAACCTGTTTCATAAAGGAATACTAGCCTTTGCTCGTGCAGAAAGAGCAGGAATTCGTGTGGACTTAGACTACGTTCAACGTAAATCTGAAGAACTCACAAATAAAATAACATCCCTTGAAGAAGAATTAAAAAGAACCAAATTCTATAAGAAGTGGAATAAGATGACTGAGAAGGAAGTGAACTATAATTCATCTACTCAACTGTCTAATTTCCTTTATAAAGAACTTGGAATAAAGATAAAGAAAGAAACTGCTGGTGGGAAAGGTGCAACTGATAAAGAGACATTACAGAAGTTGAACATTCCGGAAATAGATATAATACTTGAGATAAGAAAGCTAAAGAAGAACAGGGACACCTACCTTAAACCATTTGTCAGGGAACAGGTCAACGGGTACGTCCACCCTTCCTTTAACCTCAATACCGTAGTAACTTTTAGATCCAGTAGTTCAAACCCTAATTTCCAGAACATTCCCAAAAGAGACGTAGAGTCAATGCAATTGGTCAGGCAAGCTCTTTATCCAAGACCGGGACATCAACTGCTGGAAGCTGATTATAATTCAATTGAGGTAAAAATTTCCGCGTGTTATACAAAAGATCCCAATATGCTTAGGTATATTAAAAACCCTGCATCAGATATGCACGCTGATATGGCAAAGCAGATATTTATGATTGATGATTTTGATAAGACAATACCTTCTCATAAAGTTTTACGTAATGCCACGAAGAACGGTTTTGTATTTCCTGAGTTTTATGGAGATTACTTTAAGAACTGTGCTTTGAATATGGCTTGTGTCTGGGGACAACTTCCCCAAGGGGGCTGGAAAGCAGGTCAGGGGATACCTATGCCAGAAGGAACCTTAGCAGACCACATGATTTCCCATGGAATTAAGTCATTAAAACACTTTGAAAATCATCTGGAAAAAATAGAAACAGACTTCTGGGAAAATAGGTTTCCTGTTTATGCTACATGGAAGGATAGGTGGTGGACTTTGTACACGAAAAAAGGTTATGTTGACTCGTTGACAGGATTTCGGTGTGGAGGAGTTATGAGAAAAAATGATGTTACTAATTACAGTATTCAAGGATGTTTACAAAAAGGAAGTAAGGTTCTCACCCAGGAAGGACTTATAGAAATTGAAAATTTAATTGGTAAACTAACAAAAGTTTGGACTGGTTTTACATGGGCAAATGCTGTGGGAATAGATAAAGGTCAGTGTCAACTAGCAGAAATAGAGCTTTCCTCGGGTCTTATCATACATTGTGATATCAGACATAAATTAAAAAATGAAGTTAATAAATGGATTGATTTTGAAAATTTAAATGTAGGTGATTTTGTAGCATTGCCTATTGTATCAGAGCCTCTTTCCTCTTCAAAGTATATGACATGGGAATTTATCTACGGGTTTATAATCGGAGATGGGTATCTGTATTTAAGAGCTCCTCAAAATGAAAATTGTGTGGCAAGGAAAGGATTAAATATAGTAGTAGGAGAAAAAAAGAAGCCTATACTTTTAAAAATTAAAGCCTTTCTTGAACAAAGAGGATATAAAGTTAATTATAGGGAAATACTTTCCAGGGACGAAATACGGAAAACAAAGTATGCTATCGGAATAGAAAGAAAAAAATTTGCAGAACATTTAGAGAAAGTAGGACTTATATTTGGGTGCACGGCTCATACAAAAGAAGTTCCTGCTTCTGTATGGATTTCCTCCGATATACAAATACGAAATTTTTTAGAGGGTTTATGGCTGTCTGACGGGGCAAGAAGAAAAACAGCTTCTAAACGTTTGCATATGTGCAATAAAAAACTTCTACAACAAGTTCAAATATTATCCACAGTTGTTGGATTTGACTCAATTTTACGTCAATCTGAAACAGGATGGAGGTTGGATTTTACATGGAAAGGAAAGAACAAAAAACCAATTAGAAAAATGCCTAGAGCAACCATAAACAAAGCTCTTTTAAGGAAAGATATAAAATTTCCCAAGTGGGATTGTGAGGCAATTTTAGAAAAAAGGCATATTAGTGAGGGAAAAGATATTTCACAGTATGTCGCCGAGAGAATAATTAAACGATTTAATTCTTCTTTTGAAACATATAGATATGATACTATTAAAAGTATAACAACATTAGAATCAATAGATAACACGTACACAATGTCAGTAGACAATGAACTTCATCAATTTATAGCAGATGGAGTTATTACAAAAAATTCTGCGTTCCATTGTTTGCTGTGGGCGTTCATTGAATTAGATAGAATTATGCAGGAAGAGAAGTGGGACACCAGAATTATTGGGCAGATACATGATGCTATCATCCTAGACGTGCATCCGGACGAGTTAGAGCACGTTAAAAAAGTAATTCATAGAGTTACCTGCGAAGATTTACCCAAGGCTTGGGAGTGGATTATCGTGCCTTTAGAGATAGAAATGGATTTGTCTCCTGTTGATAAAAGTTGGGCTGAGAAAAAAAAGATTGAGAATTAATGAAAATAAATTGGATTTTAGGTCATTATTAAAATAAAAATTTGTATAATAGAGTAAACAATAGAATAAACAATAGTATTAACATTTAACTTTTAATTATGAAAATCAAATTAGCGGAGGCTTTACTCAGAAGAAAAGAATTGAACGAAAAAGTAGCTCAACTAAAACAGATTAATGTGCAAAATTTGTTTGAAGTCAAAGTCAAAAGACAATCTGTTACTGAAAATGTAGATAATATTCAGGCAACAGTTCCTAAAATTAAACTAGCTCAAGTCACGGCTGGTTATGACTGGTACTCCAAACAACTTAGGTTAGTTGATGCTGCTATTCAGCAGGCTAATTGGGTTACTGAAATTGCGGTTGGGGATGATGTAATGAAGGACTTTGTTGAACCCGAAGCATAATAAGTAAATAAGTTCTTTGAAATAGTGGGCGTGGGTGTGAAGGTTGGCACCATTACCTTAAAATGGTAGAGCAAACCGGATTGTTCGTTGCATAGAAACTGCTGATAATTCAGCTACAAATGCTATGGTAATCTATAGGTTAAGGGTTCGATTCCTTTCAGGTGTAATGCCTGTAGCTCAACTGGATAGAGCAATAGAAGCAATAGACTTCCGAAAGTCTTAAAACCATCGGGAGGTACATTTAATACCCGATTTAATAACAGTTAACACACGATTGACCGATTGTTCCTGCAAGCAGGACTTGTTTTACAACCGACTTTTGTATAACAGAATTCCGATTGACCATGCACCCGACACTATTTCTTTTAAAAAATAAACTAAAATTAAAACTAAGATTATGAAAAAAGTAAAAGCCGTATGGTTGGGCAAATCAAAAAAAGGATTCAGTTCATTAGACGATTTAATGCAGCATAATGAATTTGTAGGTTTTAGAGCTTTAGGAGAAAGGTATATGATAACCAGTGTGTGTGGAAAGTATTACGCTGTGCGCCCTCCTTCCTTTTTTCACACAAATCAGGATACAGCCCTAGGAAAGTATTTTATATTTGATTCAGATAGAGAATTATTTGAATGGATGTTAAAAGACATTTAATTATGACAGAAAAAGATTTAAGAATGCAGTATCAAAGTGATACAGGATGTCCTATAAAAACAGGATTTGACTACGCCATACATAAGCAAGAATTCAATGGCTCTGATTTAATAGCCTACATAAATTGGCTTGAAGAGAAAGTAATAAAAGCAGATAAATTTATAATAGAAAACATATGAATTACGAAAACGATATACGTATAGATGAAGCTGCTCTTGATATAGAGTGGCTAGAACAAGCAAGTCTTGCTATAAAATATGGTAAAATTTGGGCTGATTGTCAGAAAAAATTAACAGAAGCTGAAGAATTAATTAAAGTCACTAAAGCAGAATTAATTCAGAAAGCTAATGAAGACCCAGATAAATGTCTTGGAATTGGAATAAAACCAACAGGGCCCAATATAGAAGCTTATTACAGAACACATGAAAAGCACACAAAAGCAAAAAAAGATTGGGTTGCTGCTCAGTACGAATTAAATATGGCTTCTGTGGCTAAAAATGAAATAAGTTTTACAAGAAAGGCTGCATTGGAAGGACTTGTAACACTACACGGGCAACAATATTTTGCTGGTCCCTCAGTTCCAAGGGACATAGAACAGGAAAGGGAGCAAAAAGAAAAGAAAGTTGACACAGGAATAGGCAAAACTCTAACCAGAAGAACAAGGAGGGCAGAATGATAAACTTTATTTATTTTATTTTAGGGTTTTTCGGGTTATGTCTTTTGGTGTACATGATAAGCAAAATACAAATGAGAGCCTGGATTCATGTAATAGAAGAACATTTTGATTCCAAATTATTAAATAAATTATCAACTAAAATTAAACAAGATGACACAGAAAAAGAGTAGTTTTCGTGGTAAAGTACGACAGGACATTCAAAAAGAAAAGAACGAATATTCTTCTTTTGGATACCTTAAAATGCCACAAGGAGTAAAAATGTATAATGCAGAGGGGAAAATCCGGGAAATAGAATTGGATATTATTCCGTATGTAGTGACTGACCCTAATCACCCTAACAGAAATGATGCTGCGGGTATTGCTGCAGTAGGAGATTTATGGTATAGACGACCATTTAAAATTCACAGGAATGTAGGTGCTGAAGATGAAGCTGTGATATGCCCAAAATCTGTAGGAAAGCCTTGCCCTCTTTGTGAGTATCAAAGAAAAAGGTATAAAGAAGGTGCTGACAAAGACGAATTAAGTGCATTACGAGCAAAGGACAGAAATTTATATGCTGTGATTCCTGTCAATTCAGAAAAACACGAAGAAGTTGTGTATATTTGGGAAATGGCTAAGTCCTTATTTCAGGATACCTTGTCAGATGAAATTGAACTTCATCCTGAAAATGAAGTGTTTCCTGACCTTGAAGAGGGGAAAACTCTGCAGATAGCATTGAAGTGGAAGTCTCTGGGAAAAAACACATATCCAGAAGCACGCGCTATTACATTCAATAAACGGGAGCCTTATGATGAATCTATTTTAGACGAGGTTCCCAGCTTGGATGACATGCTTAAAATACTTACTTATGAGCAACTGGAAGCTAAATTCTTTAATGATACAAGTGAACCTGACGGTGGAGAATTGCAAGACGATGAGCCTGCAGAAGATCCTAAACCTGCTCCCAAAAGAAAGCCAAAGTCTTTACGTGGAAGTCATTCTTCAACAGATAATCCCCCAGAAGTAAAGGAAAAGGAAGAGGAAAAAGACGCTCCCATTGTAAGACGCAGGAGAAAGGTAGTGAAAACTGAGGACGCAGAAAAATGCCCACACGCACATAAATTTGGAGCTGATTATGATCTTTTCTCGGAGTGTGAAACTTGTGAAATTTGGCAGTCATGTATGGAAGAGAATGAAAAAGGAAATGCATAATGTCATTACTTAAAATTAAAACCAAGAGAGAGGGGTACAAGCTTGTGGGGGTTCATATTCCCCCACAACAATACAACTACCTTGCTCTGTACACTCTGGCAAAAGGTATTCCAAAGACAAAGATCTATAAAGAGGTTTTGTTCAGTTGGATTAATTCTCATGAAAAAAAGGAACCTGTTGATGCTCTATTACAAGAGATTATCTTCTTATTGACTACAAACTATGATAAGCTGGCTGCCTCCGAGGGAAACCTTATTTCATTATCTGATTATAAGGAAATGATAAAAGCAGAACTAGAAGAGAAAAGTGTTTCCGAGGGAAGTATTAATTTCATTTTAGAAGCTATACAATGATGCAAAGGACTAAAACAGACGAACCGATAAGCAAGCAGATGAAGAGAAGAAAAACAGCCCCCAAGGAAAAAGAATATGATGGTAACTTTGGACAGGTAATACACACCGGCAGCACTATACTTGACTTAAATATATCGGGAGGAAGAATACGTGGAGGAGGAATTCCGGGAGGAATTTTTGTTGAGGCTTTTGGTCCCAGTGGATCTGGGAAAACAGTTCTTCTTAGTGAAATTGCAGGAGATGTTCAACGACAATCAGGAGAACTCATGTTTCATGATCCTGAGGCAAGGTTAAATCAAAGGTTTGCACAAATGTTTGGGTTAAATCTGGAAGAAGGGGAATATTATCGTCCTAATACCGTAACAGAGGTTTTTTCTGCTGTCAGAAAGTGGGAACCTGAGAATGAAAAGACAATAAATGGCATTTTTGCTGACTCTTTAGCTGCTCTTTCAACTGATATGGAAATGGATGAGGGAGATCCTTTTGGGGGACGTAGAGCAAAAGAGTTTTCGGAACAACTCAGGGTAACTTGTAGACTACTGGCAGAAAAGAATTATTTAATGATTTGTAGTAATCAGGTAAGGGATATTATAGGAGCATCACAATATCAGCCTAAAACCAAATCTCCGGGAGGAAGGGCACTTGAATTTTATCCTAGTTTACGACTACAATTCAGTAATCCTAAGAAATTAACAGTGAAGAAAACTATTGCAAAGAAAGTAGTTTCTCAAATTGTGGGAGTTGAGACTGACATTTTTGTATTCAAATCTTCACTGGATATGCCCTTTAGAACTTCTCCTGTTACTATTCTATTTGACTATGGAATTGATGACTTGAAACAAAACTTACAATTTATCAAAGATCATACCACAAATACTGTATATAATGTAGGTACAATGAAACTTGATAAAAGTATGGCCGAGTCTATTAAAATTGTAGAGGATGAAGGACTTGAACTCAAACTCAAAGAGGAAGTAATAAACCTTTGGGAAGAGATACAAACTAAATTTCAATCAAAACGAAAAGTAAAACGAACTTAAAGATAGAAATTATGACAGCAACAAAAGGAACACCAAAAAGAGACGGTAGTGGTAAAGGAAGAAGAGAACAAGAAGGTAGAGGGGGATGTGCTCCTACTAGAAAAACTGGTAAAGGCTCAAACAAAAGATGATTATGAACCGACCGAATGATATCGTAATGGCTTTCGGGAACCCGGTAAAATGTCTGGTTCCCACAGGGCAATGCAAACTTATTAAGAAAATAAGGGATGTGAGTACTGTACTAGAAGAATGGTCAGTTGAATACGTAGATGATGAAGACCATTTTTATGATTTGTTGATTAAAAAGAATAGTAATGGAACGAACTAAAGCTGCACACACTCCAACAATCCTCACCAACGACCCTAGTTTAACTGCTTGGGGATATGCTGTCTTAGATCCGTTTGGAAAAATATATGCTTCCGGATGTATTAAGACAGCCCCTGAACACAAAAAACGTAGGATTAGGAAGTCAGATGACACTCAACGTAGAGCTAGTGGAATAATTAGAAAGCTACTCTCTTTAGTAAAACAATATAATGTTCAATTTATATTGTCAGAGTCCCCACATGGCAGTCAAAATGCTAGTGCTGCGGTTATGATTGGTTTGGTGGTTGGCATTACTCAAACAATGGCAGAATGTCTTGATATACCAATTGAGTATTATTCAGAAGGGGATGCCAAAAAGTGTGCTTTAGGGAAGTTGTCGGCAGCTAAGAATGAAATGATAGAGGCAATGACAGCCGTATTTGGACATAAATGGAGAACAGGCACTAAGTATATCGACGAAGCCGTAGCTGATGCTCTTGGAGTGTATCATGTAGCAAGTGAAGAAAGTGTAATATTTAAAATGATGAAGAGATGAATAAATTATCAGATAAAGAAATATTAGATTTATTAGGTGAAATGATGGTAATAACCACAGAATTAACTGAGATAAAAAATCCCTTTGTCCAAGTGAAAGCTATGCAATCTAAATATTCTATTTATTTTCAAAAAATACATAGTCTTGGATTTGAAAGAGGTGTAAAAGTGGGAGAAAAAAGAGAAAAAGAAAGTACAAGGATCACAAAATCTAATTAAATGATAAAACAACTCAACATATCAAACTACCAAAGCCATAAGGACAGCGAACTTCTCTTCGATCCCGGTGTCAATATAATAGTTGGTGAAAGTGACAGCGGTAAGACAGCAATAATTCGCGCACTCAGATGGGTCATTTGGAACAAGCCGACTGGAAACAGTATGAGAAGCTATTGGGGAGGTGAAACCTCAGTTGAACTCTTTACTGATGATGCCCATGTTGTTCGTAGCAAGGACAAGGAAGAAGAATATGTGTTGGGTGACTCTCACTTTAAAGCTTTTCGTACAGAAGTACCAGAAGAAATTCAGAAAGCACTGAATATGTCAACCATAAATCTCCAAAAACAATTAGATCAACCTTTCCTCATATCAGAAACTTCCGGAAACGTAGCACAACACTTCAACAAAGTCGCGAAGTTAGATCAGATCGACACAGGACTGCAGAACATTAACAGTGCTATCAACCAACTCAATTCTACATTAGGTAAGGAAGCTGTAAAAGATAAACCGGCTACCGGACTCATTAAGCAGATAAAGGATAAGCAAGTTGAACTATTGAGTTTTGCATATCTGGAAAAGTATGAAATTGAGGTTGAGGTTTTGGAAGAATTGGACAAGAGGTATTTGTCAACTTTACAGAGGGAAACAAAGCTTGAAGTATTAATAGATAATGTCAAGGAAATTTCTTCTAAAGCAGATGAATATGACAGTATACTTGAAATTGAAAAGCCTGTCAATGACATACTGAAACTGTATGATACTAAATCTGTATTATTCAAACAGCAAGGTGATTTAATGTCATCAATGGATAACTTGACAGATATTGGAGCAAAAATCAATCAACAACAGATATTGACAGAGCTTGAAAAACCTGTTAGTGATTTGCTAGAGTTGCACAGTAAGCTATATGTTGCCGAGAATGATGATGAGAAGCTTACTGAGGTACTTTCTATCCTTTCAGGCATCCATCTAGCAATAGAGAAGAAGAGTAGCTTTATCGCTGTCACAGAGGTTCAATTTAAAGAAGGTATGGGTTCGACTTGTATTTTATGTGGAAGTAAATTAAAATAATTATGGAAAAAATAACTACACCTGAAAGTGAAGTTGCTGTAGCAAAACATCTAGGAGTAAGGGAGTGTATTATAGTACCAAATATCAGTTGGGGATTTAACGGTATGCATGAATGTGATGTGTTTGCCATAAGAAGATCTGGATATGCTGTGGAGGTTGAGATTAAATGCAGTAAATCTGATCTTATTGCAGATGCTAGGAAAATGCATAGAAAAAAACCCATAGATGCACGTATATCCGAGGTATATTTTGCATTTCAGGAAAAGTATTACCCTGATTGGTCAGAATACGTTCCTGATTACGCGGGAATACTTACAATAAGAGAGTATGCTGATGGTAAATTTCATGCAACAAGACGTAGAAATGCTAAACGCAATAAACTCTGCAGGGTATTAACAGAAAAAGAACAATTATTAGTTGCCCGATTGGGTACATTGAGAATATGGAATTTGAAGGATACCCTTAATAAAAGACTTAAAAATGGAAAGAACTAAAAATATAAGAACACCCGATGCCGTTTTGTGTGGAGATTTTCATCTTCGTGAGGACACACCCACTTGTTTTAAAGGGGACTTTCAAAAAGAGCAATGGGATGCTCTTGATTTTATAAGTGATTTGCAATGTAAGTACAATATACCCGTGATATGTGCTGGGGATTTTACACACCATTGGAAATCTTCTCCTTGGTTATTGTCAAAAATAATTGATCATTTGCCTAAAAAATTCTATTCCTGTATCGGGCAACATGACATTCCACAACATTCTTTAGAATTAATTGACAAAAGTGGTATCTATACTTTACATAAAGCAGATATCTTAACAATTACAAATGGATGCCATTGGGGACAAAATCCAGAAGATATTGACTATTGTATTCCTGACAGTGACTTTGATAAAGTTCTTGTATGGCATCACCTCACATATCTTCAGAAACCATTTCCCGGAGCATCAGGAGGTATGGCAGAAGGTATACTGAGGAAATACCCTCAATTTGATTTGATTGTTACAGGAGATAACCACTGCTCTTTTACCATAGAATATGAAGGTAGAAGACTCGTCAACACAGGAAACCTGACCCGACAATCTGCGGCTCAAATAGACTTCAAGCCCTGTGTTTGGCTCTGGTACGCCACGGATAATTCCGTAGAACAGGTTTACCTGCCTATACAAGAAGGTGTAATATCCAGAAAACACATAGATATCAAGGAACAGAGAAATGAGCGTATAGATGCCTTTGTAGAAGAATTACAGAGTGATTGGGAAAGTAATATGAGCTTCGAAGATAACCTAAACCGCTTCCAAGAGAAAAATGATGTTGAAAAGGATGTAATGAACTTAATCTTTAAAGCAATAGAGCAGTGAAAAATGAAAAGTTTCTGATCCCCTTAATTTTAGAATTGAATGAGGAATTATCACCAGATGAACGGTTAATAGGTATCAGAACAATAGGAATAAGGAAAGGATGTCGTACTATAACAGGTTATGTGGCTATGATAAGAGATTTTTCAGGTGTTAATAAAGTACGAGGTGGCAATTTAAAAGCAACTGAGTATAGAGGTAAAAAAATAGGTAAATTATCAATATAAAACAATTAAATTATGGAGACACTAGAACTTTTAAGACAATCAGTCCTTTCCGTTAATAAAGTATTAAAGGACAAAGTAAAAACTATGGGACTTGCTGAACTCTTACGGAACAGTCATCCGCTTTATCGCAGTGATTTTGCAATGACATTTTATAAGGAGGGGATTATAACAAGAGATGAAGTAGAAGAATCCACTAAATTTTATTAAATATGAAAAAACTAGACGAACAAGATCTACTGGACCTTAAAAAGGACATTGATGAAGCTAAAACGAAAAAATCTGAATTGATAGGTCAGAAGAATGCCTTAATGACTCAATTGAACAATGATTGGGGATGTAAAACTGTGGAAGAAGCTCAGAAGAAACTCAAAACAATGGGTGCCGAAATTGAGGATATAGAAGATAAGATTGAAAAGGGTGTGGCAGACCTGCAGGAAAAATATAATGTAGAATAGTTATGGAACGTAGAAATTTTCTTAAAGGTATGTTTGGAGCTGCTGTTGTAGCAGCTATGCCAATAGCAGTTGTAAATAGAATAGAAAGCCAAAATGTAGAACCACATTCATCTACTGATACGACACCTATAAATACAATTTGGTGTGATGCTTCTGATAATATTCTTTTAATTTATGATGAAAAAAGGTTAATTGGATTTAGTAATCTATTTACTTTAGATTTTCAGAGCCCATCTTTAATAGATATTAGTTCCCTGTCCAGCGAAGTATGGAAAGGAGCAAGAAAGAAACCGACCAAAAAACATCCAAAAGGTAAAAAGATATATGAATCTGATTATGGGTCCCCTGAATATTGGAAAGCATCAAAAAGTTGGTCTTTGAATGCTTCTATGATGAATTGGGATGTTTCCCCTATGGAATATATGGAAGGTCATAAAATGCTTAATTGCTTAATCAAGCATGATAATATGAAAATAGTTGGAAGTATGTATATTACTTCTCACACATTATCTATTCCTATGGATGACCAAATATCAGGAATTGCTACTTTTGATGGTAGTGGGGAATTAACAGTTATATTTGAAAAGGGATGAGCATAACACAACTAAGAAATAATTTGGAAAGGCTCAAAGGACAGAAAATTCAAGTGAGAAAGTCCTTAATAGAAGTCAAGCAGGAATATAGAGATGCTAAGAAATCTTTACACCTGCACGAAAAAGCTAAAGAAGTAAT
>Ga0307928_10002801_pt1 | contig 13341 bp, 15 predicted proteins | sample AceLakmetagen232_FD_201815 | JGI IMG/M metagenome (GOLD analysis project Ga0307928, IMG submission 201815) | Saline water microbial communities from Ace Lake, Antarctica - #232 | ecosystem: Environmental > Aquatic > Non-marine Saline and Alkaline > Saline | place: Antarctica: Ace Lake... | reverse complement strand
TCTGTCTATGTTAATATCAATTTTTTCCAAGATAAAAGAATAAAACGTCATCTCACCACGAGCCTTAGTCCCGAAATTTCTTTTTGTGAAAAAATCTTCCTTAAATATAATTAACTGTAAATAGTAAACAAATATCCCAAAAATAATAAATTTCCAGCTTAACCAAAAAGGAGAACTCCAGACCAATACAATTAATAGAAACTGCACAAAAAGACTCGTCCTTGACTTTGTAACTCTCATTAAAAAACAAAGAAGAAGGGGTTTAATAACATTTCTAGAAAATAAAATAGACAGCTCCGTGTTTTCCCATTAAGATCCCTATAAAAATATCAATACAAAAGTCTTCTTTAAGGATTTGCATAATTAAATTTCAATCGTACATCAAAGTTCTTATCATAGGGGATTATCGGAGTCACTAAATTAACTTCTGCAGTTTTTTCAAAGCCATTATTTTTCACACCAATTATGGCACTAGGTTTTTGAAAGTCCTTTGGTAGAGAAAAATATGTCTCATAAGGAGTATTCGCCATATCATTCCTCCCCACAACACCTAAAGCTATACCAAATTCACATCTAAGCGACTCTGCCATAAAATCTGGGGGCGGCATCATTTTACAGTCTTTAGATTCTACATTATATTCAAGGATTAACCCCCCCTCTTCAAAACCTAAATAAAGTTCACTAGCGCTATCCAAGATAGATCGCCCCAAAAAGAAACGAACCAAAGTCTCGCTAGGATTAAAAAGGTTAGGAGGATTTATCGGGCATACCAACAATCTCGTAGTAAATGCATCACGAGGATCGACACCTTCAAATCTTTCAGTTATATCCCCGAAATCAATTAAAACATCCACATCCAAACTCATAGAAACTACAATCTTAGAAACTATATATATCTTCCGAAATAAACAAAATTCCAAAACAATAAAAATAAAATAGACAGCTCCGTGTGTTCCCATCAAAGACAGTACAAACACGAACATAACAAGCTTAACTTCTGAGTTCGGAATGGGATCAGGTGTAACCAAGATACTATGGCCGTCTAACATTACTTGATAATTTCATTTTATAAACTTAACTATTAACCAATCAATAGATTTTTATATCAATATTTCTCAGTAAAACTATGAGGGAATGCCGGAGTGGTCAAACGGGGCAGACTCAAGATCTGTTGGCTTATGCCTACGGGGGTTCGAATCCTCCTTCCCTCATTTTATGCTCTCGTAACTCAGCCTGGATTAGAGTGCTTCCCTCCTAAGGAAGAAGTCGCAAGTTCAAATCTTGCCGAGAGCGTTCTGATTTGAAGTTGCGACGTATTCGCTAGTTTCGTTAGGAGATTTATCGAGTAACGAGCAAGTGTCTTCGACACGCCGCCAAATCTTGCCGAGAGCGTATCCATTAATTTTAAAAACCACTCAGCACTCCCTATTTTATGCGTGGGTAGTTTAGTGGCAGAATAACTGGCTTCCAAATAGATTCATTTTGAATCTCCTATGAAGATACCAGTTGACCGGGGTTCGAGTCCCCGCCCGCGCATTTTATTCTTTTAGGACGAGAATTCGAGTCCGAACAATATGTCTTCAACTAAACATTTTATTTTGAAAACATAATTGCGAGTAGCCCGCGCATTTTTATTTTCTAAAATGAACCTTCCGATGACAGTTTGCACAAAGCACATCACATTTTTCCAACTCTTTCTTTATTCGATCAATTGAATACCCATCCGCAACCATCTTAGAAATCCCATTTTCCTTTTTCCCAATCTTATGATGAAAGTCAATAGTTGCAGGATGATTCTCCCCACATTTAGAACATTTCAAAAATTCCTTATATTTCTGGAACCAAATTCTGATCTCACCCTTTCTTCTTTTAACATGAGCCTTTTCAGAAGCTTTATTTTTAGCGTACCACCTTCTTCTACAAGCCAATCTATCCTCTTTATTTTTATATGGCATAAAACAAAGGGGTATCCAAACTTTATAATAGTTTGTAACCCCATTCTCCTACTTCCCATAAACTTTAAAACTAAACATTATCTAATTATTACATGAAGTTCGAGTCGTGGTATAACAAGAATTACAAAAAATTACTAATCATTCCAGCAGTAGTTCTAGCCCTATCTCTAATATATCTAACAGGCTTCTACATCCAAACAGGCGACGTAATAAATAAAGACGTCTCCCTAACAGGCGGAACCGCAATCTCAATCCAAACAGATATCTCATCCCAACAATTAGAAGACGCAATATCACAAACCCTAACCGATTTCGGAATCCAAACAATCTCAGACAACGCCGGGAACCAAATACAACTGATAATTACCGTAGGCGAAAAGAATGCAGAAACACTAGAAACACTATTAGAAGATTTCCTCGGATACGAACTAACCTCAGAAAACTCATCTAAAGAAACAACATCCGCATCCTTATCCGCAGATTTCTATAGACAACTAATCATCGCAGTCCTCCTAGCTTTCTTCTGGATGGCAGCCGTCGTTTTCCTAATCTTCTCAAAAGGCAAAAAGGCAAAATTCTGGACAATCGTCCTAAACATCGCACTAGGTTTCTTCATGGGAAACTTCTTCCTAACAATTAACCCAATAATCTCCGCAATCATCTTCATCGCCTTCGCAACAATTCTAATCCGAATTTACATCAAAAACTCCGTACCTGCTTTCGCAGTTATGCTCTCAGCCTTCGCCGACATCGTAATGACATTAGCAATCGTAAACCTCGTCGGAATGAAACTCTCAACAGCAGGTATCGTAGCATTCCTTATGCTTATCGGTTACTCGGTAGACACAGACATCCTTCTAACAACAAGGCTCCTAAAGAAACACGAAGGAACAAACGCAGCACTTTTCGGCGCATTCAAAACCGGAACAACAATGACAATCACATCCATCATAGCAATCACCGCCGCACTAATCGTCGTATTCCCTTTCGCATCAGTCCTTAACCAAATCTTCATAATCCTACTAATCGGCCTAGGCTTCGACCTGTTCAACACATGGATCACAAACGCCTCAATAATTAAATGGTACGTCGAAACAAAATAATGGCAAAAATAACTTTCAAAATCTGGATCCTAATCGCAGCAGTATTGCTTTCCATAATATCGATCTTCTCAATCCCACCAATGATATTCGAAAACGGAGTCACAGTTACATCTGTAGAACAAAACTCCACAATCTTCCAAGATGGACTCCGAAGCGGAATGGTCATCCAAAACATAAACAACCAACCAATAAACACAATAGAAGATTATTCAACGGCATTAGCGTCACTAAGTAGCCTAGACTTAAACGAAACACAAAAATTAACAATTAACACAAAGAACCTAGAAATAATAAACTTATACACAAGAGAAATAATCAACGATATCTCAGTAGAAGAAATCCCAGCAACAAGAATAAAAACAGGGTTAGACCTTAGAGGAGGAGCCCGAGCATTCATCAAAGCAGACGTACCATTAAACGACGCACAATTGAATGACTTGATTTCAATTTCCGAACAAAGATTAAATGTCTATGGGCTATCTGACGTAAAATTCTTTAAAATCGAAACTTCAGACGGCGATAATTTAATGGGAGTAGAAATCGCAGGATCATCCCCAGAAGATTTAGAAGAACTAATCGCAAAGCAAGGAAAGTTTGAAGCAAAGATTGGAAACGAAACTGTATTCATCGGTGGAGATGAAGATATTACTCACGTCGGGAGAACAGGACAAGATGCACTAATCACAGAATGTTTCGCAGCCGAAAGCGGAGAAGCGTGTAACTTTAGGTTCACCATATTCTTAAGTGAAGCAGCAGCACAAAGACACGCAGACATAACAGACACACTAACAATCAACGGCTCATACCTAAGCAAAAAATTAGACTTCTTTATCGACGGGAAACCAACATCTTCTCTTAATATAGGAACATCATTAAAGGGAACAGTCGCAACACAAATCTCTATTTCAGGTTCAGGTTCAGGAACAACAAGAGCAGAAGCCATCGAAGCAGCAGAATTAGAAATGAAAAAGCTCCAAACAATTTTAATCACAGGATCACTCCCATTCAAACTACAAATTGAAAAACTAGACAGGATATCTCCAAATCTCGGAGACCAATTCACAAAGCAAATTCTCATGGCAGGATTATTCGCAATCATCGCCGTTTCAATAGTCGTATTCGTCAGATACAGAAGGATAAAAGTTTCCATAGCCCTAGTCACAGTTTCTCTATCAGAAGTACTAATCATCCTCGGTGTCGCTTCACTGATCGGCTGGAACCTAGACCTCCCTTCAATCGCAGGAATCATCGCAGCCATAGGTACAGGTATAGACTCACAGCTAATCATATTAGACGAAGCACGAGACAAATTCGAATCAATGATACAAAGAGTAAAAAAAGCACTCTTCATTATAGTTACAGCCTTCACAACAACATTCGTAGCAATGATTCCATTAACAGGTTTCCTAGGATTCATGGGTATCGGAGCAGCCTCGGCAGGACTTCTAAAAGGTTTCGCGGTAACAACACTTATAGGAATCACAACAGGTGTTCTAATCTCCAGGCCAGCTTTTGCCGACATCGCAAAGCAACTAGAGGAATAAGATGCAATTTAAGTGGCACCTGCTAATGGGATTTACAGTTTCTTATATACTAGTTTATTTTTTTAATTTCCCATTATTCGCAGGCCTAATTATTTTTTTATCATCATGGATAATTGACGGAGACCACTATTTATGGTATGCATTCGAAACAAAAGATTGGAATCCATTACATGCAATTAAGTCGTACATAAAATCAATTCCAAAATGGTTAAAATTAACACCAAAAGAAAGAGACGAATTCAAAAGAGGAGTCTGGATATGTCACGGAATTTTATTCTGGATAATCCTAGCAGCTTTAACGTTTGTCCACAAATTCTTCCTTTGGATTCTAATCGGAGTAGCAATTCATATGACAGCAGATTGGATTGACCTAATCAGAAGAGGAGAACCATTATATAATAAAATATTTCCATGTTATGTCATAAGAAGGAATAAGGGCAAGAAGGCATTAAAAAATTTACTTTAAATCCCGAAAGTCTCAATAAAATTAACTATAATTTTATATTCACCCAAAAAACGGAGGCCTTTATCCGTCAATGAAAAATATTTCCTTTTTTTTATCTCAATTTCTTCTATCAATTTCCTCTCTAAAAGCACCCCTATATATTTTTTAAACATCTGCGGAGACAGATTAGAAGCATAAAGTAATCTCGTAGGTTTTATCTCTCCCTTGCTTTTTACCGAAGACAAAATATCCTTAATAATCTCAAGTCGTTCTCTCTTTTTTACCATTCTATTTCCTAGTTATTCTAATTGTTCCATATAAAAAAAACAAAAAGAAAATCATATTTATTACATAAGCAGATATCTGAACAGCACTAGTCTCTCTCAAAAAGAAAAAAGCATAAGCGTTAAGAACCCAACTAATAAAACCCATTACAATCATAAAAAAATAAAAAACATTTTTACCGTCAAGATAATTCTTGAAACTAATAATCCCCATAATTAAGAAAATAATTATCTGCGATATATACATAAACAAATAAGTAGAAAATTTAAAATCTAAAATAGCAACAGCCAATGAAATTAACAAAAGCAACCCAATCTTCAAATTAAAAACAGAGTGATAATTTTTCCCCTTTTCAACAGATTTCCAAATTAAACTATAAAACAAAAAGAACCCAGCCATTACCACAAAAAATTCAAAAAGAAAATTAATAAATTGGAAATACAATTGGCCATAAGCAGGAATAGGGTTTTCTATTTTGCCGATTATAAATCTAAAAAAGAAAGCCAAGAAATAAAACACAAAAGTATTTCTTAAATATCGAAGACCCTGATAGTCACTTAGCTTAAACAGCCTATCTGTTCTCAATACAATTATAGCACAAATAAAACAAATTATAAGGGCATAAGCTATCTTCAATAATTCTTTATTCGCCAAAATCCACTCATATACCATAACACATAACTGATTCAAAGTTATTTAAGTGTTTAGAATTTTATGTACTTATCCTACTGTTTTTTTATAAAGGATAAATTACAATACTAATTATGGAAAAGATATTTATCGAAGGAGCTAAAAAAACCGCACTCGTTTGTGGTGCAGGGGGATTCATTGGAAGCCATCTTGTAAAACGTTTAAAGAAAGAAGGTTATTGGGTGAGGGGAGTTGACTTAAAATATCCGAAATTTTCTAAGACTGAAGCAGACGATTTTATTATTGGAGACTTAAGGGAGCAATCAGTTGTTAGAAGAGTTATCGACAGAGGATTCGATGAAGTATATCAATTAGCTGCAGACATGGGTGGAGCAATATTTGTTTTCACAGGTGAAAACGACGCAGATATCATGCACAACTCAGCCTTAATCAACTTAAACGTATTAGACGAATCTTACAAAAGAAATGTAAAGAAAATATTCTATTCTTCTTCGGCATGTATCTATCCAGAATACGCTCAAGAAGATCCAGATGTAGAAGGATTAAAAGAGTCAGTAGCTTATCCAGCAGATCCAGATTCAGAATACGGATGGGAAAAATTGTTCAGCGAAAGGCTTTATCTTTCTTATATGAAAAACAAAGGAATGCAGGTTAGAATAGCAAGGTTCCATAATATCTTCGGACCCGAAGGCTCTTGGAATGATGGGAGAGAGAAAGCTCCAGCAAGATTTTGTAAACAAGTAGCAGATATAAAATATGGAATAGGGAGCGAGATCGGAGTTTTCGGAGATGGTTTACAGACAAGATCTTTTCTTTATATCGATGAATGTCTAGAAGGAATTAGAAGGCTTATGGAATCAGAATGTTCAGAACCAGTAAATATTGGATCAGACGAAAAGATATCAATGAACGATTTCGTAGGAATGATATCAAATGTAGCCGACACCCCAGTAAAATTAAATCATTCTCCCGGACCTCTTGGAGTGAGGGGAAGAAACTCAGACAATACAAAAATAAGACAAGTATTGGGATGGGCACCAAATTATCCATTACGGGAAGGGATAGAAAAAACATATCGTTGGATAGAAGAGCAGGTAAAGAAAACCATTAAAATCAAAGAGTCAACTAATTAAGATTCACCCCAGAAAATGAAAGAAATATTTTTCTCTAAAAAGTCTCCAGATATTGAAATATCTTCAAGCAAAAGAACAATCCTAGGTTTCTTTAATTTACACAATGTATGGTGGGCGAATAAAAGAGATTATTTTAATATAATTAAAAAAAATCATTTCAGAATATTCTGCGATGGCAAGACAGTCTCAAGACTGTTAAGAATTCCCCAACAAAGAGGCCCAGCATTTACAAAAAGATTTTTATCTTCAAGTGCAGCAAAAACAAAAAATCATTTCTTTATAGGATTGGAGCAAAAAGATCTAGAAAATTTCTCAAAAATAACGGGAATAAAAAAGGAGAACGTCGAACCATATCACTCCGATATCACAAAAAATAAATATATAATTTCTCTTCCGGATGAGGAAGTAGAAAAAATATCTTCTCTGATAAACAAAAATAAATCAGATTATATTTGGATAGGAATAGGTTCTCCAAAGCAGGAGTTTATAGCAGACCAGCTATTTAATAAAATAAAAGCCGAACATTTAATTTGTATAGGCGCAGGAAAAGATTTTCTTCTTGGCAAGAAAAGTGAGGCCCCAGCCATTTGGCAAAAGATAGGCCTAGAATGGTTCTACAGACTTGTGACAGACTTTAATCATTCAAAGATAAAAGTATGGAGGAGCTTCACCGCATTAATGAGCATCCTATACAGAGACATAAAATTATCTAAACGAAACAATCCAAAGACAAAATGAAAGAAAAAATAGGATTAGTATATCTTGCTGCAGGGATTTCAAGACGATTCAATCATTCTCCAAAAGCCCTTCAAGAAGTTGGAAAAAATAACGAAACCCTTCTGGAGTGCTCACTAAACCAATCATTAAAAGCCGGATTTGATAAAATTCATATAATTGTGAGCAACAAAACAGAATCTCTTTTTAGAAAAAAGTTTGGAGACTCGTATAATGAAATTCCTATAGAATACACCCTGCAAACATTTGATCCCAAAGAAAGAGATAAGCCATGGGGACAAATAGATGCATTGTGTCAACTTAAAAATTCGATAAATTATCCCATTGTAGTCTGTAACGCAGATGACTTATATGGCGAGCAAAGTTTCAAAATATTATACAACCATCTCTCTTTTGGCAATTCTGAGGCAGCTTCAGTTTGGTATCCCCTAAAGGAAGTGGTGCCAACAAGTGGAACATTTAACAGGGGTATTTTTGAAGAGGAAAAAGGATATGTCAAAAAAATCAGAGAAACCAAAGCCATCTCCATATCAAACCTTAAAGAAAGAGGATTATCTCTTAATGAAAAATGTGCAATGGGAATTTTTGCGCTTCCTTATCGGGCAATTGACGGGCTAAACAATTGGCTCCTAAGCTCTAAAGACAAAAACAAAGAGGATAGAGAGAAGGAATTTCCTTTTGGCGAGGGGCTATCAGACCTAATTGAGGAGGGCGTTCTTAAGATGAAGCTTTATCCCTCAAAATCTCAATGGACAGGAATTACAAATCCAGGCGATGAAAAAATAGTTAGAGATTACCTTGATAAATATTAAATCGAACTAATGTTCTTTAAACAATCTTACCATGTTACAAAAAGAATAAAAACAAGAAAGGACTAAGAAAATTATGAAGAATATAATAAAACAAGAGACAAAAGAAGCAAAAGAAATCTTTGGAAGAATAAAAAGGAAAGATTTTTCAGGTAATACAGGACAAGCAATAAAAAATTCTTCATGGCAAATCGCAACAACACTGATTGCAAAAATAGGTTCCCTAATTTTTACAATTATTATAGCAAGGTTAATGCTACCAGAACTTTATGGACTTTACGGCTTAGCATTGTCAACAATCCTAATTCTCGGAATTTTCAGCGACATAGGCATAGGCACAGCACTAAATACATTTTTATCAAAAAACATAGACAAGTCCCCCGGGAAAGCTAAAGGATATTTTAAATATTTAACAAAATGGAGAGTAGCCTTATTGTCCCTTAGTATTTTATTACTCGTCTTTCTTGGCGCATGGCTTGCAACAACATACTACCAGAAACCAATTTATTATGCATTGCTAGCGGGTGTAATTTATCTACCACTAACAATCTTCCAATCTCATTTTACGACAATTTTCACATCAACAAATAACTTCAAACCATTGTTAATAAAAGAAATCATATTACAAGTCATGAGAATTACATTAATCCCATTAACAATAATCCTTTTTCTTTCAAAAATAGCATCACATGAAGTTTATCTCTTCTGGGTCTTCATCGTGATATCAATCTGTTATTTTTCTGCAGGAGCATATTTATTACTGAGAATAAGGATGGCTCGCCCATTTAAAAAAGCAAAAGCAACTATTTTATCCAATAGCGAGAAATCAGATTTGAGAAAGTTCATCCTCCCATTAACAGTCACAGCTCTTTCTGGAGGCTTCTTCGGATTTATTGATCAATTCATGTTAGGACGCTATGTCGCAAGTCAATTCCTAGGTTTTTATCAGGCATCATTTAATTTAACAACCGCCGCATCCGCAATAGTAGCATTCTCCAGTATAGCAATGTTCCCAATCTTAGCACGACTCAAAGGGAAAAGGTTAGAAAAGGGATTCAAAAGAGGTAGAAACATAACAATTCTTATATCAACCCTAGCAGCAATTTTCACATTTCTTTTAGCTTCACCAATCATAAAATTAATATATAACTCAGCATATTCAACTTCAATAATATATCTAAAAATTCTCTCAGTATTAATAATAAGCTTCCCACTAATAACTCTTTATTGCACATATTATACTAGCCAAAAACAAACAAAAACCCTCTCAATATTAATAATTTCCTCAACAGTACTCAATATAATTCTAAATTACATCTTCATCAACATAGGACTACAATTCAGCATGTCTCACGCAGTCATAGGCGCCTGCACAGCAACAATCATAAGCAGATTGGGATACCTCGGAGGATTAATAATATTTAGAAGATGACAAAAGCAATCATCTTATGCGCAGGGGAAGGAACAAGACTACTCCCATTAACAAAAGACACCCCAAAACCAGTTATACCAATAGACAACATACCCTTATTAGAATACAACATAAGATTATGTAAGTTCCACGGGATAAAAGATATTTTCATAAACACATCATACTTACCAGAAAAAATAAAAGACTGCATAGGAGACGGAGGCCATTTGGGGGTAAATATTACTTATTCTTATGAGTCCCAGCCCCTAGGGACATCAGGAGCTTTAAATAATTTCAAACAATTTTTAGGAGGAGAACCCTTTGTAGTAATTTACGGAGACAACTTAACAGATATAGATTTAGAAAAAATGTTCAAGTATCATAAAGCCAAAGGAGGAATTGCAACCATAGCTTTAAGAAAAAAACCCAGAAATTATAAAACCCAAAGTCTAATAATCACCGACGAGGATTCTAAACTGAAAGAATTCATAGAAAAGCCTTCAGATGACCTAGTGATGAAAAAGTCACTAGAATTTAAACTAATTAATTCAGGAATTTATTTTTGCGATCCAAGAATCCTAAATTATATCCCCAAAGGCTTTTCCGATTTCGCTTACGATATTTTCCCAAACATCATTAATAAAAAGGAGAAAGTCTATGGATTCTTAATGGATGATTATTATTTTAGAGAAGTCGGAAAAATAGAAAAATACAATATAGCGAAAGACGAAATCGAATCAGGAAAAATTAAATTAAATTTCATGAAAAATGAATAAGGCGATTTTCTTAGATAGGGACGGAGTAATAAACAAACATCTTTATGAGACCGATGGAAAAATAATGGCCCCAGCAAATTTAAAACAGCTAAAGATTATTCCAAACGTGAAAGAAGGAATTTCTAAACTTAAGAAAGAAGGGTTCAGAATAATAGTAATTTCAAATCAACCAGGAGTAGCATTCGGCTATTTGGATCCAAAAAAACTTGACGAAATAAACAACAAGCTAAAAGAAGACTTAGACATAGACGAAGTTTACTGCTGTCCACACCATATAAAATTTACTGGAGATTGTAATTGCAGAAAGCCAAAAACAGGCCTTGTAGAAAAAGCAGCCAAAGATTATGATATTGATATAGCCAATTCTTATTTCATAGGAGATAGTCTAAGTGACATCCAAACCGGAATAAACGCAAAAGTCAAAAAAACTTTTTTAATCGGAATCATAAGAGAAGATATACTCCAAATTCAACACCAAAAACAGATTTTCCCAGATTTCACATTTCCAAATTTAATCGAGGTCGCAGATAAGATAATTGAAATAGAGAAATAATTCTAAGAAATTATTAAAGAAAAACCTTATAAGGTGTCACTGTGAAGTGGTAAGATGAAAGCAGAACCGCAATTAGTTATTGTTTCAGGAATAGCCGCTACGGGAAAATCGTCAACACTAGCCGAGGTTACGAAGAAAGTAGACAACTTATTCATTCTAGAAAAAGATCTAGTTAATCAAGGTAGCATGAATGTAAAAATGGGAGACTCCCAAAGATTACCCCCTTTCAAAACATACGTCCAAAACGATAATGTTTTTCCAGATTACGCAACCCCCATAGAAACTCCTTTCGGAGACATGTTTCAAATAGACCCGAAAAACGATTTTTACGCGAGACATGCTAGAGACCAAGCATATCTCATAATGGGAAACATTGCCGAAAACAACTTGAGGCATGGCAAGGTGCCTGTCATAGATTGCTTCGTACATCGCCAAATTGTCGACGGCACATTAAAAAGATTTATAGAACAAGAGATGTTTAAAAGCTACGAAAAAAAGCTAGTTCATTTTACTTGTAGCGAAGCGGAATGTTATAAGAGGAGAGTAGACAGGGCGGAAAGAGATCCCCATGCAAGAGCAAGGGACACAGAAAGTATAGCTTCACCAGAAAAATTTCATGATTTCATTACGAACAACCAGCCATTTATCCCAAAAGAACTTAATAATTATAACCATTTATTGTTAGACACAACATCAAAAACCCCAGAGACTGCGCCAAAAAAGTTATAGATTATCTGAATTAAATTTTTTGTCTAATATTTCCATTTAAAAGCTTTTCGGAGAAACACTTAAATACTTTAAGATATATGATTCCTCATGATTGTTTCAAGAGCACCACTAAGATTGTCTCTAGGAGGAGGCGGAACAGATCTCCCTTTCTTCTCCAATAGATACGGCGGGAACTTAACTTCAGTTGCGATTGACAAATATCTCTACATCATTATTGAAAAAAGGCCTTTTTATGACGACTTCTTAATAAGATACTCCAAAACAGAAGTAGTAGATAGTGTAAATAAAATTTCCCACACCAGAATAAAGGCGGCATTAAAATACCTAGACATCACAGAACCATTAGAAATTACTTCAGTGGCAGACGTTCCAGCAGGAACAGGATTAGGATCTTCTAGTACTTTTTTAGTAGCTCTTCTAAAAGGCCTACATACATACAAGGGCGATGAAGTTTCCTCATTCAAATTAGCAGAAGAAGCCGCAGAAATAGAAATGAAGCTACTTGGCGAACCAATAGGTAAACAGGATCAATATCTTGCATCATTTGGTGGACTAATCAATTTAGACATAAGCAAAACAGGAAAGGTAATTGTAAGTCCAATAGACATTTCTTCTGAAGCTCTAAAAGAACTAGAAGAAAATCTTCTTCTTTTCAGCACGGGCATAAAACACTCTGCAGCAGAAATTATTTCCGAACAAAAAAAGAAATTAGAAGAAGACGAAGAGAAAATGTCTCAAATGAAAGTAATTCAAGAATTAGGTAATGATATAAAAAAGGCACTTGAGGAAGGAGACGTAAAAAAATTCGGACGATGGATGAATGTTCATTGGGAAACAAAAAAGAAATTTTCAAAAAATATGTCGAGTGACAAAATAGACAAGCTTTATGAAATTGGATTAAAAAATGGAGCGCTTGGTGGAAAAATTGTAGGAGCAGGAGGAGGAGGATTTCTAATGTTTTATTGTGATGGCGACAAAGAAAGGTTGAGATCAGCAATGAAAGCCGAAAATTTACGAGAATTAAAATTTAATTTCGACCATGAAGGTTGCAAAATTATACATAAATAAAATGAAAGACGGACAAGAACAAATACCCGAGAGAAACATCGACTACATAGACAGCTTCCTGGAAGGGACAAGTAATATAGTTAGAGATATTGACAAAAATGAAATTGAAAAGTTCATAAAAATTCTCTTTGATACATGGAAAGC
>Ga0307928_10002800_pt1 | contig 13341 bp, 16 predicted proteins | sample AceLakmetagen232_FD_201815 | JGI IMG/M metagenome (GOLD analysis project Ga0307928, IMG submission 201815) | Saline water microbial communities from Ace Lake, Antarctica - #232 | ecosystem: Environmental > Aquatic > Non-marine Saline and Alkaline > Saline | place: Antarctica: Ace Lake... | reverse complement strand
TGGTAATTCCACCATGGGTACAGCTTAAACTAGAATTAGCTGGAATTGTATTTTCTATTAATGAAGGTATCAATGGCAAAGGTGGAATGAACTGGGCAAAAGTATTAGGGTTTGATGTATTTGTAACGAACCAAGTTGCTAATACAAATACAACAGTAGCACCTTATTCACAATGTTTAGCTGGTTCATATAATTCAATTGTATTTGCAGATAGATTAGAAACTTCTGAAATGTTCAGAAGTCAAGATACTTTTGAATACTATTGCAGAGGGCTTCATATCTTTGGAGTAAAAACTGTAAAACCTAAAGAACTTGTAAAACTTGATTTAAGATATACAGCAGAAACAACAATCTAAGTTTGGTTATAAAACCAAAATCGTAATATAAAACAAATTTGAAAGGAATGATATAAATGGCAGTAGCAGTAACTAATACTAGCATAGCATTATATAATACTGCTGGAGTAATAACAGCAAATCCAGCAACTTCTACATCTACAAATGGAACAGAAGTATTCACTATAACACTTGCAAAAGCAACTAAAGATACAATTTTAATTATGCATAATACAGGTGCAGCTGGAGCAGTTTCATATTCTGTAGCAGTAGGAGTTGGCGTTTTTGCTGATGCTGATGCATTAACAGGAACAGTTGCAGATGGTGTTTTAACAGCAGTTAAGTTAGATGGTGCTTATGTAAGTGCAACAGGAACAATTGTAATTACATTCACTCCATACACAGGGCAGAAATTGCTCACAGACCATGCTTTCACAGCATATGTAATTGAAGCAGTATAATTGGTACTTAATGTACCAAAATTGGTATGTAAAATACCAACATAGAAATACAATAAAAAATAAGAGGCATACATGTTAAAAACCATTTTGGCATACAAAACTGTGTATGCCTCTTTTTTTACATAATATTTGGTATTAAATGACAAAAATAGAAGGAGTAATAAATATGAAAAGTAGAACAATATCAAGTCCTATTGGATACGTCAATACTGATGATACATTACTTCAATGTAATGCAGGAGCTAATGCTATACGTATTAATCTTGATAGTTATCTTAATTATAAAGACACATTCACTATAAAAAAAACTGATAGTACAGTTAATGCTATCAGCATATATTCACAAACAGATGAAGTTATAAATGGAATAGTAGCAGCAACACCTACTACTATAACAGCAGAAGGTAATAAAATTATATTAAGTCCTGTTTTTGGTGGTTTTGCAATTATACATAATGATGCAAATGACGATACTGGATATGTAAACGTTTCAGGTGATACTATGACAGGAAATCTTACAGCTCCAGTGTTTATTAGTAATGTAGCAACTGGAACAGCACCATTAACAGTGACTTCAACAACTAAAGTTGATAATTTAAATGCAGACTTTTTTGATGATATGCATACAAGTATAGGGGCAACTCCAAATACAATTGTTGCAAGAGATAGTGCAGGAGATTTTACATCTACTGCAACAGATAGTGTAAACACTTCTGCCGTAGCAGTATCAACAACAAATGGAAATATTTTAATCAATGAAGCTGAAGTTAATGTTTATACGCATCCTGCTGCCTTAACAGGTGGATTTTATGTTTATGACAAAGCAATTAACTTAGAAATTTCTGGCAATGATATTTACCATGGATTTTATGAAGCAACTCCATTAGATATTACAGCAGGTACTAATAATGGATGGACAGTAAATGATGGAGTTTTAGTAGATGCAAACATCACAAGTGAAGCTGATAATACAGTATTAAGAATAGTTACAAGTGCTAGTCATAATTTGGCAGAAGACGATATTGTAATAATGACAAATATGAACAATGCAGGACATAATGGTGCAACATGTGTAACAGTTATTAATGATACTACATTTGATTGTAATGATATAGCTTATGTAACTGGTGCTGGTGCTTCAAGTGGTAAGGTAATTAAACCAACCAATTTAGAAGCTGATGCAGGAACTTCAGGCATCCATTTTATTTCATTTTCTATGAGTGCTTTTTCTGCCATAGCAAATAAAACATATAAAGTTGAGGCTATAAAAGATGCGTCTGCTTTAGATAATATTGTTGCAGAAAATACTTTAAATTCATTTAAACCTCAATCTTTTGGGGCTAGTGGATATGCAACAATTACAGCAGGACAGAAGATTTGGTTACAACTGAAGAACATAACAGATTCAACAAATATGACTATTAAGCATATGAATTTAACAGTAACACAAATTAAATAAAACAACTGGTAGGAAGTGATACAAAATATGGATTATAAAATATTTGGAACACCAAACATGCTTGTATCAACAAGAATAAAACATAAATTAAAACCTATATTCCGTTTTAATAATGATGGTGAATATATATTAAAAGATACTAATATCCGCTTACAACGGATATTACATCGTTTTGAATATGAGAATATTCCAGAGATACAAGCAAAAGCGGTGCTTGATGCACCAAAATTGGTGCTTAATGCATCAAAAGCAGAAATTGAAGAAGTAAAAAAGACTGCTAAAAGTAGGAAGGAGAAAAAATAGATGGTACAACAAAGTTTAATGACAACACTTTTAAATGCTTGCAATGATTTCATTACTATTTCAAGTACACCAGTTGTAGATTCCCCAATAACAATAGACACATCAGCAACATCAATATTTGATAATGGAACGTTAAAAAGTAATTTTACAATTCAGAATACAAATACTCAAGCTTGTTTTATAAAAGCAAATGGGACACCAACTGCAACAGTTTATGATTATATTTTATCTGCTGATAGTGGAGCTAAAGCTGGGGCAGGAGGTAAAATAACATTTACTAAATTTACTGGTGAACTTCAAGGCTTGGTAGCGACTGGTACGACGACGGTAGCTGTTGCTAATATTACAACTAGTAATAGTTAGGAGATGATAACATGGCAATAGCATTAGTAGTAGGAACGAATACATATATTTCTCTTGCAGATGCAGAAACTTATTTTGACAATATATTAAATAATGAAACTTGGAATTGCACAACCACTAATAGAAAAAATATTGCATTAATGTCAGCAACTAAAAACATTGATAAATTAAAGCTAAGAGGAATGAAAGCAGTTAGTACACAAACGTTAGAATTCCCTAGAGCAATTTATAATGCTTTTAATACATCTCACAGATATTTTTATGATAATTATTTTACTATTTATGAAAATTGGTATATTGAAACTTCTGTTCAGCAATCTGTTTTAGACGCTGTGTGTGAAGAAGCACAAGAATTATTAGTTAGTAAGAGTAAGAGATTGTCATTGCAAGAGCAAGGTGTAAAAGCATTTAAATTAGGTAATTTATCAGAAACTTTTGTTACAAGAAGCACATCTAATTTAATATTATCATCTACTGCAAAAGAGTATTTGACACCATATCTTGCTAGGAGCGTGATTGTAATATGATAGAATCTTTTTTAAATCAAAAGGTTACGCATAAATCTAAATCATCAGTTGATGAATATAATAAAGCAACATATACATCTAAAACTATAAAATCAAGATTTGAATTTAAAAGAAAATTAGTTATAAATCAAAAAGGTGAACAGGTAGTAGCTAATGCAAAAATGTTTACAACTACAAAAATTGAACCTGATGATGTTATTACTTATAATTCAATTGATTGGAATGCTGTAGTTGTAGAACAAATAGTTGATTTAGATGGCAATATTTCTCATTATGAAGTGGCAATGTTTAATGGGGTGATATGATAATGGGAATAGAAATTATTGGAGGACGAGCATTAGCTAGGAGACTTCAAAATATTGTTTCTGCATCAAATAGAGATATAAAAAATACATTAAGAGATATTGGTGAAGATTTACTTTCTAAAAGTGTAAATTTAGCACCAATTGACCAAGGGGATTTAAGAGGTTCTGGAACTTCAATTTTAGAAGGTGATGCTGTAAAGGTAAGTTTTAATACAGTTTATGCTTTAAGGCAACATGAAGAAATGGGATTTAGCCATCCAGGTGGTGGTCAAGCTAAATATTTAGAACAGCCTTATAACGAAAATGAATCAATGTATATTGAAGATTTAGCAGAAACAATAAAAAACAATGTAGATAGGGGTTAATGTTAAATGAGTACAATAGCAGATATAAAAACACTATTAACAGGTGTAGAATCTTCTATCTATCTATCATCAAGACCTAATACACCAGCTATAACATGTGTATTATATGACACAGGAGGAAGAACTCCTTCTCATGTATTTGATGCAATTGCTTATTATCAGCCAACAATTCAAGTATATATAAGGGACACAGATTATGAAGATGGATATGCAAGATGTGAAGCAATAAGTGTTTTGTTAAATGGAACAACAGAACAAACAATAAATAGTAAAAGATATATAAGTGTTTTCCAAATGGGAGACATTTTTTTTCTTGGATATGATGAAAAAAATCAAGCAGAATTAACAGTTAATTTTGTTTGTAAGGTTGAAAAATAATAAAAGAAGAGAGTGATTTAAAATGGCAATAGCAGGAAAAGATGGTAATGTTACATTAGGTTCAAGTGAAGTAGCGTCAATTAAAACTTGGAAAGTAGACCCTGAGTTTGACATGTTAGAAACAACAGCATTAGGTGATGATTGGAAGAGTTTTATTTCTGGTTTAGCTGGATGGTCTGCATCAGCAGAAGGTGATTATGTTATCAACAGTGATACCAGTGGTCAGACTTCATTACAAACTTCATTTTTAGCAGGAACATCAGTTTCATTGAAATTATATGTAAATGCTACTAATTATTACAGTGGTACAGCTTTTATTAGTAAAATGCCTGTAGAAACACCTGTTGGTGAAACTGTTACAGTTTCTTTTGAATTCCAAGGAACTGGAGCATTATCTTATAACTAAGATGATAGAAGGAAATTAATCCTTCTATCTTTATTTTTAGAAAATGATATGAGGTGAGAAAAATGGCTATAGCAGGAAAGATTGGTGCTTTTTATACTACTGTAGGAGCTACACCAACAACATTTACAGATGAAGCAATGGAAACAGTAGATTCTTATTTCACATATAAAATCACAGATGAAGATAAGAAATTTTTTAATACAGATGTAACAGTTGTAGTTTCAGTTGATTCAGGTGTTGTTGCTTCTAGTGGTTATACAGTACAGTATGCAGGAGGAAGAATAATATTTGATGTTGCTCTTACTAGTGGAAACTCCGTAACAATTACAGGAAGTTATCTTCCAGTTGTACAGAGTACTGGTTGTTATAATTGGAAGCTGGATACAGAAATTGATACATCTGAAGTTACCACATTCGCAAATAATGGGAATAAAACATATATAACAAATGTAAAAGGATTTACGTTAAGTGCAGAAGCATTTTGGGTTGATGAAAATTTTTTAACTAATTTAGGTGAGAAATTTGGTGCAATTTTATATGTAGATGAAGATACAGATGTTAGATATGAATGTTATGCACAAGCAGCAAAAGATAGTATTGAATGTCCTGTTGGTGAAATAGTTACAGAAACTATCGAACTTACTGGAGAAGGTCAAGTATATTATAGGAATGATTAAAAATAAAAAATGAAAAGGATGATAAAAAGATGAAGAAGAATAATTTATTAGTAACTATTGATTTAGATAAACCAAGGCATTTAAAATATGGTTTAAGAGCATTAAAAATGATGGAAGATACAACTGGTAAGACCATGAGTGAAATGAATGAAAATGGCATGAGTGTATCAGATATTGGGGTTATGTTATGGGCAGGATTAGCACATGAAGATTCAACTCTTACACCAGATATAGTTCTTGATTTAATTGATGATTATGGAGATATGAAAGAACTTGGAGATAAATTAAAAGAAGCTCAAAGTATTGCATATGGTGAAGGAAAAAACGTCCTAAGTCCAATAACGTCAACCAAGAAATAGAAAAAAACTGGTTTGAAGTATATGATTTTGTTATTGGGCAAGTAGGCTTAGAACCTGAACAATTTTGGAATTTAACACCATATGAATTAGAATTGAAAATTGAACATTATGAAAATCAGAAAAGAGAAAGACATAATGATTTAATGACAGTTGCTTGGTACACAGTTGCATTTGGATTGCAAAAGAAAATGCCAAAATTAAAAGATTATTTAGTACAGCCTGAACCAAAAAATATACCATTAAATAATTTAAAAGATGAATTAATTATTGTGGCTAATAAGAAAAATATAAATGGTTTCTGGTAAAAATAAAACCTGAGTTTCTATATAAGAGACTTAGGTTTTATTCAATTAAAAAATAAAAGAGGAGGTGGCTAACATTGAGTGAAATAGCTGACTTAATTGTTAGAATCTCAGCAGACATGTCAAATTTTACAGCTGGTATGCAACAAGTAGGTAGTAATGTTACAAAAGCAGGAAAAGGGATAACCACGGCTGGTAAAACTTTAACTATGGGTGTAACAGCTCCTATTCTTGCTATGGGTGCTGGTATTGTAAAAACTAGTATGGATTTTAATGCAGGAATGTCAAAAGTACAAGCTACTTCTGGAGCTACTGGTAAAGAGATGGTTGCCCTAAAACAAAAAGCAAGAGATATGGGTGCAACTACTAAATTTAGTGCTACAGAATCAGCAGAAGCAATGAATTTTATGGCAATGGCTGGTTGGGATAATTCTCAAATGATGGACGGATTAAGTGGTGTAATGGATTTAGCTGCCGCTTCTGGTGAAGGTCTTGGAAGTGTTAGTGATATTGTTACAGATTCATTAACAGCATTTGGAATGGAAGCAAAAGATTCTGGTAAATTTGCTGATTTATTAGCAGCCGCATCAAGTGGTGCTAATACTACAGTTGGACAATTAGGAGAATCATTTAAATATGCTGCACCAGTTGCAGGAGCATTAGGATTTTCTGCTAGAGATACTTCGTTAGCATTAGGTCTTATGGCTAATGCAGGAATTAAAGCTTCTCAATCAGGAACATCAATGCGTACCATTATGACTAACTTAGTTAAACCTACCAAAGGTTCAGCACAAGCAATGAAAAAGTTAGGTATAAGCGTAACAGATGGCTCAGGTAAAATGAAAAGTTTTGACACTATAATGAAAGATTTAAGACAATCATTTAAAAAATTAACACCAGAACAAAAAGCAGCAACTGCTGCTCAAATAGCAGGAAAAACAGGAATGTCAGGTTTATTAGCTGTTGTAAATGCATCTCCCAAATCTTTTGATAAATTAGGAAAATCATTAGACAATAGCAAAGGTAAAGCTGCTGAAATGGCTAAGATAATGCAAGATAATCTTAAAGGTCAAATGGAAAAATTAGGTAGTGCTATTCAAGAAATAGCATTGCAATTTGGTGAAGTATTAATGCCTATTTTAAGAAAAGTAATTAGTGTAGGAATAATGCCTCTGGTTTGGGCTTTTGGACAAATACCTCAACCAATGAAAGCTATAATAATTGTAGTAGCTGCTTTCCTAGCTTCTTTGGGTCCTATTTTATTAGTTTTAGGTACTATGGTAACTGTAATTGGTGGAGTAATAACAGGATTATCCGCAATATCAGGAGTTATAGCTACGATAGGATTACCAGTAATTGCAGCTGTAGCTGGTATTATTGTTGCATTTGCATTATGGGCAGGATGGATTGTTTTAATAGTAGCTAAACTTGGAATATTTAAAGATGCATTAGCTACAATCAAAGCAATTATGTCTGGTGACTTTCAAACAATGTTTGATTTATTACATAAAAATTTTGGATTATCAGCAGGCGAGGCAGAGCATTTAGCTAAAGCATTTAAAGAAATGTCAGATAAAGCAAAAATTGTAGCACAAGTTATAAAAGATAATTTAGGTCTTGCAATGGAAGTATTAGGAGACGTTATTGGAGAACTAGTAGATGGTGGTATGAATGACCTAAATGAGGGTACACAAGAAAGTAAAAATTTATTTGCAGATATGGTTAGAAACTTTATTAAATGGGGTAGCAAACTAATAAATTATCTATATGATTTATTTGATACATTTGGATTAATACCTATTGAATTAAAATTTGCTAATAATAAAATTGTTGGAGAATATGGAAGATTAGAAGCAGAAACAAATTCACATTTTAATAGTCTTATGAGTATGCAATTTTTATTTGGTGAGGGTATGTCTAAGGCAAATAAAAAAGCATATGACTTAAAATTTATTGATACTAAAAATGCAATGGCTGCTGAATTAGCTTTAGTAAAAGGTCAAATTAAAAAACAAGAAAAAGTACAAATGGATAGTTTAAAATCTTTATTTAAGAATACTAAAATATATACAGAGAAAGAAGAAAAAGCAAAACTAAAAAGCACTACAGAACATTTTAACCAATCAGCACAAGAATTAGAAAACAATAATAAAAAAGTTTTAAAAATAACAGAAAAAGCAGCAAAAGAAAAAAGACATTTAACAGATGTAGAACTAGAAAAAATAGACCAGTTACGATTTAAATCTGCTGAAAAGGAAATTGGATTCATAACTAGGAATGAAGCTGAACAAAGACTTGTATATGAATTATCAAATAACCTTACTAGAGACTTAGATAAAGCGGCAGCAATGGAAACAGTTGTAAGAGCAAATACAACACATAAAAAAATAGTAGAAGAGTCTATAAAAGCAAGAGATAAGACAATTGCTGCTGTTATTTATGGCAGAGATATTATCGGAAATATTGATGCAGAAGCTGCAAAGAAACTAATTGCTAGTGCTAAAGATGTAAGTAAAAAACAAGTAAATGATTCATTATATACAAAAAATCAAACAGTTGATAATGCTAATGGTGCTAGTGGTGGTGTTTTATCATCTCTTGAGCTGTTAGCAGAAGAATTACCAGCTAAAACAGAAAAAATCAAACTTGTCATGTTAGAAGTTTGGAAAGTATTAAAATCAATATTACCACCCATTTTAGATGAACTTTTTGATATGATAATGGACACAATTATAGATAATGCTCCTAAAATATACACTGCTGGAGTGACAGTTGGTGCAAAATTAGTTTCTGGTGTAATTGCTGGTATAGTAAGTAAAATACCTGCATTAGTACTACAATTAGGTATAATTGTAACAAAATTATTAGGATTTAGAAATGATGCACAAGATGCAATAAATGCTACTGTAAAATTAAGAAATTCATTAAAACCACAAGCATTACCTTGGAATAAAAATACTTCAGTTCAACCATACACTTTTCAAACAAGAGCTAATGGTGGAATATCTAGTGGAATGACACTTGTTGGTGAACGTGGGGCAGAACTTGTAAATCTACCTAAAGGAAGTCAAGTTTATAATAATACTAAAACAAAAAATATGTTAAGTGATTCTAGTAGTAATGGAAGTAATGGAAGTCTTGGAAGTCAGAATTCTCTTGCTATTAATTTAAGTGGAGTTATAACAGTTGATACTGGCAAAGGACTAGAAACATTAAATAGTAAAGCAATTGAAAAAATTGTTGCAAATTCTCTAATAAATAATATGTCAAGATACGCTAGATAGGAGGAGATATAATATGGCACAATCAATTTTTATCATAAATGGATATACTTATAATTTAGATTTACAGAGTTATTCAGATACTAATATACCTAATCTTACTGAAGTAGCAACTATGATTGACCCTAGTGATACTTATTCAAGAAATAGTGTTTTAATAGCCACTGGTTATAAAAGACATACTTTTTTTATTAATGGTCAATGTGATGTAGGAGAAAGTGGTATTTATACTAATGCCTTAGAATTTAATTATAAAGTATATCCTTATATCTATGCTACTGGCTCAAGTACAAATGTTGTTACAGATGAAACAAATGCTTATTACTATTTTAAATCATTTAGTAGGAATTTAATACTAGGTAGTGCTTTATGCTACTATTCAGCAGCTTTAGTATATGGGGGGGTGTATTAATGTCACAGGAAATAACAAAGGCACAAGCTGATATTTTACTCTCTCAAAACTATGTAAATGATGCAGTACCTTTATTTTATGCAAATATTGGAGGAGCTACAGATATAAATGTATCTTCTTTTAATATTTCAAGAGACCACGGTGCAATGGCACAAAGTTGTAGTTTAACTATACCAAATGTAAATCCCACTGACCCCGTTGATACTGGATATTATAATGAAGGTAGAAATGATGCAAAGAATAATAAACCACAGAATGCTTACAATGGTGTAATAATTCCAGGTAGTTTGATAACTGTAAAAATGGGATATGGAGACAGTCCTTCATCAGATACTGTTACTGTTTTTACAGGAACTATAGATACAGTAAAAATAAGCATATCAGGTACAAATTCAGAAATGTATGTATATTGTAGAGGTACTACAAAAAAAATGGTAGATAACCCTATACAATGTCAAAGAGTTGTATCAGGAGAAATATTTTATCACATGAACTATCCTGTAAATGGATGGGCAAAAACAGGTGAAGAATTAATAGAGTTTTATTTAACAAAAACAGATACTAATCCTTTGCTTTTATCAATTTGGATAGATGCTTGTGAGAGAGCTGGATTTACAGCTGGAAATTTAGTTTATGATACAACATGGGTAACAAGGTTAGCTGATGTTGCAGAAGGTTCATTCACAAATTGTACAGGTACATGGATACAACTAGCACAAAAAGTCGTTGATTTATTAGGTGCTTATATGTATGAAGATGAATATGGTAAAATTTATTTAAAAGTAGCAAACAATCAAAGTTATTCTGATTCAATTTCTGTAAATATGAGTTATAGTGTATATAATACGCTACACAGTGGATATGCTAGAGCAGTAGAAGAATCAATAGTAGTATCAGGATATTCTAATTCTGATTGGGAATATGATTATGCTAGTGATGGTATTAGAATAAGTTCTGGTTCAAGCATATCTGAGGGACAAACAGTAGGAATTACTTTTACCTATTGTGCATGGAAATACAATCCTACTCAAGTATCTCAATTAACACAATGGGTAAGTCATGATGATACATATGGAACATTAGCAGTAAGAAATATTGAAAAAGGATTAAAAAGAACTTTAACTACTGGTGCGTTAGGTGATGGTTCATCCATGTCAACATTAAAAGTAGGTTTAGAAGATAAACCAGAATTATTAACAAACGCTAAAATAGATGATTATTTAATAAATAAAATGACAGAAATGAAAAAGAATTATTTTAATTTATCTTTAGATTGTATAGCAATACCACAGTTAAGAGTTAGAGATATCATATGTTGTGTTATTTTTGGAACAATTACCGCATTATATGAAATAACAGGTTTTACTTTGTCATATGATGCTAGTACTGGCATGACTCAAACAATAAATGCTGTATATTATGCTAGTTCTAATGCAATTTAAAATTATAAAATTGGTGTTTTATACACCAAAAGAGGTGAAAATATGAAAACTGATAGTTTATCAACTGCATTAAATACTATTATAGACCGTAAAATGACTAAGAATTTATCAACAGCTGTAACAAATAGTAATATATATTCTTATTTAGATAAAGAAATTTCAATTGGAAAATCAGAAGATGGATTAGCAATGGTATTTTTAGATGATGAATTAACTAAAATGGCAATTGGTATTATAGATGATAAGGATGGCATTGCAATACCCCTTTTAGCTCTTGGAGCTGGTTCAGGTAATGGTAGTAACAGGGGGTATATTAGCAAGGGTACAGATGGCTTAGAAATGTATTATGTAGGTGATTTAGCTGCTGGTGAAATTGGTGGATTAAAACTCACTAAAGATGGTATTTTTGCTACTCATCAAATAGTTGTTGATGAAGGACTTGCAGGAGAATTCACTATTGATGCTACTTACTGGAATGAAAAACTTAGTGAATTAGAAATACAACAAATAGTTGAAAATCCTGCTACAGGTTGGGATATTGCAGAAAACAATTTAGACGGTGTTGCAACAACAAAATGGAATGATAATGTAACTCTTACAGGTACAATATATGAGGCGTTATATATAACTAAATTAAATCAAAATTTTATACAAGATGCAGCATTAGACGCTAGTAAATACAATACAAAACAAATTGTTTTAGCTTCTGACACATGGTATGACAATAATCCATATTCTGGTTATGTTTCTTGGAATAGTCATTACTTATATTATGGTGGAACAGAATATTATATTAATGCTTCTTCAACATCTTCAAAATATATATATTGGAGACATGGAGGAACTAGTTATAATACAAATAATACATTACCAACATTAGATGATGATGATTTTATTATATGTATCAATAATGATGGAATTCATGATATTGCATGGTACAGTCGTATTGCAAGACAATTTATTGGAAGTGCTTTTATAGCTGACGCAGCAATTAAAAATGCTCATATCGAAGATGCTACTATTACAAGTGCTAAAATAGCTACTCTTGATGCAGAAAAAATAACTGCTGGAACATTAACAGGATTTATAATACAAACAACTTCAGACTCAGGAGCTAAAAGAATTGTATTGAATGCGAATGATGGATTTACTCAATATGATATTTATGGACGAAAAAGAATGAATATTCCATTATCTGCTAGTGGTGGAATGATAAATTTTTATATAAGAAATGAATGGAGATTTTCTGTTGGGGAAGATGGTGGAGATTTTCATATTAGACCAGAGAATGGTGGTAATATTTATTTAGGTCATTATAGTTTTCCACATGCATCTATTTATTTTAAAGGTTATACTAATTTTTCAGATTGTACAATTATAGGTAGTAAAAAAGTACTTGTGCAGTCATATGCCCCTAGCGTTGATGCTAATGCAATCTGGGTGCAAATCCCATAAAGGAGTGTGAAATAAAATGGCTTATGCTGTAATAGATAATATAGATGTTGATACAAATGGATATAAATTTCGTGTTGTTTTTGGAGGTTTATCAAATACATATACTGAATATTTATCAGGTGGAACTTATCCAGCACTGTTTGGATTATATAATAGTGATGGAGGAAGTTATGTATTAATTTCTACTGATAATGCTAACCAAGGTGGAGATGGAGATAGTACATATGGGAATTGGGTAGGTAGAAGTTATTCAAGTTTAGATATGTCTGATTTTAATCCTTATAGTAATTTAATTACATCACAACAATATTTTTGTAATGTAAATGCTGCTTCAACTAATTGGTATTCACAAACAGTTCAATCCATTCCAATGCCAGAACCTACAATTTATTCTCCATCACAAACAGAAAATTCAATTACATTTTCAAAAGTTGGAATTGGTGTTTTCACTACATTATCAACATTTGTTTATTTATCTTATGATAGCTATTCATATTATTGGTGGTTAGTA
>Ga0307928_10002799_pt1 | contig 13343 bp, 8 predicted proteins | sample AceLakmetagen232_FD_201815 | JGI IMG/M metagenome (GOLD analysis project Ga0307928, IMG submission 201815) | Saline water microbial communities from Ace Lake, Antarctica - #232 | ecosystem: Environmental > Aquatic > Non-marine Saline and Alkaline > Saline | place: Antarctica: Ace Lake... | reverse complement strand
GCCGACGATAGGAAAAAGATTATTAAATTTGAAAAGTCTAAACATAGCGGAAAAGAAAGCGTCATAATCGGCATAGAAGGGACTGACTCGATAGAGATTATTAGTAGAAAAAAAGCAGAAGAAAAGTATAAAACTACCGATAATAAAACTATGGCCGATAGAATTGTTAATGGTATATATGATAACGGTACGGATAGTTGGGGATTACAGAAAGAAGAGGCCTTGACCTTCCCTGATAAAGTAGGCGAGCATAAAGTGGGAGATAAGATTGTTTACGATAAAATGCTTGGCGGTAAAAAAGAAAAAACAGTTCTTCCGGAAGTCTTTATTGAAGAAAAAGACAGGGAGAAAGCTAGAAAATTGGGAAATAAAATTATTAAGGGCAAAGACGATTTAATGACACCGGAGGGAGTAGCCAAAAACTTGATTAGAGGTTATGTAGAAAGAGGAGACACAATAAAAAGCCTGAAAGACAGTTTATTGGGACACGCGAATCCAGACGGAGAGAGCGCACAAATAAGCGGATATTTAGACGGAAAAAAAGTTTCTTCTGATTTTATTATAGTTGAAAGATTGGGAGACGGAACGGAAACAAAAGGGAAAATATTTTTAAAGAAAATTTATGATTCTATAAAATCCGAGGAGAAAAAGCCGGAAACTGAAACAAAAGAGGACCTTGACAAAAAAGAAGAAAAGAGCTATGATGCAGGCGAGGACGTACTGGTAAGAGAAAAGGGAGAATGGAAAAAAGGTACTGTAAGATTCGGAGATAACGAGGGCGGATATTCAGTCGATATGCAAGAAGTTGCTACTCCCGGCGGGATACCAATAGGCAAAATATTAATGGGCATAATGCCTGATAGCATAAAATCGTATGAGACAAAGGATAGTGGAAAAATTGAACAAGATGAGGGAACAGACTTATCCAAACCTGACGAAGATGTACAAGAGCGACCCAGAATCGTTGATAGAGACGCTGGGGAATATGAGCGCGAAGGAACCGAAGATAAACTTGGGGACCTTCCTGATAAACCTAGAGAGCGACCTGACACACAACTAGACCGGGATAAGCTTTTGGAATACAGTGGAAAAGCTGGCGAAAAAGAAGAAAAGAAACAAGCGTTTTTCTCAGAACAAGATACAAGGGTGGCCCGGGCGAAAGAATGGGCGGATAAATTTAACAATAAAAACAAGCAAGAATTGTTTGACTATGCCTTAACCGCAGGACTCATTGAAAGTAAACCTGATGTTGATTATTATAGTAAGGGGAATTTGTTAGAGATTATCAGCGCCGAAGCTAATATGGACATTAAGCGCAAAGGAGATAAAACAAGTAAGGACAAACCATATGGGGATTTTAGAGAACAAAAAACAAAACCCGATAGTATTGGGGGTAGAGCTGACGAAGGAAGCGTACCCGGTATTAAGGGAGCAAGCGAAAGCAAACCTAGCAGGGACGGAGATGCAAGCCAAAAAATTCCAGGAAAAGTTGTGGCAAGGAAAAAAGGGGATAGAAGGAAGCCTGTTAAAGATGTGGGAAATGGACTTGGAGAGGCAGAGCAGTTAGTCAAAGGCAGAGTGAAGAAAACCAGTGGAGAAAGATTACAGATTAATGAACAGGTAGAAAAGATTGTTGATAAGAAAGGCGATAAAGCTTTTGACCCAGACGCATATTCCAAAATAGAGAAAGAATTGCTATCACAATATAGCGGTTATGGTGGTATAAAAGGAGAGTTAGATGATACTACTGGCGCGCTTGACGAGTTTTTTACTCCTTCAAAATTGGTTAGATTTACTTATGAAAAATTAGTAGAAGCAGTACCGGATATATCACAAGCAAGAGTTATAGTAGAACCAGCGATAGGAACCGGAAATTTTGTTTTTCATTCTCCGTTTGATGATTCTAAGTTTGTTGGATTCGAAAAAAATAAATATTCTGCGGCAGTTTCTCAGGTGCTTAATCCAGGTATGGATATGAAAACTGTGCAAGGACGAAATAAGTTTGTTAGAGGAAGAGGATATGTTGAACAGCTAGAACCTGAAAACTTTACAAGACAATTTATCAACCAAGAAAATCAAAAGGGTGGTAATATACCGCCTGCTTACGCGGATCTAGTTGTGGGTAATCCCCCTTATGGGAAATACGAGGGAACAGCCAAAGGACTAGGCGAGGGTGTAGAATTTAATACTTGGGTTGATTATTTTATAGGACGAGGTTTAGCAATTACTAAACCAGGCGGACACCTGGCTTATGTTGTTTCTTCGTCTTTTTTGCGTTCTGGCAATAATGATAGCAAAAAGGCAATAGCAAAATTAGGCAGACTGGTTAGCGCTTATAGATTCCCGAATGGAGTTTTTGCTGATACGCAAGTAGGCACAGACTTAGTTATATTTGAAAGATATAAAGATGGCAGTATAAGTAGCCTTGACTCTGAAGGTATGCTTTTTTCAAATGACGAATATTTTGAGAATAATTTTGAAAATATACTGGGAGAAGAAAAAGAAATAAAAGGAAAGTTTGGGCCGGAAATGATAGTGGAGGGTAAAATCGAAGATATACCAGACGCAAACCCAGAAGTCTTGGCGGACTTGCAGGAAGCCCAGGAGAGCGTAGAAGCTGAAAGTGTAGAAGTAGGGGTAGCCGGGACAGGAATACCCAAAAAGATTAATAGACAAATTGTAAAGAAAGTTTATACATCGCATAAAACAGACGCGCCAACAATATCCATTGGTGGTAAGGTTAGCAACGTAGAGCGTAAAGCTTACGAAAATTTGAAAATTGATGGTTCTGTTTCAGCAAAAACTATTAAAGATATTAGCCCAGCTAATAAACTTAAATATTTTAGTTATCGCAAAGGAAAGTGGTATGCGGACGACGTGTATACAGATAATACTAATTTGTATGACTTGTTAAGCGACCTTGAAGATGAAAAATCTGTTATAGGCGAAGAACAATACAAAAAACAAAAAGTAAATGCAGAATCAGTAATACCGGCGTGGACTAAAGTTGAAGAAGTAGGGACGGCCCCACAATCAAAATTTTGGGAACAAATAATTGACTCCGACGGTAGGGATATTAAAAGCAATTTTACTTATATTTATTTGAGAGACATACCTAATATGGCGTTAGAGGGTCTTAGCCGTGACTATATTACAAGATATGTAGAAAACAGATTCAGAATATCGAACAATACCCCAAAAGAAGAAGGCTCGTTCATTAAAAAGAATATAGCGAGAATAACAAATAAATTGTTTAAAAACTTTTTGGTTGAAGTGGCTGCTAAAGATGAAACAATGAAGAGGAATATAGAGAACAGATATAACCGGACAATGAATGCTATGCACTTTATGGACCACAGCAAAATACCCATTGGAGTAAAAGTGTTGAAAGACTTTGTGCCTGGCGGCTGGGAGTTAAACCCTGGACAGAAGAGAGCAATTGGATTTTTACAAACTAGAGGGAAGGGGATCGGCGCGCTTGATGTTGGTGTAGGAAAAACTATCACTGGTATAATATCAGTAGCAGAAGCATTTAGGAAAGGAACGGCCAATAAAGCCTTGATTGTAGTACCTAGACACGGAATTGGAGAACAATGGATAGATACAATTAAGAAAATTTTACCACAGGCCCATATATACGATTTTAGAAAAAGGAAAGATTTGATTGCATTTAGGGGCAATAAATTGAAGGATAAATCTTTCAGTGTTGTTATGCCGTCCGCATTGGAGTTTATTGGGCTTGAAGATTCGAGTTATGATGCTTTAGTGCCAGAGTTATTGGAAGTATTTAACAGCGACGCAAGAACTAACAGAGAAAAGGAAAATGAGTCAGAAAGAATAAAGGGTATGTTGGGATTCTCTAAGCGCGGCAGCTATACGACTATGGAAGAAATGGGATTCGATTATTTGGTTTCAGATGAAATACACAACTATAATCACGTTATTGCTAGTGTTCCGTCACAACGGAATGAAGAAACTGGCATAAAAGAAACCAACCCTTATACTAAATTACAAGTATCGCCCAGTGCTAGAGGTAGACGCTTATGGGTTTTGGCTAAATATTTGCATTGGAAAAAGGGCAATCAAAATGTAATGGGCTTGTCGGCCACACCGTTCGCTAACAGTCCGCTAGAAATGTATTCTATACCTTCTTTCACTGGAGCAGAAGAAATGAGGGATATGGGGATTATGGGCGTTAGAGATTTTGTTGATACTTTTATGGAAATGGAAGAGGACTATGTTGTTAAACCAAATTTAACAATAGAAAAAGGGTCAATTGTTAAACGCTATATCAATTTTGACGGATTAAGACAATTTTTGAATAGAAATATTATTAAAATAGATGGAGAGGAAGCAGGGGTTGTGAGACCTAAGAGGATAGATAAGGACGTAAAAGTAGAAAGTACACAACAACAATACGATACATCAGTCTTTTTGTCTCAGGAATATACTAGGTTAGTGGCTAAGGCCAAAGGGATGAGACGCGGTTCCGACGAACATAAAAAGGCTATGGGCGATTTACTCCGCGCACAGGGGGCTATGGTTCAGGGTTCTTTTTCTCAATATGCCACTGATTACTATGAGGGGCCAGTCCCGGACTATAAAAAGTTTGTAGAAAATACGCCTAAATTGCTGTTTGCTGCTAAAAACATTAAGGCGGTAATGGCAAAAGAGAAGAAGGCGCAGTCTATAATTTATATAGGTAGAACTCAAAATAAAAAACTTGGGATTAATTTCCACGATTTATTTAAAAAATATCTTGTAAAGGAAAATGGATTAAAACCGGAAGAGGTTGATATTATTAGTGGTAAAGTTTCAGACAATAGAAAAGTAAAAATACAAGACCAATATAATGCGGGGAAAGTTAAGGTTTTGATTGGATCGTCCGCGATAATGGAAGGGCTTGATTTGCAAAGGTATACTACTGATATTTATATAACTACTCCGTTTTGGAATTTTGTTTCTTTTGTCCAGCTGGCCGGCAGAGGTTGGAGGCAGGGCAATATATGGAAAAATATAAGAATATGGCGGCTTATGGCTAAAAACACAGGTGACGTGTTTGTAACCCAAAAAATAGCGCAGAAAGAACATAGAGATTTTCAGGTCTCAAAAGCACTAAAACGAGGTGAAAGAATAACCGAAATGGAAGGCAACGAATTACCTTTTGACGAAGTTTTGGGGGAACTATTGACTGACCCAGTACAAATAGCCCAGATTAAACGCCAAAAAGAGGAAGGCGATTTAAGAAGTGAAATGGCTTTATATTCTACCCAGATACAGAAATTTGAAAGAATAATAAATGGCACTACCCAGGAAGATTATGAGGAAAATAAAAAGGATGCGGAAGAGGAAATAGAAAGCAAAACGAAGGATATAGCAAAATTGAAAGAAGAGATTAAGACGGCTAAAAACAAATTAGAGAAACAACGGATAGAAGTTAAAATTGACTCTAAACAGGCTTCTTTGGCGCGGGCCAGAAGAAGTAAGAAGTCGGCAGAAGATTTTTTGGCTTCTTTAAAGGAATATATAACTAGAGAGAAAGTAACGCAGGAAAGTTTGGACGGTATGATAAAGAAACAGGGGGAATTACAAAAAAAATTGTTAGAGATAAACGATAGATACAAGGAGATTCTAAAAAAGGCGCACGAAGAAAAAGCAGTTTTCCAAGTTGGCGAAACGGACTATGACGCATTAGTGAATGAAACGATAGAAGAAAATAAAACATTTTTTGTTAAACAAGGGGAAACGGAGGATAAAGAGGTAAAACAATTTTTAGACAGTAAAGCCCCGACCGGCACAGCAAAGAAAAGCGAGTTTCTTGGGGAAAGGGTAAAGCCAAAAATTGCGAAAGATGAAGCAGGGAGCAGCGTTCTTTCAGAGCTGAGAGACCTGGAATCCGAACTAGAGGAATTGACAGGAGGGAGACCGACGGAAGAGGTTATTGCAGAGCTGAAAAAGACGATAGGCGACCCAGAGAGTAAAAAACGGTTAGACGCTATACAAGAGATAGTAAAAGAAATGGCCAAAAGTCAGGCTGGTTTTATCAAAGTTCCGTTTGCCGGAGAAGTAGAAATCAAAGAAGAAAAAGACGTAAACGAATTGGCAGAAAATCAAGCAAGCGCCAAGGAGGAATATGAAGTTCTAAAGGATATTTGGATAGGTAAAAAAGACGAAAGGTTTTTGGAGATAGATGTAGAGGGTAGAATGTTACAAAAAACATTGAAGAAAGCACTGGACGAAAAAAAGTATAATAAAGACGTCCAGGACGTAGACAAGGCGATTCATCTTTATATTGATACTAAAAACAACCCTGCCCACGTTGATGAGTTTTGGGATAAATTGACTAAAGAACAACAAAGGATAATCAAAATATCACAAAACTTGCCTGAATCTACCAAGAAAATAGCAGATATTATCAGTAAAGAATATCAGAGGACAGGGGAAAGGGCTTTATCCGAAGATGTAATTCGTAATGTTAAAGACAATTATGCTGGTAGAATTTGGGATTTGGGTAATAAAAAGCCTTCTGACCAGTCACGAAGTTTATTCGGCACGACTACCCGACACGCTAAGAAAAGAGTATTCACCACTATTATAGAGGGCTGGTCCAACGGATATAATTTGAAAGTAGAAGGCGCGACAAGTAATTTGGTTGTGCTTAAAAAGGAATTGGAAAAAACTATACAGGATAAAAGATTCTTGAATACATTGAAAAAAATTAAGATAGGCGAAAAGGCCCCCTTCATAACGCATAAACAAAAAGAGGGCTATGCCCGAGTAGAACACCCGAACTTTGTTTCTTGGAAATGGGCCGGAAACGCGGAAGCAGATAAGACGTACGGCAAAAACTTCTTTATAACAGAGGACGGCATTTTAATGGAGCGGAAAGAATTATACGCTCCTGAGAAGGTTGCTCAAAACCTAAACAATATTTTAGGAACGTCCGCGCTAAATAGGTTGCCTGGAGTTAGGACTATAACAAAATATAATGCGATAATAAAAGCGTGGATATTGCAGAGTTCGTTTTTCCATCATTTGGCGTTTACTCGTTCTTATTGGTTCGGAGTCCGGGGCAAGACAATAAAGGAGTGGAGCGTAAGACAATCGTACAAACAAGGGATAAAAGCTATTGAGGCCCTGAAACCAGAAATTCGTTTATTGGTTAAAAATGGTTTGACGCTTGGAATACGGCAAGACTGGGACGAACAGTTATTACACGAAAAGACTATAATTGGAAAAATTTTGGATAAGAACAGCGCCAGCAGGGTTGTTAAGGACAAGATATTAATGTTTAGGGAGTGGCAAGCTAATTTTCTGTTTAATGAGTTTGGGGCCGGTTTGAAGGCTAAGTCGGCTATGATAGAACTAAGACGGCTACAAAAGAAATACCCGAATGAGGATACAAGTAAGTTAGCTAAAATGTCAGCTAATTTGATTAATGACGATTTCGGGGGCTTGCATTTACAGAGAAAAGGCAGGAACCCTACTTATCAACACATTTTCAGATTATTTGCACTAGCCCCTGATTGGACAGAGTCTAATGTTCAATCAATGATTAAAGCTGTCAAAGGTGGCGAAAAAATGGAAAGAGAGATGTACCGTAAATTTTGGTCAAGTATTATTACTAAAGGTTTGTTTTTCACTACCGTAGCTAATGTGATTATGGCATCTATGGACGACGACGACTGGTGGGAGAGATATGAGAAAGCTTGGATGGCCGGCAACTTCCGCTGGCTAGATGTTGATATAACCCCACTATATAAGCTATTTGGCGGAGAATCAGAAGAGAGGCGATATTTTTCCATATTCGGACATTTCAAGGACCCAATCAAGTTTATTGTGCATCCTATACGTTCGGCTAAATATAAAGGTAGTGTTATCTTTGGTATTTTTATGGAGGCATTGACTGGCGCTGACTGGAGTGGCAGAAAGTTTACTACGTGGAAAGAATTATTTGGGCTTGAGGGGACTAAGTCTGATCCCGACAAGTACAAAGGCAAAACCGTAAAATATGGAACAGGCCGTCCGTTAGAGATTACGCAATTACCATCATACTTTATTAATCAACTGATAGGCTCACAACCGATACAGGTACAAAACTTTATAGGCTGGCTAAACGGAGAAATGGAAGGCTTTGAGGCCCTTGCTAATTCAATGGGGCTTAACACTGGGATAGGGTATGTAAACGAAGCAGAGCAATTAGAGAGAAGGACTAAAAAAGTCATTGACAATTATATCAAAAAATTAAATGCTCCCGGGGTTAGTGCTGCGGACAAGGAAAGATTTGGAACGGAAGCAATAAAAGAAATGTTTGACAAAGAATTTTCTTATTCAGAACTTAAAAAATTCTTGGACGAAATGGTAAAACGGATAAAAGAGGAAAGGGGAGTAAGTAATGTAAAAGACAGCGAAACATACAAAAAAATCAAAGAAAAACTAGACGAAATTAAGACTGGCAAGTATTTACGGTTGCCTGATTAAGATAAGTTATCCACTGTTTATTGTTTTTTTCATAGGGGAAAAGGCTGGTTTTGATTAATCGGTCTTTTTTCTTGTGTAATAATGTTGCTTTGACATTATTTTAATATTGTGGTAATATTAAAACATAACAAATAAATAGAAAAGTATGCAAAAGCCTAAAAACTTGTTTAAAAAAGTAGAGCATTGTTTAGAAAAATACGAAGAAACTAGAAATTCTGATATTACTTTAACTATAAAGCTTTGGGTTATTTTTTATAGAGACTTTCTAGTTTTTTCCGGGTCGGAAGTTTTTATTCGCTTAAACAGTTTATGGGATTTACCTAGAGAAGACCATATCAAAAGAGACAGGGCCAGAATACAACACGAAGAGGGCCGTTTTCTTCCTACTATAGAAGAGGTAAGAAAATTAAGAGGGATAGAAGAAGAAAAATGGCGGAGTTCACTCGGGTATAATCCAGAAATGAGGGCGGTTCCAGAAACTATGAATAAAGAGGGAGGAATAGAAACGTTGAGACAATCGCCTATGTTTAAAGAAGTAAAACCTATCAAAAAACATCACTCTGATTTTGAAAAATAATTATATAATATAAAAACTTTATGAAGAAAAAAACTCCTGCTACAAAGAAAATCCCTAAGACAAAAGCGGTGGCCAAAAAAGAGCCTAAAGAAAAAATAAAGGCTCCCTGGACGCAAAAGCAGGTTGCGTTAATTACTAGAACTGTGGCCAAAGGTGCGACTATTGACGAATTGCACTTATTTCTTTACACCGCCAACAAAGTCAAATTAGACCCACTAGCAAAACAAATTCATTTTACTAAGTACAACACCAAAGACGGACCACAAATGGCCGTTATAACTGGTATCGACGGTTATCGCGCTATTGCTGAAAGAAGCGGGACTTATGCGGGGAGCGACGATCCAGTCTATGACGGTGGAAAATTGTACGAACCGGGCAAGGAACCTAATAATCCGAGTAATGCGACCGCTACAGTTTATCGTATGATTTCCAAGCGAATAGTAGCTTTTACCGCTACTGCGCGCTGGAAAGAATATTTCCCAGGCGAAAAAAAGGGTTTTATGTGGAAGAAAATGCCTTATTTGATGTTGGGTAAAGTGGCAGAAGCTTTAGCGCTTAGAAAGGCATTTCCTAATGATTTGAGCGGTTTACACACCGCTGATGAAATGGCCCAGGCTGATGCTATAGATGTACTCCCAGAACCGAAAGCAGATACCCCAAAAGTGAAGCCACAGCACACGCAGAAGAGGAGAACAGATAAAAAGGTGGAAACACCGGTCCAGAAGGAAGAGACCCCGGCAGAGGCTGTAGAAGGCGAAATTGTAGAAGAAGAAAAGCCTTTTCGTTGTAACGGTTGCGACATAGAAATTAGTTTAAGCGATAAACAATTAACAGAAAAACTTTCAAGCGACGGCAAACCTTATTGCCAAGAATGTTTGAAACAATTTCGTAAACAATAAAATGGCAGACCAAAAATTAACTTTATACAAAGGCGAAGTAGAAATAGTTTTTAAGGAAGATTCTCACCGCTATTATCGGCTAGACAAAGAAAACTTAACCAAGGCCGGGACTCCCAGAAAAAAAAGCGTTTGCGGTGTAACTACTATTTTAGGAATAATTAACAAGCCCGCTTTAATAAATTGGGCGGTTAGTATCACCATAGATTATATAAAAAATAATCTTAACAAGATTGACCAAGAACCTGCTAAATTGTTGGCAGATGCTAAAGCTGAAGCAGAAAGAGTAAAACGCGAATCAGCTGATATTGGGAAGGAAATACACGCTTGGATAGAATTGCACATTAAGGGCGAGACTCCGGAAATACCAGTGGAAGAAAATATAAAACGTGGTGTAATTTCTTTTCTTGATTGGGAGAGTCAACATAAAGTAGAGTATTTAGAAAGCGAAAAAATTGTTTACTCTAAGCAATATAATTATATTGGCACGCTAGATATTACAGCTAAAATAGACGGAAAGATTTATTTGCTTGACTTAAAGACCGGAAACGCTATTTGGCAGGAACACCACGCGCAGGTAGCCGCTTATATGATGGCTGATATTGAAGAGCGCGGAACACCGTACGAAGGCAGGATTATTTTGAGAATATCAAAAGAGACTAAGGACGAATACGAAGAAAGGGTTAAAGATAAAGGCTGGTTTCAGAAAAACCCAGAAAAATATCCCTATCAAGTGTTTGAGGCAATCTATTTAGACGAAGATGGATCAACCGCGCACCAAGACTTTGAGGCTTTCAAGTCGGCATTAAAAATTTATCGTTGGAAAAAATGACTGAAGAAAAAAAATCATTACTCCGGCAACGCTATGACAAAATGTTGGAGCTGTATTCATTAGGAGCTGACGGTTTGCCCCAAATGGAGGAGCTGGAGTATTTATTGGGCGCGGACTTAGGTTTATATAATGATTTACGGAGGGAGATGGTAAGAATGAAAAAGAATAGAAAATCATTATTAAAACAGGAAGAAAAGTTTAAATCTGTAGCAGAATTTGACCGCAGATTTGAAGAAGAAGAAGAATATTTAGGAGACAAGGAATATAGGTTCTGCATTGAAGGGTTAATTAATATGAAGATAAGCGTAGCGAGTCGGGTTAAAGCTTTAAGGGCTGAATCCCGGAATCCTACATACTAGAATTATGTCATTAAAAGTAAAAAACATAGTGTTAAATGAGGAATCATATCTTGTTTTAGTGGGAGGAAAAAGAAAAATACTCTTTCCTGGGGAGTTCAAAATGTTAAAACTTCTTATGAAAAAGGTTGATTCTGTTGTTTCGGTAGACGAAATAGCTGAAATAACCGGTCTTAATAATAAAAAAGGGAGTTGTATCCGTGTTTATGCACATAGCCTAAGACAGCGGATAGGACCTGGACTAATTGAAACGGTTAAGGGCCGCGGTTATATTTTAAGAAGTGCTAATTATTAAGAAATAAAAGTAGACGAAGTTCCGTATTAATTGCCTTACACTCTCTCTATCTAAATGGTAGGGAGAAGTAAGTTTATTAAATAAATAATGTTATATGAAAACAAGAGAACAATAAATTAATATATCAAAATAAAAATTATGAAATTTACAAAAACAAAAAAGTATTTATTTGGGGGAGTCGCGGGATTAGTAATGGCTTGCGGAGTATCTTTGGCGGTTTATTTAATGGCCCTGGGGGCCTGTGAAGTTTGTTGGTTTTTCGCTGATCCAATCAACCAGTGGCAAATTACTGAAATAACCGCGGTTAAAGCTGAAACTATTAAGATTTATGCCTACAATGAGCAAATTCCGGCAGGAGTTGTTAGACAAGAAATTGTTAAACAGGCTAAAGCTTTTGGAAATGATGTGGACTTTATGCTTGCTTTGGCTGATTGTGAGTCTACGTTTAACAATTTAGCTGATAACCCCACCAGTACTGCTAAAGGAGTTTTCCAGTTCGTGGCGCTCACGTGGGAGGCTACTGAGTCAAATGAAAAGCACATCTCTGAATTTGATTACATTGCCAATATCCGAGAAGCTAATATCAAAATAGCGAATCAAGAATATAGTCATTGGGCGGACTGCCTATGATATAATTGCTGGGGCCTGTCTAGTTGTGCTTACTACCTTCCTTTTTCCACAGCTAGTGGCCCCTGGCAATGAAAATAGGCCCAAAGATTAACCTTGACAAACATATATATTGTGGTATAATTCTAATGTACGTTACAACCTACAACCACCGGCAAGATAAACCTTTATAGAATGTTGGTAGGCAATTTGTTTGCCAACTTGATAGAGCCTCCCTTGCCGGTGGGCCTATCAAGACCAACATTTTGTAAAGGTTTTTGTTTATTACATTCTATAGAGTGGCGGAATAGCTAATCGCCAGTATAGTAGGAAATAAAGCTTCCAAATGGACATACGGAGAAGACAGACTCCTTACCTACCTCTATAGAATATAGTAAACAATTTTCCCAATTTTATTTCTCTTTAGGGTTCTTTTATGAGAACCTTATAAGGCGAATAACGTGACGACCCTATACCCAATTAAAACACCTTTGACCTAGACAAAATTCTAGGGGTGGTACTAAGCAACGATACAAAAGCTTAAATTGGGGGAGGGGGAGAGCGGAGAGAGCCTATATTGAACATACGCATTAATATTGAACATATAACTGTATATTGAAATGGCTAAAGATACAATAAAAACAATCGGTATTTTAAAATCAAGAAAAGCACAAATAAGAAAATTAGGGGAAGTCTACGGTTATGCTGATGTAACAGTTTTAGAATATTTGTTACAGGGTAAAATAGATTTAAAAGAATTAAAATAAATAAAATGTATAAACAGGTGTACAAATATTATAATACGCAAAAGGTTACCAACGAATTGGGGCGCTGGGATAGTAAGTTTGAAGCGGCTTATGCTAGAGAACTAGAACTAAGAAAGAAGGCCGGGGATATTCTTAGCTGGGAACCGCACGTTAAATTAGAGCTGATCGTAAATGATTTTGTTGTTTGTACTTATGAAATAGATTTTATTGTCCACCACGACGGAGAGACTGAATATGTAGAGTGCAAGGGCTATCCGACACAAGTTTGGCGCCTAAAGTGGAAATTATTTGAGGCCCTATATGATAGACCGGGAAATAAATTAACAGTAGTTTTCCAGGGGAAAAATAAACCACCGAAAGCAAGGAGAAAAAAACACATCCGCGGTATAAATTAAGATCAATAATTAATATAAAACTATGAACTACAAACAATTTGCACAACACATAAAAGACAATGGCATTACTCTAGCCAAAACAACAGAGAATTTAAGAGAAATTCCTAAAGGTACTAAGTTGTGGTTTGGGTTGGATGG
>Ga0307928_10002796_pt1 | contig 13346 bp, 16 predicted proteins | sample AceLakmetagen232_FD_201815 | JGI IMG/M metagenome (GOLD analysis project Ga0307928, IMG submission 201815) | Saline water microbial communities from Ace Lake, Antarctica - #232 | ecosystem: Environmental > Aquatic > Non-marine Saline and Alkaline > Saline | place: Antarctica: Ace Lake... | reverse complement strand
TTAACCTCGCAGAAATAGTAGATTTAGCTTTTTTTAATTTTATACATATTTCTTCTTGATTTAAACCTTCAATAACTTTTAATTTCCATAATTTAAACTGTTCATAACTCAATTTTCTCTTAGCAAGAGCTTCAAGTTCTTCTAAGGTGTTTATTTCCTTCCCAGAACCTTTATTGTTCTGTTCATCTAGCTTTTCTGTGAAGTCTGCTGTCAAATCCATTAAAAATTGTTCTTTTTTAACCTCATAAGCATCTATTAAATATTGTGATGGCTTAAAGTAAGCATCTATCTCCATCTGAACCGATTTTCCTTCACTATTTACAATCACAGGTCTATGATTATATGTTTTTCCACTTGTTTGATTGATTTGGAGGAAAAGAGGACGACATTTATTTATATTGTTCTTAATATCCACTCCTCTACTCTCTGAAACATAATGAAGTAACATTCTTGCTTGTTTATTAAGCATAGAGAGGTAAGGAAGGTTCATAAAGAGTGCAATGTTCATTGAACGGAAAGATTGTAGAACATAAGTAAACATTTTAGATATTTTTGATTGAAAATCCAACGAACCAAGATTAGCTCCAGCTTCTTCAAAGATAATTATTTCTCCTCGTTGTAAATTTCCAGAAGAAAGTAATTTTATTACTTGTGCTACACTAAAACAAATGTTTTCTTCTGGAAATTTCTTATTAAAATGATAATAATACCAAAGTTCTGCTTTTCTAAGGTCACGATAGCTTTTTCCAGAGCCAGTTGCTCCAAGTTCTGCAGATAATACATTTTTATTATTAACAATTAGTCTTGAATGTAACCATCTTAGAAAAAAATAACCTTCTCCTTGTTTTAATTTTATTAATCCCATCTTACTTTAAAGAGGCCACATCTATTTCTGTTCTTGTAAAGTTAATCTCATCTCCTTTTGCTTTTTTAGTTTCTTGAATAGTTATTTCCATTAAATTCTCTAAAATATATTCAAATATTTCTGTTTGTTCTTCTATAAATGATTGATAGTAAGGAAGATTCTTATTTAGAACTCCTTTCCTATAAAAAATACCTTTTCTTAATCTCTCATCTCTAATACTCTTCGGTGTACTCTCCCAATCTGATGCTTCAAGAGTAAGATGTTCAAATTTTATCTTATCTATTTTTTCTTTTAATATTTTTATCTTTTCTCCTAATATTTTTACAGAACTATTCATTTTTTTAGGAGATTCTATTGGATTATAATAGGGTTTTACTAATTTATCAAATGCTTTTATAGAACCAATAAATTCTAATCTACTATCTGGAATATAAGTTTTAGTTAAGTTTCCTAATCTATCAACTCGTTCATTAAAATATCCAGCAATAAATTCCTTTGAAAGATTTCTTAAACATCTCTCTGAAAAAAGCATTAGTAAATAATTCCTTGAATAATCTTCTTTATTAGAAAAGGAATTTATACTTTCTCCATCTAAAATCTTACTCCCATCATCTTCAAATTCCATAAATTTAACCCCCCATCATCCTCTTTAAAGGATTAGAACTTTGATGTTTACCCTGAGGCATTACACTCTCGGAGATGTGCATGTGTTGTCTTAATGATTTTCTTTCTTGACCATTCCAAGCTCTAAGGTAAGCAGAGTGAACAGTGTCTTGTAACTTTCTAAGTAGATGTTCAAAACCTTTTAGCCTTTCCTTTTGAAATGTTTCTCGTATCTTATCTATTTCTTTTTCTAAGTTCATAGCCTCGATAAAATCTTTCTTAACTTCTTCTCTACTCTTTGGTATTCCTTTAATCTCAAAGTAAAACATTCTATCATTAGTTAAATTCTCAATCTTTTCTTTAATTGCAGTTTGACATTCATTTCTAGTTGGCTGTAGGAAATACTTTTCATAACTCATAAATAAAATATCATTTAAACTCTCGGAGAAATCTTCCATCTTAGAAAGAATAGTAGCCTCGTCGTAGTTTGATAATAATGTATTCTTATTCAAATAGAAATTAAGAGTATTCATTACAAGTTGTACTCCAAGTTCAGATAAGATTCTTATATCATTAGTCTTAGAAATCTTCCATTCAAATTCTCCATCCTCATTAATAGTTTTCTCTTCTCCTTTAAGTAAGTGTTCAATTAATTCTAGTTCCTTATTTAAATTCAACTGCTCTTTCATAATTCCAGTTTCTTGTTGAGATTGGTTTTGTTCTCTTTGGATTAGATTATTCTGTTCTCTATCTAATTGCATCTGTAAATTATTCTGAAATGTTTGCTGTTCAAAAATTTGTTTCTCCTCTTCTGGTATCATACATCTCACACACAATTACAATATTTAAGGTTTTGGTTTGTGTGTGTGTGATGTTATTCCCAAATGGATATAAGTTATTATAAAGAAAAGGAAACTAAAGAATTACATGATGATAGATGAGGGTTTAAAAAAGAGAGCAGAGTTTTTTCTAAAGAAAGTTACAACAGTTCATATTAAAACAAAGTCTGCATTTTACAATGGATTAATTATAGAAGTTTATCACGACCATATAATTATTGATGATAGATTCTTTGGAGAGCTTCCATTATTTTTTATAGAGATAGAAAGGGTTGAACCTTTTAAAAAGGCAGGGAAAGATGAAAAGATTTAAATGTCCTCAATGTAAAAGAGAAAAAGAAGTTAAAGATAATTGTGTAATTGTTATTTGTCCTTATTGTTTAGTTGGAATGAAGGAGGTGGAAGATGAACGAGAAGAAAGAGAATAAAGATTCTGCTGGGTATAAATTAGGTGAGTTAATGCAAGAGGCTTTAGATAAAGGAAGAGTGATAGAAAAAAAGGATGGAAATTTATATCTTAAAGGAGTTGGAGGAGATACAAGAATAACTAAAAAAGTAATTACCCCAGAAGAAAAAAGAAAAGAACGTAATCCTTTTCATAAGATTTCACAAGCAGAAGAGTTTATAGAAAAGAATCCATTGTTCTATAATGATTCAGGAATGTTTTGGAAATGGGATAAGGAGAATAAAAAGTATGAAGTAACTGATGAGATTAATATTCTTAATACTATTGAAGAAGAATTAGGTTTAGATATTATTTCCTCTAAAGCTAGAACAGAAATTATTAATTCATTAAAACAAGTTGGAAGAAAATTTATACCAGAAAATTCTAAACCAACTTGGGTTCAATTTAAAAATAAGATAGTTGATGTTATAACTGGAGAAGAAATTGAGCCATCTCCTAAATATTTTATTACCAATCCAATTCCTTATGAACTTAGAGATACTTGGGAAACTCCAGTTATGGATAGAATCTTTGAAGAATGGGTTGGAAAAGATTATGTTCAGACACTTTATGAAATCCTTGCTTACTGTTTATTACCAGACTATCCAATCCATAGAGTGTTCTGTTTTATTGGTGGTGGAATGAATGGAAAATGTCAAAAGGGGGAAGATTTAGTTTTAATGGAAAATGGAAAATGGAAAATGATAAAAGATATAAAAATTGGTGAAAAAATTATTTCTCCTCAAAAAGATGGTTCATCTAAATTTACTAAAGTGATAAATGTTCATAAAAGATTTGAAAAAGAAGTTTATGATGTATATGAAAAAACGAGAAAGAAAAGACTACTTTATACTTGTGCAGGAAACCACTTAATTCCAATTATTAGGAATTGGACAAAAAGAACATCTATGGATGATTCTACTCCAAGAATTATGGAAAGAAAATTATTTGAATATGATGCAAAACATATTTCAAAATTAAATAATGATAAATCTCAAATTTGTTCTTTCACTACAACTGCTATAAATTATAAACAAAAAGATGAAATAATAAATCCTTATTGTTTAGGTGCTTGGTTAGGAGATGGTCATTTTTCTATAAGAAAAATAAGAGAAAAGTGTAGTGATACAAGAAGATATAAATTAAATAATGGGAAATATGTTTTAGGTAAGTGTCTTGGTATTACATCAATGGATGATGAAATTATGGATGAATTTTACAAAAATTATCCAAAAGATATGAGGGGGATTTCAAAAAAAACAAATAATCTTGCATCAACTTATAGGATGAAAGTAAATGGTAAATTTGCAAAACAATTAACTAGGTTTGGACTACAAGGTAAAAATAGTGGAAATAAGTTTATACCTAAAAAGTGTTTATTATCCTCAATAGATTATAGAAAAGATTTATTAGCTGGACTTATTGATACTGATGGGTTTGTTCAGAAAAAAACTGGGGCAATTTATTATACTACAAAATCAAAACAACTTTCTGAAGATATAAAAGATTTAGTATTTTCATTGGGTGGTTATTCTAATATTAGAAATGTTAAAAAGAAATCTCAAAATGGAACAGAAGGAAATTATTTTGAATTATCAATTCAATTTCAAAATTATGATATTCCTTTAAGATTAAATAGAAAAAAGGAAAGACTTTTTAATAAAAGATATTCTCCAAGAAATGTTGCAATAGAATGTATTAAAACAAAACCACAACAAGTTTACGGAATTGAAATTGAAGGAGATAGTAAATGGTATATTACAAATAATTGGATGGTAACCCATAATTCAAAATACTTAGACTTATTAAAGAAGTTTATTGGAAAGGAAAATGTTTGCTCAACAGAATTAGATGTTCTTATTAAATCAAGATTTGAAGTTACAAGATTATATAAAAAACTTGCTTGTCAAATGGGAGAAACAGATTTTAATGAGATGGGAAAGACTTCCATTCTAAAGAAACTTTCTGGAGGAGATTTGATTGGATTTGAATATAAAAACAAAACTCCTTTCGAAGCAAACAATTATGCAAAAATAATTATTGCAACTAATAACCTTCCAACTACTACAGATAAAACTATAGGATTTTATAGAAGATGGATGATTATAGATTTTCCTAATCAGTTTACAGAAAAGAAAGATATACTTGCAGAGATTCCAGAAGAAGAATATAATAATTTAACAAGGAAATGTTTTGTATTACTTATGGATTTATTAACTGGAAGAGAATTTCATAAAGAAGGAACTATTGAAGAAAGAAAAGAAAAGTATGAATCTAAATCTAATTTCTTACAAGAATTTATTAATCATTTTACTAATGAAAATTCAAATGAATACATTACAAAAGCAGACTTCTTTAAGAAGTTTAGTTCTTGGTCAAAAGAAAATAGGCATAGAGAAATGTCAGAAACTTCCATTGGAAAGTCAATGAAGAAAATGGGATATACTTTTAGGATGCAATATTTTAAATGGATGTTTGATGGAAAAGGAGGAAATGCAAGAGTTTGGGATGGACTTTCTTGGAATGATTAAACAAAATAATACAGCTTGTACTACTTATACAAGTGAGCTATACTCTTTCCCTACATGGAGAAAATGAGTACGGATTGCATGTATAGGTTGTACAAGGTGTATTCTCCTCTGAAATACTTAGTTTAAGTAGTAACAAAAACACATAAAAAAACAATGGGACAACAAGAAATATACAAATTTTTGAAGAAAAATCCAGAAAAATGGTTTACCAGACAAGAATTAAATCAAAAACTTGGAGGTTCTCAATCCATGAATCGAAGTTTGAGAGTGATGGTTAGATATAATGAAATTGTAGTTAGAGTAATCAAACATCCATCTGGATATAGAAAACCTGTTTACAGATTAAAATAGAAAGATATATAAACTATTAACAACTAGAATAACTATGAAAACAACAACAACTAAACTCTCATGGGATAACGCACAAACTCTAAATAAACTTTGTGCAGACCTTTCAATAGAAAGACAAGTAAAGATTAATCAAGACCAATCAATAAGATTCCTTTTACAATTTTATAACTTAAATAAGGGAGGAATAATAAAGAAGTAGTTTTTCACCATCCTACTTTTTGGGTTGTATCTTTTTTAGGTTTAAGTACCTCTTTTCCTAAAAGAGTATGTTGGTTCAAATCCAACTCCTCCCTCTAATACCAAAATGACAACAGCAACAGATGAAGAAATAAGAATTTTTAAGGAAAGCCTCGAAGAAGATTTACAGAAGATAAAAATATTAGAGAAAGGAATTAAAAAACTTTTGAATCAAATTTATAAATTACTTGGAAGAGGAAAATGAATGAAAAAGAATTAAGTGATTATGTAATATATTCTATGGAATATTTAGGAGAGAATAATGTAAAACAAGCTATGATAAAATATGAATTATATTTAAAAGAAAAAGATAAGTTTGATATATTTTTATATGAAAAGATTAATAATAAATATAAAAAATATATTGGAACAAGGAAGAAATTAAAAGAATGAAAAATATAGTAAGAAATTTAATACCAATAAGTATGAAGCACAAAGTTGTATTTTCAAATGTAGTGGAAACTTACAGAGGTTACTTAGGAGATTTTTATATAGGTTCACCAAGAATATTAGAATATAATAGAAAAGCACTGAAGAAAACAAAACAGTTTTATTTAAAAAGAGAGGATAAGGGAGGAAAGAAACAATGAGAATAAATACAAAGTTCGACGACGAGAAAGCAAGTAAGAATATTTCAGAAATACTTAATCCAAAGAAGAAGAAGATTTCTCTAGCAAAGAAAAGAGAGAAGGAGATATTAAAAGATGTCTTTGGTTAATCAAACTTATACAAATACAAGGGAGGATATTAAAGAAGAATGACAACACTAAAAGAAGAAGCACAGGCATACGAGCCAAAGAAAACTCTCACCATTGCAGACTTAGATAAAGTTGATATTTCCTTTCCTATGGAAGATAGGGTTGGAAAAGACCAACAAGGAAAAGAGTTTAACTACAAGGTTATGATTTTTAACTCACAAGAGTATAGAGTTCCAAGTACTGTTCTTGAAGAAATCAAGAAGATGATTTCACTTAAACCAGACTTAACTCATGTCAAAGTAACTCAAAGTGGTTCTGGTTTGAATACTAGATACACAGTTGCAGTTGCTTGAATATATATTTTAGAATATATACTTTATTATTATTTTTATTTAGTTTTTTCAACACATTTAAATAGTTCATGCTCCTTACAAAGTGTAACAGGGATACACAATAAAAGATGGGTATATTTTCATTTCTAAAAAAGAAAGAGCCAACTGCTACAGCTAAAGACGTTGTCGTGCTAAAACCAACCGAAACAAAAGCCATAGCGAGTTTTAAAAGCAGAGGTTCAACTCCAATTATTGCATCTGGAACTGCATCAAGTCAAGCTCCTTCTGGTAATATTCAAAGAGCCATTAGTTCTGGAGGGGGAGGAGGTGGTTCTTCTGCTCCTACACCAACTCCAACAACTACTTCTACAATTACTGCTAATCAATCTGGTTCTGTAACTTCTGGTGCAATAACTTCTCATGGTAACGCAATAGTTCAAGGTTCTGGAGGATTAACTGCTAATCAACTTCAAGCTATTGCATTTAAGGAAGCACAGAAACAAGGAATAAAAAGAAGGGGAACTTTTACAGCAAAGTTTGATACAAAGTTTCAAGATATTAAAAAGAAAGTACAACAAAAAATTACCCAAAAAAAAGATACTAAACCAAAAGGAATTATATTTGTTAAGGGTAAGAAAGGCGAAGAAAATTTAAATGTAGGGGATTCCCAAGCTAGACAATCAATAGCTTTTGCAGAAGATATTTTGGGTAGAGAAAAAGGTAGTAGTAATATTTCTGCTATTTCTGATGAAGAAGCATTTGCTTTAACTGGAGGTCAAATAGGATTGGCTGGTTTTCAATCAAAGATTAAAGGGATTTCTAAAGAAGAAGCTCTGGTTAATAGAGCAGAATTTATTGAAGGACAACAACAAAAAAAATTAGAAAGAGAACAACAAATAAGAGCAGAGAGGGAAGCTAAGTTTACAGAACTTAATGCTCCAGCTATGGTAAGAAAAGCATCTTATGAAGTTGGAAAGATTGGTTCTTTAGGTGCAGAGTTCTTATTTAAAAAGACAACTGGAAGAGGATTTAATCCAGTAGAAAAAGAAAAATCTGCAGATATAATTGGAACTTCTTTATTATTTGCTGGGATAACTCCTTCAACTCCTTCAACTTTTCAAATGCAACAAGCAATGGCTACTTCTTCAAAGGTTGCTATCGTAGGTGTAACTTCAAAAGAGGCTGGAGTTTTTTCAACTACGAGGGCTAAGTTCTTAACTCAAACTGGAAAGGAAGTAAAAAAAGGGTTTGCAGTTGCAGTTTCTAAATCTGGGAAAGGAGGAAAGAGTGTAACCTATTCCGAAGCTGGTATTCCTCAAAGTGCAATAGAGTTTCCTACTTCAAGGATTGGAACAAAGGTTGTAGATAAAGCAGACGCATTAACTTATTCTTTAACAAAAGATGTGGCTGGAAATAAAGTTCAAATAAGTTATTCTGGAGTTAAACAAGGTAATGATGTTTCAAGAGAACTTTCTTTATTTAAAATAAGTGAAGGAACAAAGGCTTTAACTTTCAAAGGTAAATCTGTTTCTAAATTAAATGAAGTAGATATAAAAGGATTCTTAGTAAAAACAGCAGAAAGAGAGTTTAAACCTATTTCTTCAATAGAAGCTGGAACTATTCAAGTAACCAAAACTGCTCTTAATAAAGAACAAATTAAAGTTCTTACAGAATCTATTTCTAAAGTAGCGTCGAAGCAACAAGAAATTGCAGTTGCAAAAATTATGTCATCTCCAAAACCAGTTGTATTACCTCCTCAAAAAACAAGTTTAAATATAAATCAAAATATTATAACTCCTAAAACTCAAATAGTTCCAGCAGTTTCTATTACTAAAGATATTCAAAAAAATGTTATTGTTCAAACACCGAAGATAACTCAATTATCTTCAAGTAAATCTCGAGGGAGAGGAAGAGCTAAGTCATTAATAACTCAAAAAGTAACACAAGATGTAAAGATAGATACAATTCAAATACCCAAATCAGATACATCTGTTTCAACAAAGAGAAAACAATCTCCAAGATTAAGTACACTTCAAAGACAACAAATAATTACAACACAAGAAACAGCCTTTGTTCCTACTATTCCAACGATTAGAACTCCAACAAGAAAAATACCAAAGGGATTAAGATTTAAAAGGAGAAAGAAGGTAGCTCCAACTAGAACTTTTGGAACAACAGTTTCTCTTCGTAGATATGGAAAGTTTAAAACTATAGCCTCTGGAATCTCAACTGGAAGAGCAATATCTATTGGAAGTCAAAGAGCAAGTTCAACTCTTGGTGCAACATTTAAGATAACTGGATTTGGAAAAGGAAAGATTAGAACACCGAAGGGATTCAAGAGAAAGAAAGATAAGAAAGAAGGATTACTTTTCATAGAGAAGAGAAAGTTTAGATTAAGTAAGAGAGGAGAGAAAGTAGAAATCCAAGAGGCAAAGAGGAAAAAGAAAAAATGAATAAGAAGATTTTCTTATTCCTATTTCTAGGAATATTTTTAGTTATACCAATGGTAAGTTCGGCTAAGACAGTTGAAACTAATATTGGTTCAGAGGGTTTACAAATATTTTATCCACAGTTTGATTTTGTTAAACAAAATTTAGGGTTTGATTTGCATATTCATACCTCAAATATTTCTAATGGATTCCCTCTTTATAATACTGAATACGAATGTAATCTTCATTTATATAATTCTTCTGGTATGCACACATTTGAAGGAGCTTTAGAAAATAATGGTAACCAATGGGATAAAGAATTAGAAATAAATTCTGGAAACTTTTCGGATTTAGGTATTCATGCTTTTTATATTTGGTGTAATAATTCTTATCTTGGAGGAGAGGCAAGAGGAACTTTTGAAGTAACTCTAACTGGGCATGAATTTACAACACCAGAAGCAATATTAGATTTAGGTTATACTCTTTTTATATTAATATTATTCTTCATAATTCTATGGTTTATGTTATCCTTACCGTCGGTGAATGAAATTAAAGATACAGGAGAAATAGTTAATAGACAATGGGTTGCATACCTAAAACCAGTATTATTCTTCATAGCTTGGGCATTACTAATTGCGTTTTTCTTTGTTGCATCTAACATAGCACTTGCATATTTGTATAGTACATTGCTTGGAGATACATTATTCTTAATCTATCAAATAATGTTTAGGGCAACACTACCTATACTTGTAATATATTTGGTATGGATATTTGTTTCAATCTTCCAGCATAAAGAAATGAAGAAGATAATTGAAAGAGGAGGCGACGACTTCGGAAGTATATAAAATGAGAAACACAATACCCACTAGAGTTGATAAGGAATTTAGAAAGCTCCTAGATGATTCTAAACTAAATAGAATTAAAATTGGAAAGGATAACCCTTTGAAGCCAAGCACCGACGGAAGAATGACTTTGGCTATAAGTAGATTATTCAAAAAGTATCCACGACTAAAAGGAGAGTTAGTTAGTTCGGATTTCAAATGATTCCTAAAAATAAAAAAGGAAATGCTCTTGGATTAATATTTTTTGTAGCATTACTATTTCTAATCCTAATGCTAGGTTTTATATTTTCTACTGGTTGGGGTGTTGTTAATTATGCTCTTAATGAAACTGTTCCAGAGTTAATAAACTTTGGAGTTACTGACGGTGTTAATCTAACACAGATTGCAGATAAAACTATTGTTCCAGCTAACAATATGTTCCAAAATGCTGGGTGGTTAATAGGTGTATTATATGTAATGATTTTATTTGGTTCTATTGGTTTTGCTGTTTATTCTAAGTTTAATCCAGATAGATGGTTACTTGGATTATATTTCTTAATGATGATACTTCTAATACTCGGAGCAATATTAATTTCTAATATGTATGAGGACTTTTATAATGGGGATGATGAGTTTGCTCCTTACCTTCAATCACAAGGTTTAATGTCTTTTATGATAATCCAATCTCCTTTAGTATTTACTATAATTGGATTCGTCACAGGTATAATTATATTTTCTAGGCTTGGAGAAGAAGGAGGAACAGCATGACAGGTAAAAAGATACTAATGGTTTTAATGTTATGTATGTTTGTACTTAGCTTAGCGTCGGTAAGTGCAGTAGTTAAATCTTATGACAAAGATACCAAAACTGTAACAATGAAAAGTTCTATTTTATTTATACCAACAGGGGATATAGCAGAGGTTCAACTATTAACTCCATTACATAATAAGGTAGGGCTAGGCTACCAAAGAGTAGCTGAATTTGAAGTAAGAGGTAAAAAAGATTTTGATGAAATTTTCTATGGATTAACAAAAACTTATAACAAACATAAATATGATCAAGATGAAAAAATAGAAATCGAAAAAAATATAGAATGGAAATATAAAACAACTGAACAAGTTTTAGTTAAAGATTATTCTTGTCCAGAAATGATTGTAAATGAATATAATTTACCCATAAATTCTTGTAGTATTTCAGGATCTCATTATGAAACAAAAGAAATTTGGTTACCTTTTAATAAAAATATTAAAATAAAAAAAGATGAAACTATAATTATTGGACTTTATACAACTACTCAAAAAGGAGATTATATTGAATGGATCCCCGAATTTGCAGGAAAAGAAATAAAAGAATGGGCAAGTTGGAGTGCAGGATTATTGAGCAATGTTTTAGCATATTGGGAACATGATGATAGTTCAACAACAATTACAGATCAAAAAGCAAGTTATGATTTAACAACAACAAATTCTCCAACTCCGGAACAAACAGGAGTAATTGATTATTCTTATTTATATTCAGAAACAAAATATGCAAGTGGATCTGTTATTGATCCTGATAGTTATGATGCAGGTTTTTCAACTAATGTTTGGTTGTATGTAACCTCCTCTGTAAATGGAGATCGTTATTATGCCTTTGGCCATTCAGGAGGATGGGGAGGTTATGAATTATTCACTGAAACAGGTGCAACAAGAAACTTATGTATGATGATTGGAACAGGAGATAGTAGTGGTTCTAGTTGTGGAACAGGAACGGCATTTGCCTTAAATACATGGTTTATGGTAACAACAACTCACACTCCAACATCAAGTAAAATTTATGTTGATGGAAGTTTATATCATAGTTTCGCCGGAGGAAATGCAGACACAAGCACAGCAGATTTTTATATTTCAAGGTATGGTTATAATACAGGTTCAGGTTTTGAGGGTAAGGCAGATCTGATGGGATTATTTGGAAAAGAATTGACAACAGATGAAATTGATGAATTATATAATGAAAAAATGGGATGCGATTATAATGATTGTATTTCAGGAGCTCCAACAATAACTTTAAATTCTCCGGCAAATGATACAACTAAAACTTTAAATCAATCAGTATTTTTTAATTCATCTATAACTGAAAGTGTTCCAGCAAATGTAAGTTTATATCTTGATGGAATAATAAATGAAACGAATTCAAGCGGAGATTTAGGAGATTATTATTTCACTAAAATACTTTCAGAAGGAATTCATATTTGGACTATAGAGGCTTGCTCTTTAGAAATTTGTGTAACATCAACAAGAACAATTACAATAGATACAACTCCAAATATACAATTTGAAACTCCAACAAAAGCAGATACAACTAATCAAACAACTCCTTATATTCCAGTGAATGTTAGTTTAACAGAAACATATTTTGATAACTTAACTTTTGAATTTTATTTAAATGGTGCAATTACAGATTGGTTTTGGGATGATGATACAAGATTTTTAAATGATAGTACTTTTGCAGATGGTACTTGGGAATATAATGTAACTGTTTGGACTACAACAGGTAGAAGTAATTCAACTGAAACTAGAAGTATTACAATAGATTCAACAGCTCCAGCAATAATAACTTCTTCTCCAGCAAGTTCAACTTCTTTATTAACAGTTGGAGATTCTTTAGAATTTAATTTTACAGCAACGGATGGTAATTTAGACACTTGCCTATGGAATTATAATGGAACTAACTATACTGAAAGTTGTACTACTGGAGTATTAGCAAGTGTTCCTATTACACAAGAGAATGGAAATTTTAATATTTGGATATATGCAAATGATACATTTGGAAATATGAATGTTGTAGAAAGAACTTGGGCTTATCATTTATATAAAGAATATGAAAGTTACACAGCGTCAGTTTTAGAGGGTGCTTCCAATACTTTTACTTTGGGATTACTTTCTAATGGAACTTCAATTACTCTAGCTAACCTTAGTTATACTGGAAGTCAAAACATAGGAAGTGTTTCTTCTACAGGAAATAATTATACAATAACTAAAATTATGACAGCTCCTTTAATAACTACAGATACAAATAATACTTTCTTTTGGAAGATAACTTCTGGTTCTGTAATAACTCTTGGAAGTAATAATCAAACAGTTTTAAATCTTGGAGTAGATGATTGTACTGCAAATACTCATGTGCTTTATAACTTCACACTTGTAGATGAAAAAA
>Ga0307928_10002793_pt1 | contig 13364 bp, 18 predicted proteins | sample AceLakmetagen232_FD_201815 | JGI IMG/M metagenome (GOLD analysis project Ga0307928, IMG submission 201815) | Saline water microbial communities from Ace Lake, Antarctica - #232 | ecosystem: Environmental > Aquatic > Non-marine Saline and Alkaline > Saline | place: Antarctica: Ace Lake... | reverse complement strand
TCTAAACTAACTAAAGTATCTAAAATACTTGAATCAACTTCTAAATATCCATTAACCCATGAGAGAGTTGTACCAATAGAAGCTTCTTTTACATATATTCCATCATAAGATACAATTGATGTATCTATTGTGCCATCTGGACCTACTATTAATTGTCTAAATCCTGTTCCTGATAAAGAAGAAACTTTAAGAGAACCATCTACATAAAGTCCATCTTCTCCAAATGTCAATCCTGTACTAGTATCAAATCTATTATAAACATCATTCCAAATTGCAACTGCGTTTACTACTGGAGTATCTTCTCTTGTTGCAACAGCTTGTGTAGATGCATCATCATATACATTAGAAGCATCTGGTGGACCAACTATACCAATTCTAAATGTATTATCACTTTCATCAAATATAAAAATATAAGGATCTTCTGTACCTCTTTCTACTACAATACCTGATTGTAGCCATGATGGAGGAGCACCTGTTAATCCGGTATTAAGATTTATAAAATTTGTAGATACATCTAATTCAGTAGTATGTACAAAAATTGTAGAACCATCAACTGTTAAATCTCCGGCTATATTTACATTACCATCAAATGTAGCTCCACCTCCTACAGATAAATCATTTGTGATAGAAATTCCTGGAACTGTTAAATCTCCAGTCATTATATCTCCAGTTTTTACCACATAAGATCCTAATGAAGATTCTAAAGCTAAAATAGAAGCATCTTGTGTTGTATTCCAAGTAACTAAATAACTTAGTGATGAATCAATTATATCAACTTTTGAATATAAATCAGTTATTGAAGAATCTATATTTCCTATATTTGAATATAAATCATTTATACTAGCATCTCTTTCAGCTAATGAAGCATCAATATAAGAATATAAAGCAGAAGGGTCAAATGGAGTTGCTGATCCAGCTTGTTCCCAACTTGCATAGTCAGTATAATTTGCAGAATCCTTTAGCCAGTAAACCCCAGCAGAAGGATCATTTGCTACTACAACTATTGCACCATCAAAAAGCCAAACATTATTGTCATCATCCTCCCATGTTGCTGGAATTACTAAGTCAGAATATGATCCAACTAGCATTCTAGCATCTAAAGGAGATTTTGCAAGAACCTCAAAGTTTGCCGCGAAATTAAATGTTCCTTTGTTTCGTGCCATAATTAAAATACTAATCTTATTTGAACAGAACTTCTATCAGTTCCATTATATGTATACCTTGTATAATTTTCAGTTATTCCTTGAATATCATGTGTTATACCACTAGTTGTCCAAGTTAATATATTTATAGTTTCCCAAACACTGGAAACTGTATTGTATTGTTGTATAGCAGTTAATGGATTATTTGTCGGTGTTCCTGTCCATTTATCTGGTATATCTATTTTTTGTTTATTTCCTCCAGTTTCCGGTACTAACGTATATCCAGGAGTTGTTGTGGTAGTCATAGATAATAATGACTGTTTTGTTAAAGTTGCTATAGCCGATGTTGTTGCCCATATTGGATAAACACCTTGTATAGTTCTTGTTGGAGAAGCTGATAAAGTTCCTGCAGCTAAAGAAGAATCATACGAATTTCCTTTATTATCATAAGGTTGTACACCTTCATCATATCCTATTTGAGCGCTCCAACTTTGATTACTTATTAAAATAGAAACATCTATTGGAGCATGAACATAAGGAATAGAACTTGAAGAAGCATCAACCAAACCTGTTCCTGTAAAATTAAAATTATTAGGCAACCCACTTCTAAAAGCAGAATCTGCTGTATATTGAGGATTTATTGATCCTCTATTTAATGTTGTTGTAAAAGTAAGTGTTACATTAGCACCAACTTCATATAAAGTTGTTGTTGGTGACATTGAAAAAGAACCTGATGGAGCAGTTAATATAGGATTAACAGATGGAAATAAAAGATCATCCCACATTTTAACTAATGTATCTCCTTTTAAATCATTTACTAAAGTTCCAGCTGCTATTCCACCAACTGTTGAAGGCATTGCTAAACTTGGATCTAATGAAGTATCATAAGTTCCAGAACTGTAACCACCGGAAGAATCAATAATAATAAGATTTCCTGAAACGTCTATTGTTAAATTTTGTCCAGCTTTTAATTCTCTAAATTGAAGTGCATCTCCAACTTTTCCAGAATAAATGCTAGCATCGCCAGTTCCTATATTTTCTCCATAGTTTGATTCTCCAGAATAAGAAGCGTCTATTCCAATAACAATCTGATCACCAACTTGTGTAACTGTTGTTCCTGATGATCCTGAAAAGGTTCTAAATTGAAGATTTCCAGATGCATCATTATTAGCATATACTCCAGCTGATCCATCACCGATATTTATTCCATCAGCACCTTCTCCAGTAATACTAGATACAATTCTTCTCCAACTATCATAATTTTGGTAATTTGCTGCATCCGTTAGCCAATATAAACCTGAAGATGGATCCTCGGTAACTACAACAATAGCACCTTTATATAACCACACATATCCATCACCATCCTGCCAGGCGGTTGGATCAACAAGGTCAGAATAATACTGAACTTTTTGTCTAGCGTCTAGCGGAGCAGTCCTAAAGACTTCAAAGTTTTGCGAAAAATTATATGATCCTCTTGTTCTTGCCATTTTTATTAACTAAAATTTAATCTATATAATACAGTTCCCTGTTTATCAAAAGGGTTGTATGAATATCTTGTATAATTTACTGGTCCATTTATAACATGTGACGTTGGTGTTGGTGTCCAATAAGTTAATGAACTTGCTGCCGATCCACCTTCATATTTCCAAGGATCTCCTGGATCTAAACTACTAAAAAATTGAATGGAGACTAAAGGTCTTGACGCCAACCAAACATCGGGGATTTCAAATTTTTGTCTATCTGATCCAAATGGGGGCTCGGCAACCATTTGCATTTCAATATGGTCTCCAGTTATCATTGAAACTAATGGTTGTATTGTAGCATTTGCAATATTATCGGTTGTTGCATATAAAGGATAAACTCCCTCTAAAGAAACAGAATCTGTACTTGTATTTCCGGCCGATAACGGAGAGCTATATGGATTTCCTTTACTGTCATAAGGTTGCACACCTGCATCATAATCCCAATAATTAGTCCAGCTATTAATCCCTAATAAAACAACGTAAGGATTTACGGTTTGAATATTAGGAGATGATGGAGTTGAACCAACTGATGATGGTAGTCCCGTACCAGTATAATGAACAGTATTTCCCGGTCCACTTCTATAAGGAGAAGTAGCTGTATATTGAGGATTTATACTACCTCTGTTCATTGTTGATGTAAATTGTATACTTATAGAATCTCCAATTGTTTGTAGATAAGCAGCATTTTCAATAAATGTACTTGATGGATTTGTTAATATTGGAACTGCTAAAGGATAAAAGATAGCCTCCATTGTTTCAGCAAAAGTTTTTCCACCTGCAAAAAATGTATCTCCGTCTGTAATTCCCCCCACAGTTTCATCTACCGGAAGCGGATTTTCATAAGAAGCACCTCCTGCTATTGAACCATCAAATTCAAGTGTAATAATTCCATCTGAACCATCTATTACTTCAAGTCCAGGACTTCCTTCTATTCTTTTAAAATAAAATTCTGATCCGGTTGATGTATCAATTCTATGAGAATATACTCCAGCTTCTGAACTATCTTCAACATTAAATACTTTTATTCCTGGATATGATCCAACAAAATTAGATGGATCTAAATAATAGGCTCCGTTTTCTCCCTGTAATGTATCTGCATCTATTAATGCAGTACTTGGATCAACAGGTGTTCCAGTATTAGAATCATAAAATAAATAAAAATCTTCAATATTCGCGCTGTTGTAATTTTTACGAGTATATAATATTTCTAAAAAGAAATTGGGATGATTTGTAAAGTCTAGATTTTGTAAAGCTTGTTGCGTAAGTGTACGCCAAGATGACCATGTAATATCATCAAAAGAATACCTAAATTCTTTCTTTAACCAATTCCCTTTTAAACTGGTTTCTTTGAAGAAAACAATTTTTTCTACATCTAGAATGGAAGATAGATTTTTGAATAGAATCGTGGTAATCTGTACAGTCTTATTCGTAAATATAAATTGCTGACGAGTTGCCATGAAATCTAGTTATTTTTATTATTTATTCAAAAACAAAAGGGACTTGAGTCCCTTTTAAAATTATTAATATATAAGGCTTTTAATAGAGATATTCTATAAAAAATGAGATTTTCTTAGAAACCCCATTATTATTATTATAATGAACTCTCACTGGTAAATTCTTTGGAATTCTTTGTCCTGTAGGAAGATCTTTCCCAATTTCAACAACATTTGTTGTATGAATATAGAGATTAGGAATGAGTTTAGCGCACATTGCAACATAAGTTCCAGGATTTGCTGAAACATCCACCGGATTATCTAAAGTTATACAAGAATTAGGACCATCAATATTAGTCACTTGTCCTAATTCAACTCCGGTTGATCCACCACCATTATACAATCCAAAATAAAATCCTTTTTTAATATTATCTATAACGGTTGGTGAAACATAAATAGAAGTATCACCTACACTTAATGGTGCAATTAAAGCCCCAATCAAAGTATTCGGGCCAATATCGACAGAAAAATCATCTCCTACCATGTCTTCCGAAACACCAAGCGTTCCACTCATTATTGCAATATCAAATGGCCAAACAAAATCTATAATTTTTTCAGTTGTACCTGCTGATATATCAATAATTAATGATTTAGCAGTATATAAACCCTGTGTAGTATCTCCAGCTTCAACAAACTTAGTAGCTTCTAAAAGCATTTCAGATTTGACAATTGGCACAGCCGTAGGTAATGTGGCTCCTGTATGTGAAGAAATAATTCCATCTAAAGTAAGTTCTTCATTATCAGATAATTCTGCTTTAAAAAATAAAGATATGACTCCATTAGCTACATCAATATAATTTAATGCTATAGTAATAGAAGATTGCTGAACTTCTCGAGTTAAACGATCTATATCAACCTTATTATTTAAGGTTTGAGAAACATTGTATGTGTATTGACTATCCATTTTTATATTTATTTAACTTACTCTTATTAATTCTATTGATGCATCACTTATTGTTGTTGAACTACTCTCATTCCAATATCTTAATAATATCGTATTGACCCCAGATAACGCTTGATATACTGTTCCTGATAATGAAGCAACGTTTGTAGTATCTTTTGGTTCAATAGAAAATGGTGTTTGAGTACCAATAGCCGTACCTCCAATAGTAATATCAAAATACGCTGAATTACTTGCGCTTGTATGCAAAAATCTCCATTTGGCAAATATTTTATAAGTTCCGGCGGGTAAATTAGTAGTAGTCATTGTTACTTTAGTTTGCGGAGTTGTTGCACTGGAAGTGGATGATGCATTAGATTCAACTAATTGATAATTCTCTCCATAACGTTTATCTCCTACCTCAACTAATCTAGTAGAAGTCACAGTACTAATGGCTGCTTTTCCACTGCCATCAGAAACCATTACTCTACTTGCAGTCAAATTACTAGAAGTTATAGTCGTTGCTGCCCCAGTTATTGTAGCTTGCTTGCCATTAAGTTGAGTTTGAATAGCACTTGTCACTCCAGAAACATATCCAAGTTGGGTATCGGTCACAGTAGAAACTACTAGTTTTCCTGTCGCTGATGAAATAACAGCTCTATTAGCAGTTAAATTAGCAGAGGTTACGGTAGAAGCTCCACCGGTAATAGTAGCTTGTTTTCCATTAAGTTGAGGTTGTATGGCACTAGTCACTCCAGAAACATAAGATAATTCAGTTACAGTTGTTGCAGCAACATCAATTTTTCCTGTTCCACTAGACACCAATACTCTATTAGTTGTTAAATCATCAGAAGTCACAGTAGAAGCTGCTCCAGTTATTGTAGCTTGTTTAACATTTAATGAGCCATCGACGTATAATTTAGTAGGCGCGGATGAAGTGATTGTTCCAACATCTCCAGCTAGTGAAGCACTTAAAGCATCGCCGGCGAAGTTGATAGTTCTTAAATTTCCTAAAAGGGTTCCTTCGTCTTGTAATCCGATACTAACATCAATACTTCCAGATCCTCCAGTTATTGAGTTTTGTATTCCTCCAGATAAATTATTAAGAATTTTTTGAAGATCTGTAATAGTAGAAATTGCCTGTTGTCCTTTATGATTAGAACGTAATAAGTAATAATCACATGATTTCCCACATAATGTAGTGGCATTTATAACTTCTGTTATATTTGAAGGACATGGGGTAGTACCGCCATAATCAATTGGGATTACAGATGGAGGAACAATTTCTCCGGAATTAGTTTTACATTGCTGTAAGTCTGCTGCACTCATAGCAATATAATCAACAGAGAATTTTGTTACTTTAGAAGAAGGGTTTGATTTTGCGTATCTAATTTCAAAAAATAAGTAAGGTCTACTACCAACATTGACACTTGATATATTTCCTTGATCTAGAGTTTCCCAAGATGCCCAGTAATTATTGTCAAATGACCACCTGAATTCCTTTTTAGTAAAAGTTCCAACTGAATCATCCTTATAAAATTTAAGACTTTTAACCCCCTCTATTGGAGTTGAATTCTTAAAAAATATTATATTACCCGATTCTGATCTTGTGAAATTAGAAAAAACCATTTAACACTCTTATGTTATTTTATTTATTTATCCTTAGAAATAAAACCAAAGATTCTAAAATAAAATAACAAAAAAGGGAACCAGATATATCTGATTCCCTTTATGCTATAAATATACTAAAATTTTTATTTATATCGATTGAGCTCATCTTTTGAAAGAGTTCTCATATCATCAAACTTAGTAAATTTTTGCAACTTATCATAATACGGGTTGTCCCTCATTGCTTGTCTCTTAATAGGTTTCATTTGATCCATTTGCTTTATACGCATATGTTGTCCAACAACTTCTAGAACTTCCATTGGATCGCCACCCATATCTTTGATCCATTGCTTATTGCGCTCGGCGATTCTTGCAGACACTCTTTCATGACCGTGTGCTGACCATCCACCACGTTTATTAGGCGCAGTAGTACTCATTTTTCCTAAATCATGAAAAAGTGATACCAGTACCAAATTAATATCACCTGTTTGTGATGCTCTATCAAACACTATTCTTATATGTCTGTAAACTTCACCCTCTGGATGCCAATCTGTACCTTGTGGACATGTTTTACTTTCTTCTATTAAATCTAAAATCTCTTTAGGGGCGCTAGATAATATTTCCTCCCATGTAGGAAGTTTATTTAAACTTTCATTAACTAATTTTGCTTTCATAATATAATATAACTAAATTATTTGACATATAAAAATATTTTCATATTTATTTTCATGAATATATAATAAAAGTGGTTAGATTTGCGGAAACAAATCAATTAGAAGGTTTAAAACTAACTGTCCCACTTTATAAATTATATATTTCTAAAATAAAAAGGTTTAATCATGAAACAATTTCGTAAAAATAAAGAAGATATATTCATATGTGAAGAGTGTGACTTTACTACAAAAAGTAAACCACATTTATGTATACATATAAATAAATTTCATAATTCGAAGGAATATCACAATAAATGGATTAAAGAAAAAGGAGAAGGTAAATGTAAAATTTGTAAATCTTCAACTAAATTTATTAGTGTAGGGCAAGGATATAAAAATTGTTGTTCTAAACAATGTGGCTATGATTGGAATCACATACAAATAGATAAATCAATTTTAGAAAAATATGGAGTAAAAAATATTTCCCAATTACCAGAAATAAAGAAAAAGAAAAATGAAACATGTATTAAAAATCATAGAGTAGAAAATGTTCTTCAGCTTCCAAAGATAAAAAAATTAGCAGAAAAAAAGATAATAGAAAAATATGGAGTAAAAAATCCTTCGCAAAATCCTAATATTTTTCTTAAACAACAAAAATCTAGATTAGAAATAAAAAAATATAAACACACAAATTTATGGTATCAGGGCTCTTACGAATTAGATTTCTTAGAAAAATTTTTTAGCAAAAACTTTAATATAGAAAGAGGACCTACCATATATTATCAATATAAAGGGAAAACAAAAACATACTATTCCGATTTTTATATTCCATCATTAAATTTAGTAGTTGAAATAAAAAGCTCATATTTATTTGAAAGAGATATTGATAAAATAAAAGCAAAAGAAAAAGCCACTATTTCTAATGGCTTTAATTATGTTATTATAATTGATAAAGATTATACTGAATTTATCACCACGGTGCCTTGTGGTGTATCATCACACTTATCTATATAATCCTTTATCTCTTGTGGTGCAAGTGAATAGAGTTCATCGTATGTTGGTATAGTGACTTGTCTTGCTCTCATATCTTATTATTATTTTATAAAGTATTCATTAAACGCCTTTTCATTTAATCTAGTTTCAAATGGAATAATTTCACTATCATTTTTAATAACTAAATATGTTGTTGCAAAATAGTAAGGTGAATTTTTACATTTTTCTATTTCATTTTTCATAGTCGTTATATTTTGCTGTGTTCAACATTCTATGAACTCTACCGTTAGGTGAAATAAAGGGATTGTCTCTTTTAAACAGTTCCCAGTCACCTTGTGCAAACCCATTTACAAAAGTTCCAACTGCTCCTGACCTTGAAATTCCTGCCATGCAATGTACGATACAGGTTTCAGCATCTCTATGTTTCTTTATAAACTTATAAAGATCATTAGCTTGTTTTTTAGAAAAAGCTTTAACATTTTCTGAATCCATATTATCTAAATCTGGATCATCTGCTAAAACTCTAGGATTTTCTCCATCATGTTCCACATCATCAAATCTAAGATTCATTACATTCTCATGATCACTTTTGAAATAATGTCCAGCCCTATTATGATTATCAATTAACGAGATGAAAAATATAGAGTTGAATTTCTCTACATTCTCATCTGTTATTTTATTTTGAACCATTAGAGAATCAAATTCTCTTTTGGATAATATATGTACTCTCATTGTGTTTTTCTTTTAAATTCTTCAATAGCATATAATTCCATCACTTCGGAAATCTTAGAAACCGTATCAAAATAAACTCCATGTTTTGCATAGTGTTCGTCTAGAGCTTTTTCTAAGAATTTCTTAGCTCGATAGTCATTATCCTCATTTATTGTACTCATTTTCTCCATTTTGATATTGCTTCATCAGATTCTTCACTCCATTTATCCACAAAAAACTTAGATTTATTTAAGTGTTTTGTTTTATTTATAATGAAATCTATTTTCTTCTTATTATAGGTCTCTGGACTTTGTATAGCAGTCACAGATAATCCAAAAAATGCTTCATTGTTATTAAATGTAGCATAAGCATTCCAATCTGAGTTATATTTGTCTTCATAGATTTTTACAAGTTTTGCAACTCCTTTATCTATAACAGTTATATAATTATCAACAGCTTTAGTTACTCTATCCATAAACTTAAATGCATCAACATCTTCTTTTTCATCTAATTGTCCTATAGCATCATCTAAGTTTTCTTCTAAGTAATTCTTTATAACCCAGTCTTCTCTAAAAACGTTCATAGTTCTTATTCCATGTAAATTAAAATACCATTCCAATTTTAATTTTATAAACTGACCATCTTCAAATTCAACAACCCATCCTTCAACATCTTCTTCAGTCTTTGACATTTCTATCAATTCATCAAGAGTTTTTCCTTCTAACGGAGCAGCAAACTTGCATCTTGGATTTTCAACTCTATATCCTGGCACAAATTCTCCAGTTTTGTTGTTTCTCATACCCAACAATCTTAATTCTGGTGCCCCGTATTTTAAAACTATTCTGTTATCCCATGAAACATACTCAAATAAAGGAGTAAATCCCATATACAAGTAAGCATTTATAGTGATAGCCATTTCTGGATTGTCATTATACAACTTCATTGCAGCATTAGACTGCTCATTATCAAATGAGCCTATAGTTTTAGCAAACACAATTCTATCTGGAGTATTCATGAATGCTACAAGTGATCCATCTTCTTTAGTAGTCACAGATCTTATCTTTTTATTAGCAACAACCCCATATTGAGTTGATTCAACTTGATTTAAATTGAAAAACTTTCTCAACATTAAGAATCTATCAACTAAATTTCCTTCTTTATCAAAAGTAAAAGTCACACCTCTCATATCAAGCGCATTAACTCCTGGCTTATCCTTCAATGGATTCATAAAAGTATCATAATCACACAAGAAATACCCAAAAGAGACGACTTTATAGCCGTTCAGTATAAATTCTGAAGCTGAAAAGTTAAAGTCATTATAAACTTTAACCATTTCCATTGCATCCTCGTATGTTACTAAATATTTCATTACTTTTTATATGATATTTGCCTATTGGCATGTCTTATCCATTCAATTAATTGCCTCATTTCACTATCATTTAGTTTTTGTGATAGCATATTAGCTGCTGTCATTGTCATCCTTGAATTATTAGAGATTTGAATCATCTCTCTTTGTAATTCTTGATTAGTCAGTTTTGTTTCTCCGGTTCTCGGAGTTTGTTTAGTTCTTTTTGGTTCCATTACATTAATTCTTTTGGTTCTACTTCAAAAACGTAGTTATTATCTTGTAAAACAAACCCATCATTACCATTTACATATGCTATAACTTCTGGTTTTGGTTCCATGTACTTAAATGATTGCCAAACTGTGGCTTCTGGTACTCCAGATTCATTTATATAAACAAATCCTGTGTTATTCCATTCTGCAGAGAGCTTAATAGCTTTCTGCATTATTGATTTTGTGATTAATGCTTCCATTATATTATTTTTAATTCTTTTCCAAAGTGTTTATCTAATATTTCTTGGATTAATAATATATCTGGCGCATTCATTATCTCTTTCCAGATGGCATCTCCATCTAATTTTTTATCAATACACAAAGAATTTACCTCTCTATGTAAAATATCGGTTGCAGCGTTACCAACCATTGCCGGAATAATAAGTGTTTTTACCATATACAATAATATAACTAAAATAATTGGGATAAAAAAATATTTTTACACTTATTTCACAGGCCAACCACCCTTTTCAATAATTTTTTTATTTTAACCATTTTATTTTGTTCTTCGTGATATAATAATGAGCATGATAAGGTTTCTCTCCATTAAAATTACCAATTGATGGTCTTAGTGTTATTAAATCATTTTCTTTTGTGAGTTTCCACCCATTATCCCAATGTGGTTGAATATTGCATATTGTTTCTACTTTACAACCACAAGCACATAGATGAATAGTGATCCCAAATTTGTCTGACACATATAATTTGCCTTCTTCTAAGTCTAGAGGTATTTGTTCAACATAAATTGGGATCAATTCAAATATTTTTTCTGCTAGCATTGTTTATATTTTATTTTACTTGGCTCTCAATTACAATTCTACCACACTTAAAGCATATTCTATCGAAAATTTCCTCACCACCACAATGTGGGCAAGGTCCTTTTGTTACTTTTATTTTATTTTTTCTAGCCATGATACAATATAACAATAATAATTGGGATAAAAAAACTTTTTAGTATTTTATTCATATAAATTATATAACTATATATTATTCAACCACCTTTTATGAAACAATTTCAAAAAAATAAAGATGGGCTTTTCATATGCGAAGAATGTAGAGAAATATTTAAAATTCTTAGTAATTTATCTGCTCATATTGGTATTTATCATGATAAAAAGAATATTATGATAAGTGGATAAAAGAAAAATCAGAGGGAAATTGTTTAATTTGTAATAATAAGACTTTTTATAACGCAAGATGGTCTAGAGGAGCATATAATAAATTTTGTAGTAAAAAATGTGAGAATGAGTATGGTGTTTCAGAAAAAACAAAAGATAAAATTAGAAAAACTTTAAAAGAAACATGTCAAAATAAGTATGGAGTTAGTTCATATGTTGTATCTAAAGATTTCAAAGAAAAAATATTTAAAAAATATAATGTATCAAATCCTATACAGAATCCTTCAATTTTAGAGAAAAATCTTAAAAATGCAAAGAAAATCAAATATTTTAGAAATACTAATTTATATTATCAAGGTAGTTATGAATTAGATTTTTTAGAAAATTTTTATGATAGTTTTTCTATTATATCAAGAGGACCAACTATTAAATATAATAAAAATAAAAAATATCACCCTGATTTTTTTATACCGTCTTTGAATCTTATCGTAGAAATAAAAAGCTCTTGGACAATTAAATTAGATAAAAATATAAAACAAAAAGAAAAAGCCACTATTTCTAATGGCTTTAACTATATTTGTATTGTTAATAAAGATTACTCAAAATTTATTTCATCCTTCCACTTTTAGCTATCTTATCAGCTGTATGACTAGCGCACCAAGCCCAAGGCTTACCCATTGCTTCGTAACCTAATCCCTTACAGTAACCAAGCCCTGCATTATACAAAACGTGTGAGTATTCTCCCTCATCAGAGTTGTAGTCAAGGTGAATCACTGGTTTTTTACCAATATCTCCAACAATCTTAGCTACTTCTATTGTAATTTCTGTTTCAGCCCAAAGCTTAGTATAAATGTCAGATTTCATAGTCTTGCTATTGTCTACATATACTGCAGAAATAACATGACCTCCATGTCCCATTCCCATTTCATCTCGGTAATGCATAACAATAGATACTGCATATTTAATGAACTTAGAATGTTCTTGAGAGTCACAACCAATAGTAATTTCTCCATAAGGATTTTCTTCAACCCAATATTTAACATATTCATGGATATCTTTGATGACTGTGCCATCTTGCTTTTTAAATGTAAGTGTTGCTTTCATTTCTCTAAGTTTTAATATAAATCTTCACTAAATAGCGTTTTTTCTAATTTTTCTGTTTGTCCACAGGCAAACGCAATTTCTCCTGCTTCTTTTCTATCAACAAATCTATCTTTATTTGTGATAAATCCTTGTTTTGTTGATCTTTTATATTTAATATTTGTTTTAGATAAAGTCAAAAAACAATTATGATGTCTTCTTCCACAAACAACTATTCCTTTTTCAATATTTTTTGGTTGATGTTCATAGATAATATCATTATCAACATGTATAGCTGCGCATAAGATATATTCTTTTTCATTTTCTGTTTTTCTATAATAATTTTGTTCCATCTAACTAATATAACAAAAAAAGCCGAGACTAAAAAATCTCGGCTTAATTATTTTCCAATTTTTTATTCTTTTATCCCTTTTTCAACATATTTGCAATTTCTTGTGCATCCACACCTGCAACTTTTGCAATAGCATTTAATCTTTCTTCATTACTTTTACCAGTGTCAGCTTTCTTTGATGTATTTGCTCCACC
>Ga0307928_10002791_pt1 | contig 13370 bp, 11 predicted proteins | sample AceLakmetagen232_FD_201815 | JGI IMG/M metagenome (GOLD analysis project Ga0307928, IMG submission 201815) | Saline water microbial communities from Ace Lake, Antarctica - #232 | ecosystem: Environmental > Aquatic > Non-marine Saline and Alkaline > Saline | place: Antarctica: Ace Lake... | reverse complement strand
CTCAAGCCCCACAACCTTATCCGCGCTTTTGCTGCGCCACCTACCAATTCGGAAAGGCCCGGGCTTACCCAGCTTCTTCCAGGTTTCATGCAACCACCAAAGGTTGCCACCAACGTCGTCGATTCCGTAGTCAAAAAGCAGGCGCAAGACACCATTCCGAAATGGTGGCGCCACCTTGTTCTTGTCCACCTTGAACCGAAAGAGGCGCCCAATAATGACACCCCGTTTGTTCCTCACTGCTCCCGAGTCCTTCATCAAGACACGCACACTTGCGTAAAGGCTGGGGGCGACACCACCGCCCCCCTGAATTTCACGGTCTGCCCCAAACGTCGCCGATAAGTTGATCCTCGCCTGGTCGACACAGATCCATGTAAACTGGGCGTCCGACATCTGCCCCAACCACTTCCGAAGAGCCGCACTGTTCAGACGGGCCTTCTCTGTCCCATACCCAGTGCCCAGTTCCTTCTTGAGTTCCGCCTCTGTCACCAGAGCGCTAAGGCTATCTGTTACACCAGCGCAACGAGCTCGAATTCGGTGTTTCCGAATGTACTTCAAAGCCCCGGCAACATGTTTATCGAACAAACTCTCAACCGTCCGTGGATTAGCATAGTGGTAAGAAGCAGCACCTGTATCCAGAGAAAAGAGGGTCTTCGCCCGGGACTCATCAAACGTTCGCTCAACATCCCACATCCAAACATGGCCGCCCCGCCGTTGGGCACACCCCAGCGGCTCAGTGCCCAAGACCGTCTTGGCCGTCGAGTGGAGGCCATAGATAATAGACCATCTCCCTATCGGAAACCCACCAGGTAGCCGGTCGGCAATGGCCAAGTCCAAAACGGTAGAGCCACTGCTCAACCAACCAACGACCGGACTATCATCGGACCGGCGAAGGGTTTCCAAACTATCCCGTGGTCGCTTCTTCTTCTTCACGGCCGCTGCCTCTTTTTCTTATCCTGGCGCATCTCGCCCACCCTAGCCTCACCCACCGCACGTCGCATTTTTTGTGGGTCACCGAAGTAGCCAGACCGGACCAGTTCCACTTCGTTCGACAACTGTCTGCCACGTTCCTTCTCGGCGGCATAGAGCACGGAGGCTTCATCCATTCCCGTTTCGGCGTCCAGCAGACTATCCTGCAGTTTTCTAATCTCAGGCACGGATGAAACAGCCTCGGCGACAACGTCGTTTGTGACCTTCATGTCCTTCCGAAGCCCAAACTGCTTGGGATTGGAACGAACCGAGGCGCCAGTTTTCCTTCCCAGACGTTCGAGTTTCAGTTTCAGCCGACGGTGGGCAGCGGTTGCCAAGGCGGATGCGATCCCTGCACGTCGCGACCTCTCTGCCTGTTGACTGCATTCCTTATCCAACTCAAAGACATTGATTGTCAAGTCGGGCACGGCTGATCTCCTTATTCAATGCATCAATCAAATGGGTGGGCGGCGTCAAGGGCTGGTCATACTAGACCACTTATCCGGCCTCTCCCGGTCCCACTCCGATATTAATTGCAACCCTCGGAGCACGGGTAACCCCATGGGGTTCACCCACCCACTTGCCACAGCGGGCGCCGTGCAAAGGAGCGAGAACCAGGCGCCCGCCACTAGCAACATCCCTCCTTACTTACGACCCTTTCGTCGGCTGGGAGCCTTCCGTTTCTTGGCTTTGGCCTTGGGAGCCGCCCGTCGCCGCCTTGGCTTCTCTTCCTCTTCCTCTTCGGTTTCCTCTTCTTCCTCTTCCTCCTCTTCCTCCTCTTCGGGGAAATCCCCCACCTCTTCTTCCTCTTCCTCTTCTTCTTCCTCCTCTTCCTCAGCCGCGGCACGCTTACGCCGTTTCGATTTCTTCGGCGTTGGTTCCTCTTCTTCCTCTTCGGTTTCCTCTTCCTCTTCGGTTTCCTCTTCCTCTTCGGTTTCCTCTTCCTCTTCTTCTTCGGCTGCGGCACGACTACGCCGCTTCTTTCCCTTCGGTGCTGGTTCCTCTTCTTCCTCTTCTTCCTCTTCGGTTTCCTCTTCCTCTTCGGTTTCCTCTTCCTCTTCGGTTTCCTCTTCCTCAGCCGCGCCACGCTTACGCCGTTTCGATTTCTTCGGCGTTGGTTCCTCTTCTTCCTCTTCGGTTTCCTCTTCCTCTTCTTCCTCATCCTGATCAAAAGCATCTTCGTCGGACGCCTTCTTCTTGATCCGTTTCCCAAAGGCACGATCCCCCTCTTCTTGGAGGCTTCCATCCTCATCGTTGCCCGTCAAGGCACTACCCGCTTCCGCCCCAAGATGGGCCTTCGTCACCTCGTCCACCGTTGGCCACCGAAGGAACTTCGCAAGATCCTCCGGCAGGTCTTTGTAGATCGCCTTCGGTACGCTCTTGGCCCGCGTTTGCGTGAGGAACTGGAAGGCCGAGTAGGTGGTCGCATACCGGCCACGACCCACCCTCTTGAAATAGAAGACCCGCCCTTTTCCCGGATCCGCCGGGTCAAAGGCCGGATCACCTGTCGTGGGATCAGTCGTTGCGTCCCACAACCCATCGTAGATCTTCGTGCCCACTGCAGCAACTTGGACTCCCTCATCGACGGATTTTGTCGACCGGTGTTTCTTGTCGAACGTGCTGCCAACATCGACAAGAAGCAGCAGGTGAACCAACTGGGGACGAACAGAATAGAGTTCCTCCCGTTTTTCCTCGAACGAACGGCTGTCACTGCGAAGTCGCTCGTACTCAGTGCAGACATCGCATTTCTCGCCCCGCATCTTCGCCAGGCAGAGGAAAGTCCGGCTATCCGGACCGACGTTCCGATGCACCCAAATGTCTTGCGTCAACCCATCGCCCAGGGGTAGCAGAACAATGAAGTTTCCGCCGACCGACGGGACCCATTCTTGGATCCCCTTCTCTTCCAACGCCTTGCGATCCCAAATCCAACCACCGCCCTGGCTCCGTTCGTCATGCCGGGACTTCTCCCCCCGAAGACCCGCCATTCGGGTCTTCGGATCAAAACGGCTACTCACCTTTACCATGATCGTCTCCCTTTCCTTGTTAGGAACACACGATTGGCCACACCTCTATAGTAGCGGCGAGAAAACATCAATTCGCCGATTATTTGGAAGTCAATTCCATAACCGCCTGCGCCATCATTCGGATCAACTGCGGTTCGTCACCACGTTGAAGTGGGTAGTGATCCAAAGCCACCAGGGCCAAAACCAAGGATGTCGCTTGCTGCCCACTCCGTTCCAACAAATGCTTCGATAGGCTCTTCATCAGAATTCGCCGAATAGTCTCTGGTTCCGTCTTAGGTATCTTGGCATAAATCTTTGCGCACTTGGCCCAACCACCACCGCGAAGCATCTCATAAACCAGACGCCCAATAGATTCTTCCACCTGCCGGATGGTCTGAAGCGACTCTGCACCATCCTCAAGACCAAGAACTTGTTCCAGCAAAACCAGGGCCTCACGCGGGCAACCGCCAGATCGCTCCGCCACCGATCGAAGCAACTTCTTATCCGGCGCCCCCTTAAACGCTTGCTTGTATGCCCGGCGCAAAATCAGAAAGACCTCATCATCTTCCAGCAATTCAGTCTCATACTGGGCACACCGGTTTCGAAGCGTCGCAATCAGACGACCAGGATCGGTGCTGCACAGAATGTAATACTGGTGCTGTGGAATATTCTCCATCGGCTTCAACAGACAGTTCTGTGCCGCCGATGTCATCTGGTGGACTTCATCCAAAATGACGACACGGATACGACCTACCAATGGTGGCAATCGTGTGCGGCGAATCAAGTCCCGCACGTCATCAAGACCCCTGAAATTCGCTACGTTGATCTCCCAAACTTCGCTCGCGGATGCCCCAAGTTCTGATGCAAAGATCTGTGCCAGCGTCGTCTTTCCGGTCCCGATCGGTCCGTGAAACAGGTAAGCATGAAGGCGTTTTTTCGACCCTAACTGTGCACGAAGGCTGTTCACGACCGTTGCGTTCCCAACTACTCCCTTAAACGTCCGGGGACGAACTTCTTGATAAAGCATTGAGTATCCCTTCCTGTTAGAAAAATCGGGGCCTCACCCGTTCCTTCATCCTCTTGCCCTGTAGCGCCATTGCCAATGCGTGCTGCGTAAGATTCTTCGGCTTAGGCAACGGCCTTGCCCACACCTCCGTCTTCGTACTGCCATATTCCGCCCCCGCATGGCCGGCACGCAGAACAAGCCACTCACAAACGTGGGACGCTGCCGCTGGCCGCCATGACAACTTTCCACGAATTCGGTACTCGCCATCCCGACCCACCCGCAGCGAACACTTGCTCTCCGTCAACTTCGATCCCACAACGGCATCCGAATCCACGCCAAGACAGACACCCCACTGGTCCAAGGCGTACGCGATTGTCCGCAAGATAGTCTTCAGGTGCTTGATCTCAACATAGGTCAGCCCCGTCGATGTTGGCGTGAAAAATGTCATCCGCCAATCATAGCCCTCTGCCACCCAGCCACGGTCTTCGAACAACTGGTGCATCTTCGTACCCGGCAGCAAATGCAGATTGTTCTCGCGCACCAGAAAACCCGTTCGGCTAAATGACACCAAGTCTCGGCAAACGGACGCCAAAGTATCACCTGGAAAACCTATGATGTAGAACGCCCTCGGTGTGACACCGGCTCGGTGGCATTGTCGAATGGCCTGCTTCAAAGCTTTCACATCAAATGGCTTCTGAATATCTTTCAGACGTTGGGCATTCATCGTTTCCAAACCCAATGTCACCCGGACAAACCCAAGCGCCTTGGCCCGCTTCAAAAGCCCGGGGACCGCAGCGGTCCGGATCTCAATCCCTTCTTCAATGTAGAAACGGCAGGATGAGAAGCCCTTTACTTTGCGGCGGAGTTTCTCAATCAGATCCAGCAATTCGTTCGCATAACTCGTCTTGAAGAAAAGGTTGTCATCGATGAACGTGAAGTACCGGACCCCTTGCTTGAACAGCATCATCAGATAATCGCGCACCTTCGGAAGAGACATCCGATCCCAACGCCGCCCCATGATAGTATGAACGCTACAGAACGTGCAGGCCCAGGGGCACCCCCTGGTCACCGCGAGGACACACCGGACACGCCCATCACACTTAGGGTACTTGGATGGGGGAGCCAAAGTCCAATCAGGCAAAGGGAGATCATCCAAATTCTGCCTCGGACCTATTAGAACTTTCGTGGGGGAACAGTGGTTCGCTGCCAACCACATCGCCTCTAGAATAACCCCCTCGCCCTCACCCCGCACCAAAACATTTGGCTTAGCATTTAGAATCACCTCATCCGGCGCTGTCGTAGCAAATGGCCCTCCTATCACCAAGGGTGTACCCAACACCCGAATTCGATTTGCAATCGGATAGACCGTCCCAAAGATGTTGCACTGGCACGAACACAAACAGACCACGTCGTAGCGCCCCACATACTTATCCAACCAACGCAGAACAGCAGGCATCGGCGTTCCATAGTGCCGATAAGGCGGGGCGTGCTTCCCTTCAAAACTGGCAGGGCGTGTGCAGGCCGAGATTTTACCACTCCGAACAAAATCCTTGATGGTTACTTGGTGCCCCGCTCGTTTCAGAATAGTACCAAGCCGCACCGCTGCCAATGGCATGGGAAAAAGCGGCTTGTACAGCGGCGCCGTCGTCTGGTAGGGCGGAATGACAAAGAGAACCTTCATTAGTCACCATCCTCGGAAAGCCGTTCAGCCAAATCACTGAATACCGAAGGTAGTAGTTGTGCAAATCTCTGGCAGATTGCACCCAAAATCCCGCGAATCTGCCACTGAGCATGCTTGTTCAGTGCCCTCTCTACGAAGACGTGTCGCCACTGACGGAGATTGTACGTCGTCACCACCTCCGTCTTCGTCGCGTTAGGAAGAACGCTACGAGCATCCTCCGGTGGAATACCGTCACTTCGGAATCTGCAATAGATCTTGTACGAGTTCCAGACAGAATTCATCCAACTATTCGTAGCCTCTGCTAAGTCGATTGGAATTCGCTGGGGTAGGGCTTCACCCACCGGAAGTATGTGCCAGCCCGCATCCCGTACATACGTTCCTGGTGGGATATCTGCAATAGAGGGTGGACATACAACCTGAAACCCCAGCTTACCATAGTCACAGTATCGTTGCGACTCTTGGCTGTAGGCTGCAATTCGGTGACGAACTAATTGATGAGACATTGACCTATCGCCAACAATTTTCACAGTGATCGAACAGTGTTCAATGACAGATTCGTGACCACTCTTGATGATACCACGAACGAAGTGATCTGCACTCCCCGCACAGATCCCCACTTCGCTCTTGTAGCAAACACGTCCGCATTGTTCAAGGAACTGTGGCATCAGCTTGATAAACCACGCTGGTGTCATAATCTCGAATCCAGGTACGACAATCGTCAGACTATCCTGCGTTTCCATTTTACCTTTCCTTCCCATTGTCCTCTTCCCCAGTCGATACCGCTAACGTAGCCGCCTTTGGATCTCCCTTAACGAAAACCAAGATGGCCTGATGGGTCCGACCCATCTTGCGCGTCTTCTCAAAATACCGACCCGCCCGGACGGGTAGGCTGCCCATTGGTGTCACGAAGGCCACTTCGTTATAGTAGCGCAACCCCGCCCTCTCAAATGCGGCAACCGTCACCCCCGGCAAATCTCGAAGCATTCCAGTCTTCTTATCCCGAACGGGCGAGACAACAAAGCAAGCAAACCGATTTTCTCGCAATCTCTTTGCAACACGCGCAATGATAGCCCTGTAGACAAACCGGAACCCAACATCGGGCAGGCTACTCAGATCTCTTGGATCGTCTGTATAGTTCTCAAGATCCATGTATGGTGGGCATGTGAAAATGAGATCGAATTTCTTCCCCCGCACCAATTCCTTCACATCCAGCGCATCACCCACCAACCACCGCGGCTTCTTGTCCGGCCCACAAATACGTTCCGCCTGCTTCCGATTGGCCTTTACCTGCTTTCCACTAAGATCGACGCCCGTGTATGCATACCCCAAACGGGCCGCCACAATGCCACGGACACTCCCGCCTGCAAATGGATCAAGAATGCGTCCACCAGGCGGGCAGAACCACCGGTAAAAAAGTTCGCACAAGACAGGATCGAAAACCGACGTGCAACTACCACCCCAAGGACCCTCTCCTTTGGTCGTGTCATACCCCGCACCGTAACCCGTCTTTCGCCTAGTCGTGTGGACCAAGCAGTACTCACCGCGACCCAGTTCGCTCTCAATGCCCAAAGACATCCACCGGGCTTTCCTCGATAACCATCTCGGACTCTGTGCGCTCAAGACAGAAACAGGCGGGATGATAAACTTCCGCGACAGACCCTCCTTACGGATGTAACCCGGTAGGAATTCTTTCGTCATTTGGTCATTTCCAGAGGCATCATTGTCGCCCAATTCTTTCGGCCAATTTTCCACTCGACTTTCAACGGCACGGGTTCTTGCCAACGCCAGCGCACCCGCGTCAGCGCTGTCGTCACCACGTCGACTAGTTCCGGAATCTCCTCGTCCACCATATCAAAAAACCCGCAGTCATGAATCTGGGCGCACATCAAACTTCGCATCCGAAGTTTGTCCATCCGCCCCTGCGCTTCATTTAACCCCGCTTGAAGGCTGTGGTAAGCAGATCCCTGAACCGGCGTGTTAATAATCATGTTGCGATCCAACGGTCCGTACCGCCGGAAACCCGTTAGCAATGGAACGTAGCCATGACGGTTGTAAAACTCAACCATCTTTTCCTGCCACACCCGGATGCCCGGAAATTGTTTCCAAAGCCTGTCTTGCCATTCCTCCGCCACCTCTAGTTCGACAGAAAAATGCTTCGCAACCGCAGGTGGCTCTCTCCCATAAAAACTGGCAAAGACAAAAGCACCCTTAGTCTCATCCCGTTTCTCCTTCTCGACCTCCGACAATGCCAATCCATAAATGTATGCCGCCCACTCCTTGTGAAAGTCTCGGCCCTCCCGCAAGAACTTGATGAGTGTTTTATCCAGACAATGCATCGCCAAATGGCAAACTTCATTTCCAGAATAGTCTGCCTCTAGAAGGGCATCGTACCGGGGAACGAATGCACGGCGAACTTGACGCGCTTCCTCTTTCCGTATAGGAACATTTTGGAAATTTGGAGCGCTACTGGATCCCCGGTATGTCCGGGCCACATGAATGTGAAAAAACGGGTGCAAGTACCCCTGACGAACATGCTTTCCGATACCTCGGACATAAGTACCAAGGAGTTTGTTGCTTATCAAACGATGCCGTCGGACGAGCCGGGCAATAAACGATACTGCTGGTTGGCTCTTGTCCTCCGCCAAAACACCCAGGACTTCATCATCCGTGCTGGGCCTCCCAGGCCGCACACCACCCGGCGTCACTTTGAACGGGTGTATCCGCAACCCATCGCGCCCATATAGAAGATCTGCAATATCGTCCGGGCTACTAATCTTCGGCAGCCGCCCCGACTTCTTCACATACCGACGCACTGCTTTGCTCCCCTCAAACTTGCGGACAATACCCGATGCCACACCCCCCAAGTGCCCTTCAAGTTTCGTCATGAATTTCTTACTAACCCGGATGCCATTGACTTGCATCCGGATCAGCGTCGGAGCGCTTTCTTCCCACAAACGGGCCGCCCGCCGCAAACCTTTCTTCTTGGCCAATTCGTGATCCTGATCACATTTCAAGCGCAAAGTGTACCTGGAATCCAAACAGGTATGCTGCGACACTGCTTCAAGTGAAATATCTGGCATCTTCGCTCTATCCACATCTTTCCAATAGGTACTTCCATACCGGCAGAACACTTGAAATGCCAGACTTTTATTCCCACGACGACCATCCAAAATATGTGAACGGAGCATCGTATCAGCAACAATGTTCCTCGTCTTTTTCTTCAAAAATACCCGGTTCCACAAGTCCTCCATCCACCGATTCTGAACAATCTTTTGGGTGGAAGACCGGATAAAACCTTTCAAGGCATCCAGCACTTTTTCTGGATGATCCCGCCATGGCGATTCTGAATGGGATACTGGAATGCAAAATGCCTCAGATGGATTTACGGATAGGGAAACTGTCAAGATTGCAGCATTATCTGCCCAGGGGTCTAAATGAGGTGTCTCATAATCAAACGCAACAGGATCCTTCGATCTCGACATCCGGGCCAAGATTGATACCGCTTTCTCCTGGTTCATCACTAAGTGGTTTCCGTTATCCTCATCCAACGGGAGTCTAAGCGGTCGTCGAAGGTACTTCAACGCCTGCACAAGATCCCGGTTAAAGAACTTGGAAATATCCGAACTATCACCCCCCATCCGGCACACATACGACGGATGGACAAGGCAGGCCACCCAACACCCCCACCGTCGGCTCGGGATTATGTGCCCCCGCCAACGAAGAGAATCGAATCCACCACCGGGGCTCTCTCTGACAATCTGCTGGACAGCCTCTCCCCCCAAAGCGATGATCAACCGGGGCTTTGCCTTCCGTAACTGCTTCTCCAACCGGGGGAAACAAGCAGCCAATTCACGACTGTTCGGTTTTCTATTTTCACCTTGGTCATCCATCGGACGGCACTGGACAGCATTTAGAAGGAGACAATCCCGATCCATCGACACACCATGACGTCGAAAGCATGACGCTAGATAAGTACCCGTCCGGCCACAGAATTGCCGTCCTTGTTTATCTTCTTCCCCACCCGGAGCCTGACCTACAACAGCAATGCGCAACCGAAACTTTCCAAAAGGCTTCATCTTGGGACTTCGGACGTGCCGTTGAAGCCCGCAGACGGCGCAACCATAGAGCCGCCCACGGTGGTCTTCTTCAGACTCACCTACCAATTCCTTGCGATCAAAGAAAAACCTGGTCGTCATTATATTCGTTCTTCAACGCAAATAAATCAATGCCAGGATAATTGCAATACTTGCTACAGTAATCAGCAACACAGTAGTAAACAACAGCTCTTGACGCAACCGCTGACGATCTAGTGCCTCACGCGTCGCACAAAGTTGAGCAAGAGCCTGCTCTGGTGTCAATGTGCCATCCTTCACCATCTTCCAATAGCCTATCTGTTCTTCAGAATCCAGACCGGGTGGCGTTTCATGACACCAGGCATACAACGACCGAAATTTCGCCAATAGAAACATTACCAATTTCTCCTTTTCACACTAACATACCTAGCAATCCCTACCGCTTAGCCGGAGCACTGCGCATTAGGTGTTCAAAATGTTTACCACAAATTCGGACAATGCCCCCCTTGGTCACATACTCAAACCGATCCCCCCGGGAAAGGGCATCCAAAAGAAATCCGGGGTTGATCAAAAATGCGATGCCATCAAGTGCTCGGTGCGGCCCTATCTTGAACGTATCCGTCACCAATCCCGCCGCCTCGACGGCTGACGTCAGCAAGATATGATCCTTCTTGAACGCGATCCTTGTATCCCGATCCATTTCTGGTATTTCAGCCTGCACCACTAACTGCCGCTCCAGAGCGGCTTTCAGCCTCTTCGGCAAAGATACAGACGTTCCCACTTGCGCCCGGGCTTTCTTGCACCAATCAACAACTTCCTCCCATAACGGCTGGGGTTTCAGCACCTTACCGTGAACGTAACCACCATCCTTCGTCCGGAAATAAACATCACCCCCATCCTCTTCCATATCAATGCGGAAACGCGCTAGTTCATGTTCCTCAAAAATCGACAGGACTTGAACCAGTTCCCTCGGGAAAACCACCCGCACACCTATTTTTCCACCAAGACGGGCCAAAGAAATGCGGGCACCATCCGTCGCCACCGCCATCGAACCCGATATCAACATACCTTGAATGGCTGTGTAATCTGGCTCCACGCTGCGGAGACATAATTGCATGGCGGGCCCCAGCAACGGGGGCACCTTTTTGTACCCGTCAGTCCCCTTGGGGAACTGAAGTTTGGGCCAATCACCCCCCAGCGCTACCAGTTGCCCCCGAGCGGTACCTGATACAAATTCCAATTGCTCTTTCATTCGACGCAACCGGATATTCTTTCCAGTCAGGGTCTTCACCAACCGCAGAAACATGTCAGCAGGAACAGCGACATCCAGCCCGGCCATTTCCGACTTTGGCATGGGCAGCCGCATAGCAGTCAATCCATTCTGCGCTTCCAAAAACTGTTCGGTCAGGTGGACGTAGGTGAACCGATCGTCCGCGATAACAGATCGGGCCCAACTGGTACTCAACTTCTGCAAAACATCCAGAAACGCTTGACGGTTCATTTGCACGCCTCCCACAAAAGTCGTTCAAAGTCGGCTCGTACTTGATAGCCTAGTTGCTCCAGGATGCCCTTGGCGAGAAGAACAAGGGCGCCCATGCGCTCGTGATCCAGTAGTTGTTCCATGAGGACAAAACGTCGTGCACTCGGGGGAGATGAAACCAAACGCCCATCTGGAGCAACATCCACCAGAATCTCGCCTTGATCCATGCCATCCTCAGACACAGAAACAACCACGGCAACCCCACGCGGCGCCAGCAGATCAAATACCCGTGGCAGGACTTGTCGAACGTACTCAACGCGCACTTTGTGCTGTTCCGCACCGTGTTCTTCCGCGTGGGCCAGCAAGAAGTTCACCGCGGCAACCGGTCCCTCCGTGTCATGGACCTGGGCCATTTTCTCTATAATCCGTGTGATTCGTATTCCTCCCTTCGCTGCGCCCAACCTTATAGTAGCGGGGGGCGCCCCCAGATATTATGCAGCGCCCCCATCATCACCCGAATCCTGTTCATCTTTCTTCCTGTTCGACCCAACGTGTTCGTTCAGCCAACCCAACAGGCCGCGCGCTTCATCAACAGTCGCAACCAATCCCGGGGTGTAGTTGTGCCCGCATGAACTGCAATAGCCTGAATCATCCTTGGTACCAAGCACGATGGAAACACCGGGGCCACCTTGGGGGGCCGTAAGACTAAACCCCGCAGTCAGGTTTCCGATCGTCGCATGAATCCCCTCTACCGTTTTTTCGGCCGACTCCTGTACCTCTTTGGCATCTTTGGCCAGCATGCCAACCCGTTCAAGTGCCTCCTCCAACACAGCCGCCGTTCGCTTAATCATGTTCACCTCCTTTTAGCCTTTGGCGCTTTCTTGAACGTGCGCAAGTCCCGCATCTGCGGCATGTCGATCCCCTTGCCACCCAGGAGGTCAGCCACGGTCAGGATTTGCAGCCTAGGATGCTTGGTCCCCCAAGGCGAGTCATAGAAACCCGCCCCGGCGGCTTCGGCCCGCATAGGCTTGGTAGGCGGCCGCATCGAGAGCAAGACACCGATATTGGCCTTCTCACGCTCCAAGACACCGCGCAGGTCGCGGACGTGGGAAACGGCGAGACCCCCGGCCTTCACCGAAAAAATAATCTGCCTCGTCTTGTTGTCCTTACCCCAGTCGTGGAAGTACAGCCGCCCGTCAATGCCCTTGTCCGCCCCCTTCTTGCCCTCGGCGGGCCTGGCCTCCACTAGCCCCAGCACCCACCACTGGAATTGATACGGATCGGTGTCGGCCAGGGCTTGTGCATCAGGCACAGAGGTCGGCTCGCCAATGACCCGATACTGAATCGCATCGCTGAAGGCGTCCCGCAAACGTTTCTTGATGACTACGATGCCTGCCTGGGTGATGTCAATCCCGATCCAGCGGCGCTTGAGGCGCTCGGCTACAGCGACGGTCGTCCCGCAGCCGCAGAACGGGTCAAGCACTATGTCGCCCTCATTGCTGCTAGCCTTGATGATCCGTTCCAGAAGGGCTTCGGGCTTCTGCGTGGGGTAGCCGAGGCGCTCATGGGAGACACTGCTTATCAGGCTGATCTCCCACCAATCAGGCATCAGAGCCCCTTCTGGATTGAAGTCCACCCGCTCGCCGTGCTGAATCTGATACGGGCCCTTCCCATCATGAAGTATACCGCCCATGACATAAGGTACATGTTGGGGTGCAAATCCGTATTGCTCTCCCTTCGAGTAGAAAAAGAGCACATGGTGCTTGCGTGCAAACCGGCGTTTTGTCGCACCCCCAGAACGGTAACACCAAATGATTTCATTGCAGAAGTTCTCCGGCCCGAACACCGCGTCCATGAGCATCTTCAGGTAGTGGCTCGCGGTCGGGTCACAGTGGAGGTAGATACTACCCGTCAGTTTCAGCACCCGGCGAAGTTCCATCAAGCGCGGAGCCATCATGGCCAGGTAGGCCAGCATGTCGCTGTCACCCAGGAATTGCCGGAAGGCTTGCATGGCCGCCGACGGCTTGCCCCCGGCCTCCACGACCTCCTGATACGCTTCGGCGGCGGCCTGGTCCCATCGCCAAGTATCCTCGAACGCCTTGATCTGCGCAGCAGCGCGGCCCCCGTTCTGCTCGGCAAAGAGGACATTGTAGGTCGCGTT
>Ga0307928_10002790_pt1 | contig 13371 bp, 13 predicted proteins | sample AceLakmetagen232_FD_201815 | JGI IMG/M metagenome (GOLD analysis project Ga0307928, IMG submission 201815) | Saline water microbial communities from Ace Lake, Antarctica - #232 | ecosystem: Environmental > Aquatic > Non-marine Saline and Alkaline > Saline | place: Antarctica: Ace Lake... | reverse complement strand
ATTCTTCGTCAGTTTGTTTTCGATGCCGGTAAGTCTCGCTAGTTGGGCGTCCCTTTGCTGCTCGGCTTTCTGTATCGCACGCTTTTCGAGATTGTCCTTGGCGAGTTGTGCCGCCTTCTGTGCCGCTGCCAGTTTTGCAGCCAACGCCCGGTCAGCTAGGAACTCCTTTTCCCCGCGCCCCAACCTGCCGCCCTTCGCTGCCTTCTCTTTAAGTCGTTCCTCGCGCCGTGCATCGTGAGCATCATCCCGCGCCTGCTTCTGTTCCTCGCGCCGTGCCTCTATCCGCTCTGACAGGCTCATCGCCTTTTTCTCTGCGATCTTGGCGACCTTCCCCTCCAAGTCTGCAATCTCTTTCTGGGCATTGTCCAATACCTTCTGGTGGATTGCGTTCTCTGCATCTTCGCTTAATTGCTGCCGGAGTTTCGCTACATCCTTTTCGAGTTGGACCCGCTCGGTTACAGCCTTCTTTTCTGCCTCGCCGGATTCCTTGGCGACCTTGGCCTGCTTCTCTTTCTCTGCCGTGATCTTTTCCTCGGCTTCGCGCACCTTGACGGCCTTGTCCATCTCGGCCTTTTCTGCCTCTTCGGTTGCCGCTTTCCTTGCCGCCTTCTCTTCCCTGATTGCTGCCAGTCGTGCGTCACGGTCCCGCGTGATCGCTGCCGCCGTATCGCCCGCAATCCCTGCCGCGTCACTGAATGAACTGCCCGCAGATACGGCACCCCAAAACGCGCTTGTCTCTTGGATCTTGGTCTTGATCCATCCGAGCGCCACAGCCGCTTTTCCGAGGATCGGCATAATTGACGCAACGCCCGCCCTGATATTCTCGGCCCACAGGTCGATGTAACCGGATTCGCTCAGGTTCTGCAGCGCCGCCGTGACCCGCTCGATCACGTTATCAAAGCCTTCGGTTTCGACAATCGCCTGCCCGATCTTTTCTATGCTGTCGTCGAAAGCGGCCTTGAGTTGATCCACTCCGTGCGATGCCTTGCCCATTGCCTCCGCTGTCCCGCCGAACTCGCTTTCCAATTCCTTCAGGATGATTGCCTGCGCCCCGGCCATATCGCCGCTTGCTGCCATCGCCTTGACCATATCCTTCTGGTCATCTGTAAACGTCACACCCACGCGGGACAATGCACCAAGCTGCCCGATGGGATCATTCAGCGCCTTGCCGAGTTGCAGGGATGCGCTCTGAACGTCTGCCGCCGATCCCCCTGCCTTCCGCATTGCAGACCCCATATCAAGGGCCGCAACGGTCGCCCTGCGGAATGAATCACCCCTGACATTCTTAAACGATGCCAGCATGCCCTGCATGGATATGATCGTCTCATCCCCGATGCCGGTCAGCTTCTGGAGTTCTGCCGCCTGCTCTTTTAGCGCCGCCGTGGTGAATCCGGAAGTGAACCCGGTGGACTTCTGGATGGCCTCAAGTTTTGCCTCTGCCTGCGCTTGCTCCTGATACGCCTTGACCGCCTTGGATGCTGCTGCCACGACCGCCGCGCCGACCAGTCCGATACCGACTGCCGCCTGCTTTGCAAATCGCGCCATGCCGCCAAAGGCGTTCTTCATCTTGGCTTTGAGTCGTGCCGCCGCCTTGCTGACGGACTTCCACGCCTTGCCGGTCGCATCCTTGGCCCGAACGATGATATCAATGGCTTTACTCATGATTCTTCCATACCCATTTGACAGCCTTCAGCCAGTTACCGATTGCCGTGGTCCGTGCTGCGCTGGTCGCCCAATCGCCTGACCCCTCACTCACCGCCGCAATCATAGCACGGACCTCGTGTGCGGGCAACTCGGTCAGCCAGTAGGACGGCGGGATACCAGGGAAAGCCTGACAGATCGTGGTGACAAATCGCTGCGGGTTATCCTCTACAGGTTCGCTCTCCCTCTCTTCGATGTCCGGCACCATGTCGACGTCGCCATCCAACCGGCGCAAAGAGTCGCATAGTGCAGCCATCTGATCGGCATCCTCGTGGATTGGCAGGGATTCGTACCACTCATCCAGATTGACCCGTATGTCCCGTTCCGATGTCAACCCTTGCGCTGACCTGTCCCCAGGTGCAGAAACGGCGTGAGCGTACAGGTAAGCCGCTGTCTGGAGCCGCTCGTCACCGTCAAGGAGTGTCATTGCCCGCACAAACCATGACTCGGCCAAACGGTGCATTGGATACCATTGGATTCCTGAAAAGGATAGAGGTGCACCCATCAGCCACGGCACGGACCCATCTCGCGGATGATCGCAGGCGTATCGCAACTCAGCCAGCCATACGATTTCCGCGTCGGTCGAGCAGACACCAGACTCACGAAAGGCGATCAGTGCCTCCGCAAGTCTCGGTGCCAACTCTGGAACAGGGGAAGCCATTGCCATCCCCTTTCTAAGAGCGTGTGACAGCCTTGACGAACGTGTACGAGCTTGTTCCGTATGCGGTCCCGCTGGCTTCCTCGCCTGTGTTTGTGCCGGGACCACTGGTCTGCTGGTATCCGGTAGACGTGATGCTGGACGGAGTCCCAACCCACTGATGCGATATTGTCAACTCGCCGCCATAGGTTGCGCCCGCCAGATACTCGCCGTCCTTGTCCAGATCCTCACCGAACTGCGCCGCCAACGCGATGCTGCTCGTCTGGATCTCTGCATCTCCAGCCGTCACCGTCAAAATCGGCGGGACAATGGGAGTGCCGGTTACGTATGTCGGACACGTCTCAGTCGTGATGTAGGTCGCACTTGCCTCCGTGGGTCCGTCGCGATAGGTGAACGTAATCACTGGGCGCTTGCCTGCCGCGCACGGGCTGTAGTCGATACTCCAGCCTGTGATGAGCAGTGATGCCGTGTCAACCACATCGCCAACGTCAGCCGATGCCGCAGCGATGGCCGTCGCGAAGTCCGTTTCAGTTCCGATGTAGATGTAAGATACCGTTCCGCTTTCGATTGTGTTGTGCACCGTCTCGGCTACAATGTCGCCATCGTCACCGCCTGCGGTTGCGCGCGTCCCCGCGCTTGTCGGGCTGTTGCCCTGTGGCTCCCAATCTGCACCGAGAGCCAAAACATCTAGTACGCCAAATACTGGAGCGCCCATTATTCACCTTCCTTCTTTTTTGCCGGGGTCGGTGCCGTTTTGACCGCCTCCGAGATTGCATTCACCGCCGCCCGATTGAGCGTGCGCCCTACCCACAATTCGGCCTGCGCCGCCCGTGGTAAATCCTTGGCCTCTTTAAGCCTGTCCGCCGTCACCGTCTGCCCTGCTACGATCCAATCAAGTTTCTTCATGTCGCTTTCCTTGTGTTGCACGTTGCCTGCCATAGCATAAACTGCACGCGGCCATCTATACCGCGCTCCGGTGGTCCGTCGATTACGAGCGCGTCCCAGTGTGCCAGCGTGAGTGATAGAGACGGTTCTGCAAGCCACTGACTCACCGCGTGGCCCATCGTGTAGAGCTTCACCTGGTCCTTGTCCTCCTGGTACCACGACGCCGCCTCGATGGTCACCGGGTACGATCGCAACACGGAACGGTACTGCATCGGATGGCACTCGTTCACGACGATTGAGACGGCAGGGAATATAACCTTGTCCTCGTCCTGCCCGGTCGTGTCGAGCACGCCGTCCGCGTAAACGGTCGTGGTAGTCGGCACTACGGCAACGAGAGCGGCCTTGATCGCCGTTGCAATCTCGATAGTTATGATGGTGTTTGCCATTATTTGTTCGCCCTCGCTGTGGCCGCTGCAATCTTGCGGTCAAGTTCGCCTTTGAGTGCGTTTGTGCCCTTCGTGATGGCCGTCTGCGTGATGCCGGGGTATGCGTCCTCAAGGTAAGTTAATTTGTTGACGAGGCGTGCTACATGGCTCCCGCCTGTGTCGCCGTATTTCTCTATGTATTTCGAGACGCGATAATCTTTGCCGCCACTGCTCACGCGGTCCTGCCCTCTGGAAGCCGCAAGTTTAGCGCCCATGACGGACCATGTTTTCTTGGCGAGTCCTCGCCGCTCAATCAGTCGGCGAGGATCTTTCTTTTCGTAACTCGGCATCATCAGCGGCGCTTGTCCGCCCTGCCTCATACGGACGATCAGAAACGGTGTCAGGCTGTTCAGGTCATTGAGCGCCGCCTGTGCTTCTGCGGGGATAGCTTTGCCTTGCTTCATCTGCCTGCGTGCCCATGCGAACGATCCACGCGCCTGCTTCCATTCTGGATTAGGGATGCTGTCCCGGTTCTTCTTGGATGGCTTGGACGCTACACCGCCGGACTTGGCAACCCTGATAGCCGCATAATCAACCGCGTCCGATGCACTGCGCCCGGTTTCGTCCTGGAGTCGCTTGATCATGTCTGTCAGCGCGAGGATGCTTTGCTGGTCTGGTGTTACCTGTAGATCAACCATACTGCTCACCATAATCAATTCGCATCGTTGCGTGTGCCTGGTCGAGACGGACGGAGAGTATCACTCGCGTGGACTGATCGCCTCCGTCCTGCTCTACCAATTCAATCAAGTCGCCCGCCTTTGGGTGCGGCATTGTCAGCTCTGACACCATCACTCTAACTGCCCCGGTCGCGCCTTGGATCGCGCCCATGCTGCCGATTTCCTGTGTGCTCTCAAGGCTGGATCTCACGCCGCTGTAGACTGTGCCGCTATCCTGGTGCCGGATCTGCACAGCCGCGGCGGGGAGAGCTGATCTTGCCGCCTTAAACGCCGCCTGAACCATTGCCGCCGTGAGTGCCATATCATCCTTTCAAAATGCGCCCTGCCGGGAGGGGACCGGTCAGGGCGCGGGGTTGGGGAGAGATTACAGTGAGTCAGGCGTCAGCGGAGTCTCGACTACGCCTTCGTTATCAACACCGGTAACAATCCAGTTGTTTGCGGCAACGTACTTGCAGCGATACAGACTGTTCTGCACCAGTGCGAGTTCGTTGGTGGCGCCAACCGTCACGTTGTTGACCTTGTGAGCCGAAACCGCGCTGATCAGTTCGCAAGCCGCGCCAGTGACGAGGATTTCAATCTCATCGCCAACGGAAGCAGCGGGAAGGCTGATCTGTTTGGTTGCGGAATCACTGGTCACGATAGCGAGCTTGCATCCGGCAGGGATTAGCCCGGTCGTCGCGCCGCCGGTCGTGGCGGTGACTGCGGACGAAGAGCGATCCTGTACGGGACCAGCAGCAGCGGTGACAATACCGGACGCGCCGATATTGATAGCCGAAGTGTTGCTCGTACCGAGGTTCAGCACGCCATCGGTCCCGGTTCCGTCAGCGTTACCGCCGAGCACCGAAACCGCGCCGCCGTCTGCATCTCCGTTGGTACCTGCACCACCAGCGAGGGAAGCCGCGCCGCCCGTGCCGGATGTTGATCCGCCGATTCCGCCGGTTACTACAGCCGCACCACCAGCGCCAGTGACACCGGGAGTACCACCGACCAATGAGGCCGCGCCGCCGGCATTACCTGCCGTGGTGGACGTTCCGCCCGTTGCTGATACGGTCCCGCCCTGGGCCGCCGACAGCCCCGCAATCGGGAGCGTCGATGCCGTACCAGTGATGCTCGTAGCAGTGGACACGCCACCAGCTACGGACTCAGCCGAACGCAACGCAATGCGGACGTAGGAATCGGCCGCAGCGGTCAACGCCTGGGCGAACCCCATAAACGTGTTTCCGGTTGCGGTTGCGGTTGCGGCACCGGCCAGCGCCGTACCACTCACGCTCGATCCGTTTGCGTCCCAGTAAACAGCGTCACCGGCTGTTATGATTTCGGCGTTCTGGTCCACGTCGAAGATGCCCGAAACGGACAGCGCCCCGAGTTCGCCAGAGTCGATAGCCGCTTTCGCGATACCAACGAGGTTGCCTTGGACCACCACGTCACCGGCGTCAACGTCGGCTCCGGGGGTGTAGTCGATCTCTCGACCTTCTTGAATGTATATTGCTTGGCTCATGATCTGATCTCCTTCTTTTTTCTATTCGTTTGCCCGTGCCGCCCCGTTATTGAGGCAGCACGGATTGATTACACGTTACGCACCAGTCGAATACACGGCCGCACGCCACTCAGCGAAGTCGGTCCCGTAGTCGTAGTAGCAGCGCATCTGCACGCCCAGCGTGTTGAAGTCTGCATCGGCGGTTTCGACAAACGGCTCTTCACGGCCATTCAGGAAACTTGCTTCCATAAGCGGAACGCCCAGCGGATTGCCGACAAGTAGCCACGGAGCCGCGCTAAGATAGCGAGACTTGACGGGCTCGAACATACCGGCGTAACGGTTGCCGGCAGTGGTCTTGCCTGTCCCACCAATCATGTTCTGACTGATGAACAGATCCCGTGCGGGACCGCTTGCCGTGCTGCCCGTGAGCAACATTGAAGCCTCAGTTCCGAGCGGGTTCCCGTCGTTGTCAGACAGCGCGTCAAACAGCGTTTCGGCTGCGGCCATCGTGGTCGCGGTCAATGCGCCGGTTGTGGTGTTCGCGTGAGCACCCGTGAACGCGGTAGCAACAGCCGCTTCGAACGCAGCCCAGAAGTCCGTGTTGAATGTACGGGCAGCGGCAAAACCAAGACGGCGCGGGAGATCCGAAAGGACGCCCAGGTCATCGTTGATTATGTCGGTACGGGTCACGCCAAGCATTAACGCCTTGGTCTCGGCCTGTACTGTGCGGGTATCGTCAGACAGCGTACCGTGCTGTATCTCGCCACCAGTGCCAAGATCCTTGAGCAGATTCGCCATAACCAATCTAACGCCAGTGTTGGCCTTGAAGTCAACCACGGGACGAACAGCGGCAACCTTGCGCCACGCATCCTCAACCGTGCCGTAACCTTCAAGGATAAACTTGTTGGCCGTGGCGGCGATTACGTTTGCGATGTCGCGTGTTGAGAAAGCGGCTTGCAGGAACTCGCGCGTCTCGTGACGCGTGAACTCAAGAGCCTTACCCGACGCGGCCAATCCGGCGCGTACGAAGTCCGTGAGACTGTGGATCTTCAATTCAGTGGCCTTCTGGCATGTATCGGACGCGAACACTTTATCAGCACTCTTCAGCCCTGCGCGTATGGCAACAGCAGCCCCGAGAATATCGGTACTGACTTCCTTGACTCGCATCCCCACGATAGCGGGAGTGTCGGGCCGTTTGTTCTGTTCTTTCTCGATCGCCAATTCTGCTTTGGCTACGATCAGTTCAGTGTGCTCAAGAGTCCACTTGCCTTCGATAGCTTGTTCAGCTATCTCGGTATGTCCTACTGTGAGCTTGTTGATTCCATCAACCCTGATGGTCTCTGCCTTTGCATTCACAACCGCTTCCGCGCGAATCTGATCGGCGGTCGGTTGCCCGTCTTCTGCGGGTTCCACTATGGGATTACCCTGTGCGTCAAGTTTCACGTTGACTCCTTCACTGTTTGGCGCAACCTTCGCGCCTTGTTCTGCTGCGATTTTGGCGGAGGTACTTCCATCCGCTCCCATCGGCACCACTGAAACTTCATTAAGTTTTCCGGCCTCGATCAGTGTAAACGGGCCTGATAATGTTTGGCCGTTCACTTCGATTTCCGCGCCTGTTTCAACCTCGCCATGCTTCTGAGGATCAACACCGACACTCGCCTGAAATTTGAAACCGTCTACCGCCAACGCCTTGACGCGTTGGGAAGTAAGTCCGTCACCCATGATCTCACCAGACATTGCCAGCGTCTTGCCGTCGTTGGCTATGGCGGTTGTCTGCCCGAGAATGCCGTCGATGCTCGATTGATTGTGAGCATACAGTATCGGAGTGGAGTCGGAAGCGGTCAACCCTGCGAGATCGATCACAACCGGCCCCCAATATCCCACGTCCATGATCCCGCCGTTGTATGCCTCAATCTCGATCGTCGGTAGTTTAGTCGCTTCGCCTTCCTTGGATGCGGCTGCCACGATGTGACATGTTCCGATTGCAATAATTGGATGCTTCATTTCTTTGGCTCCTCATCTGGGGGTTCGATTACTTCGATGGTCTGCGATTGTAGTTCGGCGCAAGGATACGGCGCGGGGGGTAGACCAGCATCACTACGTGCCTTGTTCCATGCTACCTCGGCCTCAATACGCTCCTTGATCCACTGTGCGCCCTCACGCTTCCAGTCGGCGCCGCGCTTGGCCCAATAGCGAGAGTACGTAAGCGTTCCGTTTTGCAATCGCGTCTCATCCGCGTTCGCTTCTTTCACCGGGTCAACGTGACCGCGTCCCGCAAAATGCCACTCGTGCTCTGATAACTCTACCACTTGCGCCGCGGTCAGATTGGCAGTAATGCGATACTCGGAAAGCCATGCAGAATAGATACGGTCCAGAACGTCATGCCGAATCTCTTCGCGCTCCACCTCGATACCCCGGTCATAGGTCTGGTGATCCAATCGACCCGACGCGTAATTGTAGGACGACGAATCACCCGCCGCTATGTTGTACGGCATTGAGATGCAACGCGCCGCCTCGCTCACAATCGCCCGCTTAAACATCTCGTATGTCGTTGCGGGTTGCTCTGCTTTGAGCTGGCTCATAGTCCAACCTTCGGGCAGGCTGACAAGATTATTGCGCGCTATCTCGATCACCGTGAGCGGGTCGGCAAGCTCTGCCGCCAGCGCGTCAGGTAATAGCGTTGTAGTCATCACACCGGAGATTTCAGCCGCCCGCGCCGCCGCGTTGATCACGGCCTTGGTGAACAATCGCAACTCACCAAACAACGACAACGCAGGAGTGATCTCTGACACACCGCGCACCTGACCGGCTCGAACCGCGCGGAAATAATGCAGCATGTATTCCGCCTTGACCCACTCACCCGCAAGTGACTTCATGAATGTTCGGTAATCGCCTGGATGCGTTTTGAGAACGCGGTACTCTATCGGGTTGCCCTCGCTGTCAAATCGTATCCCGTCAATCTCGCTGTCATTGCTCATGCCTGTCCATGACGTGATCATCTCGCTTTCCATCAATCGGATGTCCAGCTTGACCGGGTTTTTAATCAGGCGATTCGTGACGAACATCCCGAAAGACTCACCGTCAACCGTCTTCGCGCGGCGCATGGTTCGCAGCTTGGCCCATAGATTCACGGCTCTTGCCCACGTGGAGAAAGCGCGTTCTGTCCGCTGCGACAAATCGGTATCGCCTAGCTGCAGCTGGATGACCGGTCCTATAGTGTCAGCGGCCAAGGTGTCAACGATCCCGTTAGCGTATGAGTTGTTAGCCACCTCGTAGCGAGCACGCTCGCGGATAGTCTTGCGCACGGTCGGGCTATTGGCTTCGGCGGCGCTCAACCCGTCAACGTACTTCCATAGATTCTCGTTCTCTTCGGTCGTGCGGGATACATCGTAGCGGGCATTGATACGGCGATGACCGGCAGTGCCAACGTCAAAGACTGAGCGCTTGGCCTTAGCCCGCGGCGCCCGCGGCTTACTCGTGGCGGTAGATTTTTTGGGCTTGGTTGCCATTAATGTACCGGGGGCTTTAGCGGTCGCATACTGAATCCGAAGGCGCTACCGGCTTCGGCTTTGAGTTGCTTACGTAGCGTCATGAGTCCGTTAAGGCTGGCTTGCGTGTATTGCTGACCGTCGATCGTAAACGACTGAGAGCCTGTGAGTAGCCCTTCAATCGCGGTCTCAACCTTTGCCAGTGTCAATGCCATGCTGTCAGCCTTTCGAGTATCAGACCCGCGAAACAAAAAAGCCGTCTTGCTTTGCCTGGCAAGACGGCTTCTGTTTACGCTCATACTCACGCCGGGAGGATCAGTCCCACGCGGATCTTATTACTCTGTCAGGTGCTATTGTTTCATGATGTTGATAATTCTGTCAAGGGGGTGGAGTTACGCATGTGTAACGTTCTCAAACGCAAAAACCCGCCGGATTTGTGGTCCGGCGGGGTCGCGTTTGGTGCTCCGTGTTCAGGCTATTGGAACGTACTTAAATACACGCACCGAACCCGGAGAAATCGCTACGCTAGCCTTGAATGCCCGCATTGCGTCATAGGCCTCGCGCCTCGTTTTGTATAGCGTGGTATCCCATAGCCCCCAGCCTCGATTGGCGCTCTTCACGCCAACGCCCCACACATGTGCAAATCTGAAATCATCCATCACGTCGCCCTTTCATATGTTGAAAATTCACGCCCACAATTCCGGCACCGCCGCCGCCGCTGATTCCTCCCGCCAACACTATGCCGCGTATAGACAACCCGCGTGTCAGCACAGTTACACTTAGGGCATCTCACCCCGCGATCATCGCCGTCGCCCTGATAATCATCAGGCCATATCCGGCGGCGCATTGGATTATTGAGACGTTCGCCTGTTAGATCGTCGGTCATGTTGCTACCTCGTTTTGTGTATTGTGATAGTTCAACCCCGACCACTTCCGCGTCACAGGATCACATTCCTCAACCCGTCCACACCGATAACAAACACGCTCGAACTTACTTGTTGCCCATCTATGATTCCGATTGCACTCCGTCTTGCTCGGAGGGATTCGTGACGGGCTTTCGATGTCGCTAATGGACAACGCCGGACCCATCCGCATAGCTTTCTTTCTGGTCAACCGCATATATTGCTACCTCATCAAATCCGCTTGCGTGTATTTCTTGCGGCCTCGTGTTGGTTCCTGATATCCGCCCGTACCTATCCCGACCATCGCCGCGCCCATGTACGCCATCGCCATGCAGTCGCCGTAATCATGCGGCCCCGGTGCGGTCTCCCATACCCACACCGTCCGTCCGCCAATCTCATCCTTGCCGCGCAACTGCTCACGGCATACCTGCGCCGCAAAGTCATCATGCCGCCCGACCGGAAGCGAGCAGGAACCCGGCGCTCCGACCGCCGCCGTCCATCCCTTCTGTGCAATCTCGTGCCAGTAGTCGGAACTCCAGATCACCCATTGACGCGCCCTGCTTTCCATAGTCCGGTGCCACTGTTCGCCCTTGATGATCTTGTGCTTACCGGTCGGTCGATACATCTTCCATCCACGACCGAACGCGCACGCCGCTTCCAGTCCGCATATCTGCGGGGCGTTCGCGGCCAGGTCGATGACTGTTCCCTCTGGTGATCCACCGCCGTCGATGATCCATAGGTTCGGACGGCACGGAAGCGCGGCGATCTCCTTGCCGTGCTTTGCCAACGCCTCATAGATGATCAGCTTCGATTGTGCCGTAGTCATGTCCTTGGTCACCGCCGGGTTCATCTTTTCCAGACCGTACCAAAGCACCGCCGCCTTCTGGTCCTGCCCGTATGCTGTGATGGTTGTGGTCAGCGCATAGCTCGGGTTGACATCCGTTGCCGCGATGATCTTGACCGCCCACTCCGGCACCACCGTGACCGGCCGCGCCTTGTCCTCGCGGCTCTTTACCAGTTCCGGGGTCAGGACATAGACACTGTAGGATCTGCGCTCTGGATTCTGTTGCCGCTCGGCCATGAATGCGTCATGCCCCATCTTGAAATAGATTTTCATCGCCGCGTACTTCGTATCCGCTGATCTCTCCTTGCGACGGAACGCTGAAGGGGCTGAGAGTTTCATCCCGCGCACCATATCCGTCCGGTGCTTCTTAAAGAACGCACCCTCACCGCCGCCGCCCTGTGATTTCTCCTGCCACTCGGTCCACAACTTCCGGCACTTGCTCTTGTCGCTGCCCCACCCCTGCGGCCATTCCAAGATGCACGGAATCCGCAGACCGGACCACTCAGGATTGCCGAGGTAGTGCGCCATCACATCGTCTGGCAGGATACAGTTTCCCGACATCAGCATTGGCAGATCCTCACCCGCCGGCCCACACCCGGCAACATCGCCATTGATAACGTCGATTACATCTTGCGTCTGGATCGCGCTCTTGGCCGTCTTGCGGTCCTGCACATCATCCAGCAATACAATGCTCGGCCTCAGAACCGTGCCGTCCTCCTGTGGGTGATTCAATCCGCGCACGTTCCCGTTGATCGTTGACCCGCCGATGCACCCGCGCTGGTCCGGCAGCACGATCATGCCCTCGCCAACCGTCAACTGTGCGCCCGTCAGCTTGCCTTCGTTGGGTCCGTCGCGCCATGTGGTTGTCATAACCCGCTGCGCTATCCCGCGAGCATGACGGAACGGGCCACAGAACTCAGGGTAGTCGGCGGCTAGGTAGTCATTGAAGCACAGCGCCATCTTCCAGAAACGGAACGCCCGCTTGAGCGCCTTGTCTGCCCACGGTACACAGATGGGGTATACCTCGCGGCCACTGAGCGCCAGGTAAAGAACGATGCCCCACAATACCGAGCTCTTGCCTATGCCGCGCTCGGCTGCGACCACGAAACGCCCACCGGTTGATTGAGCCTCCATCGCGCCGGCAATAATTTCCTTCTGCGGATTCTCGAACCGGCGCGTGAAGGTCTGCGGCATGTAGTGTTTGAGCCACTTCTGCGGGTCTTTTTCTAGGCGGTGGCGGCGGGCGATGTCCTGTGGTTCGTGCCAATCCACCTTGCCCTTCTCGGATGCCGCCGATGCGTGACGGTCGGCGCTGGTCTGCTTCGGCTTGGCCTTGTTGACCCCTGCCTGAAGCTCGACTATCCCCTGCTGCCGTTTGAAGTATGTGCGCTCGGCATCCGACAGGTCGCCCAACGTGGCAACGATCACGCTCATGGCGGTTCGGCGTTTGGCGAACCTGCGGAGCGCCGCCTGCCTCTGTGCTGGTGACAGACTAGGCATCAATCAACTCCGGTCGTTTGCCTGTCGCGTCGAGGTAGCGTTGCAGGGCGACGGCGACATAGCCGGGGCTTATCTCGATGGCGTAGCATGTCCTGCCTAGTTGCTCGCAAGCGATGATGGTTGTGCCGCTGCCGGAGAATGGTTCGTAGACCTCGCTGCACTTGTGGTTGCGGATCGGGCGGGCCATACACTCGACGGGCTTCTGTGTGCTGTGGCCTGTCTCGGATTTGTGCGGCTTGTCGATCTGCCATAGTGTCGTCTGTTTGCGGTCGCCACCCCAGTGACCATTGCCACCTTTCCGGACAGCATAGAAGCATGGCTCATGCTTGACGTGATAGTGGCCCCTCCCGATTGGGAATTGATTCTTTGCCCATATCATCGTCATACGAATATCAAACCCCTCTGACTCTAGCGAGTTTTGAAAGACCTTCTGTGTGGCACCCGCCGGGTGCCACACATACGCGACATGACCAGGAAACAGCGCGTATGCTTCTGACCAGTCGGCGCGATCATCATTGACCACCTTCCCTACGGCGCAAGCGCCGTAGGGTTTCCCGTTCGCTCGGTCGGCTTCGTTGCGCCAGTTCGCATCGTACTCAACCCCATAGGGCGGGTCCGTCACCATCAGCATCGGCTCGGCACCGCGCAGCAGTTTGGCGACATCATCCTTGGCGGTCGCGTCACCGCAGAGCAGGCTATGATCGCCCAACCCCCACAACTGCCCGCGCTCTACGCCCCACTCCTTTGCCAATTC
>Ga0307928_10002788_pt1 | contig 13385 bp, 15 predicted proteins | sample AceLakmetagen232_FD_201815 | JGI IMG/M metagenome (GOLD analysis project Ga0307928, IMG submission 201815) | Saline water microbial communities from Ace Lake, Antarctica - #232 | ecosystem: Environmental > Aquatic > Non-marine Saline and Alkaline > Saline | place: Antarctica: Ace Lake... | reverse complement strand
AGCTGATAAGGCTAGGTTGAATAAATGGGATCAAGAAAATAGCGATAAAAAGTTAATTAAAATAGTTAAGGTTAGTATTTGGAGAGATGAAGATGACGGAGAAAAGAAAGTTATTTTGGGTTGGCAAATGATAAAGGATGATGTTTATGTTGATTCTAATGGTAAAATAATTGAGGATCAGCGTGTTAAAATTTTCCTTTACGATAAGGATTCAAAAAATCCTAAGGAAGTTGAACTTGAATATCTTAAATTTGTCAGAAATGTTACCAAGGAAGAAACAGAAGTTATTAAAGAATCAAAGACAGCTGATGGTGATACATTTACTGTTAGATTAAAAGATGGTCAAGAACATGAAATCGGTTTATCATTTATTAATTAATTATATTATTATGAATAAAAAAAGATTGCTTAAATATATATTAGTATCATTACTTATTTTATTGTTTGTTGTTTCTTTAGGTTATAATGCTAGAAATTATATTAAAGAAACATTAGTTGAAACCTATAATAATGGTTATAGAATTGGTGTTAATGATATTGCTACTAATATAAAAAATGGTACTGAAGACGGAAAAGAGTTTAAAATTTCTTTTTCTGAAGGTGATATAATTAGTTTAATAAGATTAAATAATAATAATAACGATTAAGTATGTTTGATAAAAAATTTATAGGAATGAAAAAGGTTAAGGGTGTAGAAGTTATTGATAGTTATAAAACATATTTGGGTAATGATGTTTTAATGGTAACTTTTGTAGATGGGTCGGAAGAAATGATGACTAAAAAATCTTATGATTTATTGGTTACTAGTAAGTTGAATGATTTGACAAATTTAAGGAATACAAAAATTAAAGAAATGGAGAAAGAGGTTCTTAATATAATTTTTGAGTATGATATTACTTCTGATGAATTTGAGTATTTAATGCACAGTGTAAAAGAATCATTGGTTGAAGGATATAATCGTGCTTTATATGTTAAGCTTCATGGTAATGATAACGGATATACTCCAGGTTCTCCAATTGTCGGTTCAATATCAATGTTATTAATGGATAAAATTCTTAAAGATAAGTATAAAGAAGATGCTGAATAATAAAATAGATTTGGGTGAATTAAAAGATCAAGAAATTCAGCTAATAGATCTTATTAGAAGGCGTTTTAGATATGGTGAAATAACAATATTGGTGAGAGATGGAATACCAATTAGAATATTAAAAGCTTTTGAGTCTCAGGAAGTTGAAGATTTTAGTTAGTTATCCACAATCTATTTTACTTGTTGTCAAGTTTATGTTATATTAAAATTAATTGAGATAATCCTACCAAAGAATGGCGGATGTAAACAATTATTATTGTTGCATTTCGCCATTTTTTATTGGCGGAGGGGAGGAATATTATAGCGACTATATTTCTCCGCTTTGTTAATAAAGTGACAATATTCGGGGAAGAAACAACCCTAGTCAACAAAATCCTACTATCTAAATTAAAATTTAGATACGGAGACTTAAACTCTAGTTAATAAAAAAGTAGAATTATTTAATTAATTTAAAGAAGAATTATGTTTAAAATTAAAAGAGGTAAAACAAAAGTTCAACAGTTACAAGTTACTGTATCCACTGAAATTGCAGCTGGATCTTTAGTTGCCTGGGATTCTGGTGAACTTATTGCTGCTACAGCAACATCAAAGCCTTATGATATTGCTGGTGTTTTAGTTAAAGCTATTACATCAGATGATGATGATTATGCAGATGCACGTTTGGTAGGTGTGGAAGTCCCTATGGAACCATATACTGAATGGGAAGCTCCTGTAACATCTGGTTTAGTCGCAGCTGATAAAGGTCTTTATCAGGATATTACAGACGCTGTTACTGTTAATCGTGCAGCATCAACATTGGATGTTGTCCAATGTATTAAGGTTATATCCACAACTAAAGGTATCTTCCATTTGAATATTGGAATCTTTGGTATGGGTGTTATCGCAGACTAATTAATTAATAAGAAAAAAGACTATGGAATTAAATATAGGTAGCCTAACGGATTTTGTCAAAAATGCCACTATCCTTTGGAATAAGGGTAAAGCCAGTATTCCTCAAACAGCCAGAACATCTGGTTTGTATAAGGAAATGCCAATTCCTCAAATGACTGGTAATACTAGGGAATTTACAGAAATCGATCTTCAAGAATATGCTTCACGAAAAGGTGAAAGTAATCAAGCAGAACGAGCTAAGGTTCAGCAAGGTTATAGCAAGATTGGTAAATTGTATCGTGTTGCTGAAGATATTGGTATTTCTTATGAGTTTAGAACTCAAGGTAAATACCCAGAAATTAAGAACATGCTTACAAATCTTGGTAAATTAGCACCAAATAGATTGGACCTTGATTTAACTCATCGTTTCACTTTTGGTTTAGCTACGTCTTATACAGACATAGATGGAGTTACTGTTGATACTTCTGTTGGCGATACTAAGGCTTTATTTGTAACTGATCATGATTTGAATGGTTCTGCAACTACTTTTAGAAATAGATTGGCTAATAACCCTCAGGTTTCAAAAGCATCATTGGAAGCTATGGAAAAAATGAGAGTTGAGAATACATATAATCAGTTTGGTGAAAAGATGACTATTGGTGCTGATATTATTTGGTCAGCAGATAATCCAAATACTAATAACACTATTAAACAGCTATTGCAATCTACCGCAGATCCTACTCAGAACAACGCTGGTGTTATTAATATTCAGAAGACTAAATACCGACATGTAATGCTTCCTCGTATTGCTACAACTGCTGTTGGTGCCGTTGATTCAACTAAGGCTAAATACTGGGGACTTGCATCAAGTGAAATGAGTACAGCTTATCTTGGTATGCATGAAGAACCAAGACTAAAAACACCTCCAGCTGAAGGTAAGAGTAATGAAGAATTCTCTACTGACGATTGGAACTTTGGTGTTCGTGCTGGTTGGATGATTGTTATTGTTTCAGCTGCATGGGCTTCATTCTCAGATGGATTAGGCACTGCTTAGAAATAATAAAGATATAAGTTAAACTTAAATAAACTTTTTAATTGGAGTAACATAGGAACCTCGGTAGGTCGGTGGTAATTAAAAAGATAAATTAAAAAATATGAATCAAAATTCAGGATATGGCAAGGCACTTTTATCTGCTATTGCCTCACAAATACCTGCTTTTGGTAATATCTTAGTAGTTATGAATTCTAGTGATTCTGACGAAAAGAATTATCAACAAATGCAGGATGTATTTCCAGTAGATGACAGTGGTAATGTAAGATTTTTTACTACTGTAGCTGCTGCTTATGCCGCAGCTGAATCAAATAACAATGATGTTATTTGTATAGATGCTAACTCTGCTCATAGCAATGCTATGATTACAGTGGCTAAGAACAGAGTTCATTTTATGGGATTTGATGGTGGCGGAAGATTAAATTCTCAGGGGGCTAAGTTAATTGTTCCTGCTACTGATGTAGCTGCTAGTATTGCAGTTATTTATAACACTGGTACTAGAAACACTTATAGAAATCTTAAAATATATCAACAAGGTACAAACGCTGCTCAGATTAATGGAATGATTGATATTGGTGAGGGTACTTATGTAGAGAATTGTAATATCGATTGTTACAGTAATCTTACAACAGCAAGTCATTGTGCTTTGAAATTTGCGGGTGATACTTGTCATTATAAGGATTGTCAGATTGGTGGTTCAACTGTACTTCATGATGAAGCTAATCAAGCTCCTTTGTATATTCATACACATGGTGGTGCGACAGCTAGATATTCTTACTTCGAAAACTGTGAGATTATCCAATATTCAACTGCTACAACCGCTTCTTGTATTGATGTGGATGAAGCTGCTGGTGTGATTGGATGGATCAAATTTAAGAATTGCCAATTAACATCAGCTAGTAAAGGTAATGGTGCAACCGCAGCTGGTGCTATGGCTGAAGCTGTAACTTCTGTTTTGACTGCTGGTTACTTATACTTCGATGGTCGTTGTGAATCATATAATGCTGCTTTATTTAGTGAAGCGGATGCTTCAATTCTTGCTGCGAGTCAAGCTGCTGCTGGTAATTCAGCTTCCCTTGGTGGAAAAGCAATCGCTGCTGCTTAATTAATAATTTCTTAACGTATGAAATCAATAAAAAAAGCAACTAAGGTTGAGAAAGAACCAAAGATTAAAGAACCAAAGGTTGAGAAAGAACCAAAGGTTGAAGAACCAAAGGTTGAGAAAAAAGAAGAGAATATTCCTAAACAATATAAATCACTTGGTGTTTTAGAACATGAAGAGGTTTATTCTGATGATGAGGGTGACTATGGTGCTCGTGGTACACATAAAATTGTTACCATGACTGGAGTCACTTTTTACCTTAATGATAAGGAATACGAAACTCGTTATAAAAAATATCCAAAAAGTTAGATATTATCTTGGGAGAGGTAGCTATCCTCTCTCAGATATAGTATCTAATATTAATAATTAAATTATAAAAATATGGACATGCAAGATTACATGATTCATGATATAAGGGATTCAGCTGTATTAACTACAGGTTATGTTGCTGGTACAGTTTTAGGTCCTACAAATGGTAGCCCAGCTCTTAAAAATCAGCTGGTCGTTTTAGTTGGTTTTACTATTGGAAGTTTAACTACAGCTGAAATAAAGGTTGAGTTTTCACATGATGGTACAACTTATTTTCATCAAACAGTAAGCTCTGTTGGTGCCAGTATTAGTACTGATACACCGTTGGTACATCAACTTGGTGCTTCTGCAAATTTAGAATTAGAAATTCCTATTAAGGCTAATTATATTAAGATTAGTGTTAAGGGGACTGGTACAGTTACTAATTCATTAATGTCGGTTAAGGCAGTATTAGGAGTAGCATAATATTATGTTTGGTAATAAACAAATTGTTCAAAAAAAAGAAACGAAAGAAGATGTTAAGAAAAAAAATATTCTTAACGAGATTTCTGTTTTGGGTAAAAAAAAGGAAGAGATTGACAATGAGGTTAAAAAATACTCTGATAATAAAAAAGATAGAGAACAATTAAAAAAAGATATAAAAACATTAGAAGAAAAGTATTTAACTTTGATAAATGAAATTTCTGATAAAGGAACTAGTCTGTCAAAGTTAAATACTGATATTGATAGTAAGAATTCAATTTTATCTGAGCTTCATGATATTGATGGTAAAATAATTGATAGAAAGCTTGATATTAATATATTAGATATTGAGTTGGAAAGTATTAAAACTTTAATAAAATTAACTAATAATAAAAATAAAGGAGAGTTAAAAAATAGTCAAGAAAAATTAGATTTAATAAAAAAATCTTTTGATAGTAAGTCATCTGAACTTAAAGAAGTCAATAAAGAATTGAAATTATTATATTCTGAATTAGAAAATGCAAAGGTTAAATTTGAATTAATATTAAATAAATATAATAACGATTCGCAAGAAGTTAATTTAGAATTAGAACAGAGACAGTTAAATTTAGATAAAAAAAATCAAGAGCTAGAAGATAAAAATAAAAAGATAGGATTGGTTAATAAGGAAATAGAAAAAATTAAAAAGGTATTTGATGATAATTGTAAAAATGAAAATGAAGCTTTGAATAAAAAAAATCAAGATATAGATAAGCGTGAAGGAGATATTAAGGATAGGGAAGATTGGTTGGAAGAAAAAAGATTAAAATTAATTAAAGCTAAAAGACAATTAGAAAAGCATTATAATAGAAAATTTGACAATGTCATTCTCTAACACACAAGAGCTTGGTAAGCCAGTAGAAATATTAGACGAGGGAATATCTCTCGCTACCAACATAGAATCAATAAATTTTACTGGAGCAGGGGTAACTGGTTCAGTTATTGGTGATGATATTACTGAAGATGTGCCTGGTGGTATAGGTAACGATCAAGTAGTTGAAAATCTTTCTGCTCAGTGCGATGGAGCAAATAAAGAATTTACATTATCAAATAATTATATTTCTGGTAGTATAGCACTAGATTCTACACAATTTCCACAAGTTTATTTGCCAGTTACAGATTTTACAGAAACAGCAGTTAATAAAATAACTTTAACAGCAGCGGTCGATGCACCACAAGCTGGTCAATCATTAAGAGTAGTTTATGCGAAGGCTTAAAATAAAAATATTAATAGTTTCATTGGCTCTAATGTTTTTGTTTTGTGGAATTTCTTTAGCCGCACCAACATCAACGATTTTAAGAACAATATTGCCTGAGGCTGATAGCACTTATGATTTGGGATCAAATGCTGTTCGTTGGTCAAATGGATATTTTGATAATTTGGATACTGCTACTATTACTATTTCTAGTAAAGTAGATGGAAATTTAGTTGTAGATGGTAATGTAACAATTGGTATTGGTGCTGTTGGAGTAAATTATCAGCTTATATTTGATGGAGAGGATAGTGATGGTTCTATGACTTGGATGGAGGATGAGGATTATCTTAGATTTAATGATAATACCTTTATGTCGGGGCAAGGAAGAGCAAATTTTCAATCAGCTAATAACTATATATATGGATATAGTATTTCGCAACTTCATCTTGCTTCTACTGGTGAAATACATTTAGTTGCTGGTGGAGCAAATACGGTAAAGGTAATACATGATACTGGGGTTGTATTTAAATTGGGAGATAATGCAGGGGCACATAAATTTATAATTCAAGATAGTGGTAATATAAGTAAGGCAGAGTTAGATTCGGATGGTAATTTACAATTAGATGGTACTATAACAATTGGAATAGGAGCTGCGATAGATGAGTTTAGTACGGATACAACTTTGGGGGGGAATAGTGATACAGCTTTATCTACAGAAAAAGCTATTAAGACTTATGTCGGTACAGCTACTAGCGGTTTTATTTCTGATTTGAGTAGTTTTGATACCGATGATTTAACAGAGGGGTCCACTAATTTATATGATAAGATTGTAGCTCTTACAGCTGGGACTAATGTTATTATTACTGGAACATATCCAAACTTTACCATATCTTCTAGTGGTGGAGTCGCTGCTACAAACTGGGGAAGTATTGCTGGTACACTTTCTAACCAAACAGATTTACAGAACGCTTTAAATTTAAAATATGACGCTGCTGATTTTAATACAGATTTTGGTACTCAATTTGCAACTAAAGATACAGACGATTTATCAGAGGGAACTAACCTATACTTTACAGATGCTAGAGCAAGGTCAGCTATTTCAACTACTGCTACTGGATTAACATATACTTCTGCTACTGGTGTTTTATCATTAACTGCTGGATACGGAATATCTACAACTGTAAAGCAAGGTCAATGGGATACTGCTTATGGTTGGGGTAATCACGCTTCTGCTGGTTATCTTACAGATTTAAGCGGACAGACTACTACTGATTTAGCAGAGGGGACTAACCTTTACTTTACTAATGCTAGAGCCATAACAGCCTTAACAGGACAGAACATAAGTATCTTTACAAATGATAGTGGATATTTAACATCAGTGGCTTTCGCAGATTTATCAGATTATCCAGCTAATGCAACTGGCTCTTTGACAAATGATGGAAGTGGTAATTTTTCTTGGGTAGATTATTCAGGTATTATTAGCTTTCCAGGATTTACAAGTTTACTTGCAGACTATGGTTTTACAGATAATTCTGCTAATTGGAATACAGCGTATGGTTGGGGAGATTGGTCTGGTCAAGGATTTATAACAGGTGTAACTTGGGGAGATATAACTGGGACACAAAGCATTATTAACCTTTCAGGATTTACAAATGATTCAGGATTCATAACAGATATTAGTGGTTTTTCAACTAGCGACTTAGCAGAGGGAACAAATTTATATTACACACAAGCAAGGTTTGATACAGCTTTTACAGCAAAGAGTACAACTGATTTATCAGAGGGTACTAATTTATATTATACAGAAGCTAGAGTATCAGCTAATACTGATGTTTCAGCTAACACTACTGCTAGACACGCAGCAGTTACTTTAGCTGGTAAAGATTATTTAACTTTAGTCGGTCAGGTAATTACAGCTAACTCAATAGATTTAACTGATGATGTAACAGGCGTATTACCAATAGCAAATGGTGGCACAAACTCTAGCACAGCTTTAGGCAACGGTAAGGTAATGATTTCAAGTGCTGGAACTATAATTGAAAGTGCGACTATAACAACTGCTGAACTAGCTTTACTTAATGGTATAGCTAGTGTTTCAACTGGTGCTGGTGATAATGATAAATTTGTTACTCAAGGTTATGTTGATGACGCCATTAGTGTAGAAAATTTATGGGATAGAACAGGAACTATTTTAAGCCCACATACTGCTGGTGATGATATTACTACTACTGGAAAAATAGGTGTAGGTTTTTTAACTGCTCCAACTTTCGGAGTTGAAATACACGGAACAGATGCAAATTCTGCAAGTTTGGCAACAGCATATTATGGGAACGATACTACTGCTCCATTTTTAGGAACTATAAAATATAGAGGAACAGCTATCTCTCCTTTAGCAGTTGCAAGTGCTGATAATTTAGGAAGTATTTATTTCGCTGGATATGATGGTAGTGCTGTTGGAGTTAGTGCAACAGTAAGAGCAAATGCAACAGAAGCATGGACTACTTCTGATAGAGGTGCATCATTATTTTTAGCTACTACTCCAAACACAACAAACATAGCTGTTGACCGTTTAGAAATAAAACAAGATGGAGATATTTCTTTTTATAATAATATAGCTATTGGAATAGGTGCGGCTGGTGTAGATTATACTTTATCCTTTGTAGGTGAAAGTAATACAATAGTTGCTACTTGGATGGAAGATGAAAGGCTTTTGCGTTTTGACCAAGGTTTAGAGGTCTATGATACAACGCTAGAATTTACAGATACTTACAATGGTTTCAATATTGATTTAAGAAAAACTGGTGGAGCTTCTGATGAAACAGCAGATTTTCAGGGTATAACAAGTTCTTTAACATACGACCAAGCTGGTGGAGTAATAGGAGCTACTAGAGCATTGAGAGGTAACACTTATCATAAAGACGGTGATATTGGTACTGGATTAAATCCAGAACCTCTTATTGGTAACACAACTTATTTAGAGCTTACTGGTGGGAAAGTTTACGGATGGGTTAGGGGTTATACTTCAAGAATAGACCAGAGTGTAGGACACGAGATTACTGGTGATGTAAATGGAATGTTCTTGAGAGTTAATTGTCAGGGAACTGTTGGCGGTACTGTTTCACTATTAAGGTTGCAAGATGATGTTGGTGTTGATTATGCTATCTATCACGATGGTACTGCACCATCAAAATTGGGTGGGATTTTAACTACTACTTCTGGAAGAATACATAAGACTACTAGGATAATAAATACAGCTAGTCCTTACACAATCCTAGCAACTGACCACGAGATATTTGTAGATACTGATGGTGGTGCAGTAACAGTAAACTTACCTGCTGGAATTGATGGAACTAATTATAGAATAATAAATACTGGAAGTTCTGCTAATAATATAACAATAGCTCCTAATGGTGCTGAATTACTTACTGGTGCTAATGCTAATAAAACTTTATCAGATGGTTTAATCTTAATTTTAACATACGAAACTACCGAAGGGTGGTGGTAATAATTAATAAAAAAAATATGAAAAAAAAGATTTTAAAATTATTAGTAGTAGTAGTATTATTTCTATCATTAGTAAGTATTACTTTTGCTGCTGCTGGTATAACAAATGTTCAAGAAGATTCTCCCTTTTATAGGGTTGGCAGCAATGTTTTTTTAAGAGATTCATCATGGGAAATTGGTGATACTACTACACGTATCGCTAAAGGTTGGTTTACAGATATTGATGTCACTGATATAACTATCGGTGGTGTTTCTTCTGGCGATTTAGATATGGGGACTCATGATATTACCAATATAGGGAGTTCTGTTTTTGGTTCAGCAACTGCTGATACAGGAACATTAACAATGATTAAAGGAGCACAAACGAGTGATCCTCAGGTAGAACTGGCTTTGAGTGCTGACGCTAATGGTGATTTTAGTATTACTACTGATACTGGTGATATTACATTAACTGCCGCTGATGACATATTTCTATCTGTTGATGGTAATATTGAATTAGCTTTAAATGGAACTGATTTATATCCACAGACATCAGACGGCTTGGCTTTGGGTAATGGGACTAATATGTTCTCTGATCTGTTCTTAGCATCTGGTGGAGTTATAAACTTCAATAATGGTAATCAAACAATTACTCATTCTGATGGAACACTTACAACTAATGGTGATTTAGCAATAGCTGGTGCTTTAAGTGGAGTTACTACTTTAGGAATGAGTGGAGATTTAACAAATAGTGCTGGTAATATTGTTTTTACAAATCACGATGGGACTATTTCAGCTACTACTGCTGCTGGAGTTGGTAACAATCTAACTTTTACTGCTGCTGATGCAGTAGGTGGTGGTGGTGGTGACTTTATAACTTCTCTGACTTATTTAACTATTAGTGCAGTTGACTATAATGATGGAATGTATTTCACCCCAGGTTCTTTAAGTGCTATCCAAGAAGTAACAGTTGCAGACCAAGTTCTAATTGGTGGACTTTTAGGAACAGATAACTTTGATTGGGCTACCGCTGCTGTAACAGGTGGTGTTCACGATGGTGAAAATATTACTATTATTTTCACTACTATTGGATTTATGAATTCAGGAGATTTGGAAACATATATCACAGCTCAATTAAGTGCTACAAGCACATCAGTTACTAATTTCTTTAGGGTTCCAAATATATCGGCTAATGGTGCTACTTCTAATTATACTTGGGCTTTACCTGTTGGTGGTACTTACGCTGCTGGTTCTGACCCTGGAGCTAGTGGATATTTAGACTATTCAGGTGCTGTTGTAGATTACGATGGTGGTTCATTAACATTTAACATTGGTGCTCCTGTTGGGGCTGGTGATGTTGGAGAGTTTGAAATAATACAAGCTAATGCTGGGGGTGATGAAGGCGTAGCGATAGTAGCAATATATAATAAAACTGTAGTAACAGATGATAGGTTAATGGATTTTAGGATTCAAGATGGTGATGATAATACTTGGGGAAAATGGGAAGTTAATGCTAGTGATGATACAGCAGACCACCAATTTGGTTCTATGTTTTTTAGTATGATGATTGATGGTGATGATAAAGCAAGTGTTCTTGAAATAGAAGCAGAAGATGACGGAGGAACTTTAGATTTTCGTTATGCTTTAGCTGGTGGTGCAACGGTTAATTTAGCTCCAAATCAAGGTGAAGATGCCAATGCTGTTGGAATATTCTTTATATATGGTGCTGACGGAGGAGATTCTACTGTTGGAGTTGGATATAAAGGACAACCACTAGAAATAAGTGGTGGTTGGGGTTCAGATGCTTTTGACGGAGTAAGTGCTGGTGGTGCAGGAGCTAACTTATACGCTTATGGAGGAGGAGCAGGTGCAGGTACAGGTGGAGGGGCTGATGGAGCAGAAGGTAATTTAATACTTGCTTATAGTGCAGATGAAGGAGCTGCGATAGGGCAGGTTGTTATTGGAAGTGCTACAGCTTCAACTGATGCTGATTTGACATTAGGCAATACAGGGTTTATGTCCTTCAAAGAGATTACAACTCCAACGGCAACAGCTACTTACGGAGCAATTTACACAAAAGATACTAACCGATTATATTTCCAAGATGGTGGTGGTATAGAGCATATTTTAGCTCAAACAGATACTAATTATGGAGAATTTAAAGTATCTGACAATGCAGTAGAAACTATAATTCGTGGTGATGATGAATATCAAGCTCTTACAGCAAATGTAGTAACTGGACTAGAAAATGGATTTACTTTTGATGCTGGACTAATAGGAGAAACTGCTTCAATAGCAAATGATGCTGGAGGTATATTAGTTACAGATGTTGACCATGGATTATCTGCAGGAGATATAATTACAATGAACGCTCACACCAATGCAGTCTATAATGGAATCTTTGAGGTGTTGACAGTGCCTAGTACAAGTACATTTACGGTAAATGCAACTTATACAGCTACAGGAACAGGCTATTGGCAGAAAGGTGCAAGTCTAACTGTAGGCTCTGGTGCGGCTGGTACTTATGCTGGTAACTGGAACTCAACAGGAATTGCAGCTGCTAATGGTCAAACAGTTGATTTCTGTCCTGTTGTAAATACAACTTATGCAGCGGCAGCTTGTGCAAGACGAACATTTAGTAATGCAGATTATGGTTCATTTGGTGGAACAGAAATAGTAACTCTAGCAGTTGATGATATTATATGGTTTGTTATGAGAAATACTACTTCTGATGGAAATGTTACGATTAGAACTTTAGACTTGAATCTACATAGATTATAAATAATAACTTAGTCTACTGATATAGAGGGCTTTAATTAGCCCTTTAATTAGAAGATTATAAGGAGGACAAAATGGAACAGGTTTTTCAATGTCCGAAATGCAGTAATGTAGATTTCACCAAAGAAAAAGAAGATGCAAACGAAATCGTAGTGAAATGTAAAGAGTGCGGAACTGAAGTTGTAATCATCAAAGAAGTACCAAAAGAAAGGTAGGTGATTATATCTCCCAAGTCGCAGGGTTAAGCGACATCCAGCCCCAAATCCCCTTATACCACAGGATGCAAAGTCCAACTGCTTAGTAGAGGGTGGCAGTATAATATCCCTCTAATTTAACAGATTAATAAATAATATATTATGAAAAATAATATAAAGAAAATTATAGCTGGTGTATTAGTAACTGGATCAATAATTGGTGGTGTTGCTATATTCAATAATGCTCAAAAAGATTTTATGACTTATCAAGAGTATAAAGTTTTATTGAGTATATACCAATATGAGATAGATGAATCAGGTGGAGAAATTGTAATTAAAGATGTTAATGGAAAAATGGATATTGTTGATAAACTTAATGAAATTATTTTGAAAAGAGAAGAAACTAAAAGGGTGAATCTGGATGGTAACGATTTGTCTTCAGTTGATTATGAAATATTAAAAAGGGGTTTAATAGAAAAATCAATTAAAAGTAAAAAATAATAAAATTTATGGATTGTCAACAATTATCTATAGATAATGATTGGTCTCTTGCTAGAACCAATGCTTGTCACATAGCAGTACAAAATGAAGAGACTGGTTTAATTTGGGATGAATTAACATCAATGAATATGAAGATAGATCATATCGCCACTCTCCAGGGTTTTAATCTTTGGATATGGGCTGCGGTTGGTTTAGCTATTATAAGTTTAGTAATTAAAAAAATGTGGGGAAAATAATAAATAAATATAAATTTATGAAACAAGTTTTAGAACTTCTATCACAAAGACGAGTTTGGGCTGGTATAGTTGGTGTA
>Ga0307928_10002787_pt1 | contig 13386 bp, 33 predicted proteins | sample AceLakmetagen232_FD_201815 | JGI IMG/M metagenome (GOLD analysis project Ga0307928, IMG submission 201815) | Saline water microbial communities from Ace Lake, Antarctica - #232 | ecosystem: Environmental > Aquatic > Non-marine Saline and Alkaline > Saline | place: Antarctica: Ace Lake... | reverse complement strand
TGAATTTGAGACAAGTTGGCGAAGACGTCAATTATTTAAATTTTGGTGGAACTTTTGCAACTAAAAAACTTAATAATGGAGATTTTGATTATTGGTTATTTGTTGAATTAGTAAATATGGCAGAGGCAACAGGTGAAACTGATGGAGATACTTATATGATTTCAATTAGAGCCGTTGCTCCAAGCGAAGTACCAGAAAAAAGAATAGAGGAAGCATTATCAACAATAGGATTAGATCAATTTTATCAAGATAAGATATCTAAAAAAGACATTGCTAAAATACTTAACGAAGAGGGGATTGGTGCAAACCTTTTTTCGAAGCAAGGAAATAACGCAAAAGAATTATTTCAAATTGCAAGAAAAGAATGCGAAAAAATCAATATGTTGTTTGGTTTTTATATGGACAGAAACCAAAACATGTTAGGAAATTCCGGCTGGGATTTCATAAAAGGACAAATTGGTCTTGAATTTTAAAGGTGTAAAAATGGAAATATATAATATTGAAGAAGCAAAAAATCATTTACAACAGCTTATTGATTTTGGTTATAATCATTTTTGTCCGGATTGTCTAAGTGGTTTAGAAAGGACAGAGGACGGTGTTTTATATTGCCCAAATGAAATGTGTTTGAATGATGAACAAGAACAAATACAAAGCGAGGAATAATAACAATGAACATAAAAACTAAAAAAAAGATAGATTCAAAAATAGTTGAATTATCAAAAGAGCAAAAAAGGAGAATTAAATATAAACAAGAATATCAAGGTAAAGAATATAAGGTTTTGATTGAAATTCCTAAAACTATGGAGGTTTCGGTGTGGTTGGCAGAAGATTTGTTTTATAATGAATTAAAGAAAAAGCCTTATCGGTTTAATGATAAATGTTCTTATTATGATAATGAAAAAAAGAAGTTAATTACAGTTTTAAATGTTGAACAAATAACTTTAAAAACAAGTATATTTAAAAGGTTTTAAAAATGAATATTCATGATTATAAAGCAGATGTGGATAAAATTAGTTCAAAATGTATTTTTTGTGGTAAAGAAATCACAAATACAGAATTTGAATATGAGGATTATTTTATAGCGTTTAGAGGAGCGTCAAAAGAGGCAGTGAGAGGGTTTATTTGTATTGATTGTTTTAATAATAATAAGCGGGGTAAATAAAATGAACAATGATTTTAAAGAACTTATAGATTTTGTTTTATGTGAGTATGATATTGAACACAATGAAGAAGATATAGATAAGTTAATGATGAATTATGGATTAAAATATAATTCAAAATTCAAAGAGGTATAATAAAAATGAAAACAATTAAAGAACTTAAAAGAATGTCCTTTGAAGAAGCTTATACTCATTTACAAGATGAAGATAGGGGAAATTGGGATAGTGTAAATTCGGAAGACATTATAAAACAATATTGTAACGAAATGATGGAGGAAGGAGTACCTATCAGTCATATCCTGGAAGCTATCGAAAAAAATCCATCAAGTAAGGAACTTTATTGTATTTGGCTTGGCAATAGTATGGAAACACCAACACCAATAAATAATGTTTCAGATTTGATTGATGCTTTAGGAGTTGAAGATAAAAGTATAAAAAAATTTGAAGTTAATTTTGAAAAATCTTTTCACTTAATTGTAGACGTAGAGGCAGGAAATAAAGAAGAAGCTAGGGAAAAAGCTCTTTTGTATTTTAATGATAAAACAAGAGATGGGTTGTTAGAAGAATCACAAGAGGGTTATTTCGAACACACTTATACAGATGAGGTTGAATAAAATGGGTTATGAATTAATAGCATTTGGTAGAATTGAAGAAGTAAACGAAAAAGACACAAAAGCCGTTTCAGAAAAGTTAAAAGAATTGGATACGGTTGAAAGTTCATTTACAAATATAAATTTTGAAACGTTAGAATTTGAAATGAGTGGAAGGAATGGAATAGATTATACTAAGCTTGAAGAATTAAAAATTTGGTCTATAAAAATGGGAATTAAAATGGAAATTTCTACCGGAGAATATTCGGACTGTGGGGGTGGGTTTTATTTTAATTCAGATGACCAAGAGATAGAAGAAGAAAAAGACGAAAAAAGAATGGCTGATTAAAATGAACTATCATAATAAAGAACAGATATATTTAGTAAAATATATAGATATGCAGAGTAGAAATGATGAAGATATTGAAGGATATATAAAAACCAAAGAAGAATTTAAAGAGTGGTTAAACACTCATAATCTTCAAAGAAAAAAAGATGGACACCTTATTGAATCAGAATATGAGTTTAAACTTATTGCAGTTGATTATTTAAAAAAGGATTAAAATGGGACGAGAAGAAGCAATAAAATTTTGGAAGTTTTTTGAAACAATGCCTAAAAATGTGCAGTTAAATTATATGAATGTGCGATTTGGAGAGTTGGCATTTGATATATCAAGAGATTGAGAAGAATATAAATCAGAATATGAATTTTTAGAAAAATTCAAATTAAAATTAAAAAATGAAGAATCATTTAATATTCCGTCAATGTGTATAGATAAAGATGACCTTAAATCAAGATTTGAGGATAGAGATGATGAAGCTGAAAGGTATGCTAAGATTGATTTATTAACAAATGATGATATGCAATTTATGGCGAATCAAATGACAGATATGATGATGGAAGATTTTTGGTTTGCTCTTGATGAAGCATATAATGTTTTACAACAAGAAAATAAACAAAGAGAGGAATAAATGAATAGAGAATTTGATAAACAAGACCTAAAAAAACATAAATTGCCGTTAAGATTAGATAGTTTTTCAGATACTAGAGAAAAAGGTGTAGAACGATATTTTATTGAATATGATGGGTGGGAGTTTGCTGGAGCAACATTAAAATCCGTGACTAATAAAGTATTAAAATATATATTCTCTGGTGGAGAGCAATAATTTTTTTTTATAATGATAAAATTAACCAAAATAGGTATAAAAATGATAAAATCAGAAGATATTATACAGGAATGGGAAATAACATCAATTTATGACTTTATAAATCAATTTAAAATTCAAGATTGGATAAATAAAAAATATCCAGATGAACCGGAAAGTTGTGTTGAGAGTAAATATTTTTTGTCTGATGAAGATACCATTAAAGATTGGCTAGAGGAATCAGACGAATATTATTCTATTGATTTTATTGATGATAGACGAAATGATGGATATTGGGTTATTAAACAAATATATGAAACAAAAATTAACGATAAAGGAGGAGATTTTGAAGATAAAATTAGAAATCGAATAATTAGAATGGTAGATAACTATGTTGATGAACTTATTGATATACAGTTTAAGCCGTTAATAGATAATGACTGTGAAATTACGGAAGATAATAAATATGACATTGAAAGTATTTTCATGAGTTATAGAAATGTAATTGCTGGTACAGAATGGGACGGTAGGCGGAGAGAATATGAGAAATATAATAAATAGAGTAAATATTAATATTTTTTTATGCTTCTTGTAAGTTTGGTTGTACTTGGAATAACTGTGGATATACATATCCGTAAAAATGTATCGTATTGGAATCCGACAACTTCTCGTTTTTGGACAATATGTGTACACTATTGTTCGTTTTAAAGTTAAAAACAAGGTTAAGCACTTACAAGAAGGTGATTAACTTATTTTTTATTTTATAACAAGTTATATAAGTTATAATATTATTTAAATTTTAATAATTATAAATTAATTTTTTTAAAAAAGGCGATTAAAAATGGAAAGTTTTACAAAAATATTTAATGATTTTAAAAAACTATCAAAGGAAACACAATATATATTTATTTTGACGTTGTTAAATGACAATATTATTACATATAATAAAATAAGCGACCTTTATGTGTTGCATTTAGAGAGTCTAAAAGAGCAGGCACGTAGTAAAGATTGTATGTATGCTAATTGTTTAGGCTCGTATATAAATGGGTGGAATAAGACCAATGAATCGTTTTTTGAATCGATGGCTTATATATTGTTAAAAGAACGAGAACCAGAGGGGTTCATTAACACATATTTGAAAAAAAGAAATAAAAAGGATATTGAAAAAATTAAAAACCTAATGAGTTTAAAAAAGATGTAAAAAATGGGAAGAGTTAAAAAAAGTTTGATGATTTTAAAAAATTACCAAATCAAATACAATATATGCTTATTTTAACGTGGTATGTTGACCGATATCTAAAAAAAAGAAATAAAAAGGATATTGAAAAAATTAAAAACCTATTGGGTTTAAAAAAGGTGCAAAAAATGGTAAAAAATGATTTAGGAATACGAATGAAAGAATATGAAAATATTTGGAGAGTTAAATTACCAAAAAAGACTCCGGTTATTATAAGAGTTGATGGAAGAGCTTTTCATTCATTAACTAAAAATCTAAATAGACCGTTTGATGATAATTTTATCGAATGTATGAGGCGAACTTCAGAATATTTGTTAAAGAATATTCAAAATTCAGTTATGGTATATACTCAATCTGATGAAATAAGTATATTGATAGACGATAGAGCAACAAATGAAACCGAAGCAATGTTTAACAATAATCTAATTAAACTCGTATCTTTATCTTCTGCAATGGCAACTCTTAGTTTTAATAGAGCATCAAGAGAACTTCTTGATGGCAAAGAGGGGATTTTCGATAGTAGAGCATTTATTCTGTCTGATATTGAAGTGCCAAATTATTTTTTATGGAGAATGAAAGACTGGAATAGGAATAGTATCCAGATGGTTGCAAGGTCGGTATATAGTCCAAAGCAACTTCATAAAAAAAAGCGTCCTGAACTTATGGAAATGCTATTTGATAAAGATATTAATTGGGCAAGAATAAAAGCTAATTATAAGAACGGAATATTACTATATAAGAAAGATAGTACAATTTGTTCTGTTTCGAGAAAATTTGATTATTTGAGTTTGAAAAAATTCGTGAATCAGATAAAAAATATAGAGTTAAAAAAAACAGTTAAAAATGGAAATGAATGAAACAATTATAATTAAAAAAAACAAATTGGTGTTATTAAGTAAATTATTAAAAGATGTTAAAAATATATTTAAAGAAATTAAAGGTAAAGAGCTTTTAACATATAAATACAATGTGCAACGCAAAATGATTGAAACGTTATTTGATGATGAGGTAATTGATAAATATATTGATAATCTTAAACATAAAGTATATACAAATGACATAAAAAAACAAGCACAAAAATTAAATAATGAAACAAACGAAGAGGAACAAAGAAGATGATGAAATATAATTTTTTTTATTTTTTTAATAAAAACGAAGATGAAAAAACTATTGTTATTGATGCAAATGACGATAGAGAGGCTGTTATGATTTTTTATAGTAAAGTGGGAATTGCAAAATTTGGTTGTATAAAAGAAGATAAACATTTTTTTACTGATGATGATTTCAATAAAGAAAAACAGTTAATTCTTATAGGTTGTTAATAAAAGAATATATAAATATAAAGATAGAAAAGATGGAGTTCAGAACAACAAAAACACCAACGGATAGTGTGGATTTTATTAATAGACAGGAAATTGCAATTCAAAAAATCAAAGATGTTCTTTTTACTGCAACTAAAAGTAAAACGTTTAGATTTACAGAAAAAGAACTGCGAGAGGATTTTGAATTTGACGATGTGCATAAGAAATACGGTAAATTTGATAATTATTTTACCGATGCAAGTTTTATTTTATATCCAGAAGAAAAAATAATTGAAGTTTAATTTTTATTCTTATTGTTGTAGGTTTATTTAATTATTGGTATAATTATGCCCAAAAACTAATTCAATGAATTAGCAATTGAATATATTAAAGCTATATTTAAACTTAAAAAACCTTAAGAGAAGAGCTAGAGAATATTCAAACATTTTTCCAGCACAAACTACGAATATCTTTTTTGTGTGATTATCAGGCAGAATAAAATGGATGAGATATTTTAATGATTAGTGTAATGAGCATATTATATTAATTATTACACGAAAAGTTAGGAGGGTGGTATAAGGTATGTAATTCCTACCATAAGTCTTAAATGAGGGTATGTTCATCCTTTTTTAAGCATTTTTTATAATTATTATTAATAAAATGAACAAAAACAAATTATTTCAGACTAAAAAATTAATATATAAAGTATATAATATTAATAATACTATTCCGAAAGGGTATGGGACTAGGTCTAGTAATTATAAGGAATATTATAAATTAAAAGAAAAATTAATTTTAAAAATTATAAATAATATTAAAACTTTCAAATTATCCATTAAATATGGTATGAAAGATTGTATATATTATTTTGCATTTGATGGAAAGCAATTCAGTTTTCATGGGTGGTATGGAGAGATAAAAAAATATTCAGGAAACTGGATTGGAACAAAACGAAAAATATTAATCGGGACAAAAAATGGCATATATGCTCGAAGAAATTTATATTAAAATTAAGTAAAAAATGACTTTTATGGAAATAATTAAAAAAATAGTTAAAGAAAAAGCTGTGATGCAATATAAAAAACAACCAATAGATGTATTTACAGCGGATGTAGTATTAAGCACATACAACACAATTAATAAAATAAATAAAGAAAGGTTGGAAAAAATAGGGAATGAAAATCCCTTAAGTGCTATTAAGATGTGTTATAATTTAATTATTTAAAGACGAAAAAATGGAAACAAAAAATAAAACCTTGTTAATCAATAGAAGAACTATTGAGAATGAGGACGGTAGTTGGTGATATGATGATGCAGCATGGGACAAAATCTCTGGTGAAGGTAGTGAATGGGAAGGAAATCAAATAAGAATTAGTTCTTCTGATACATCTTGTCTATTGAATGAAATCACTGTAATTTCAGTAGATAAACGAGGTATTGAGTTTGATATTAGAAAAACTTATACAAATATTCTTCCTGAAACATGGGAAGCCGATGTAGAAGAAGCACCTAAAAAAATAAAGAATGTTTTAAGAACATATTTTGAAAATGAATTATATCTTAAAGAGGAATGTTTTTTTTATGTGTAAAATTAGGTAAAAAATGAAATGTAAAATATTTGTTATTAAAGAAGGATATGTGTACGAATACGAGGAAAAACAATTTTCTGATTTGACTGATTTTCAAATTATTCTGGAACTGGATAGATTATTTTTTGGTGGATGCAAGTATAAAGGTAATTATGTTATCAATAGACATCAAACACAAACTGTAATTTTTGAAACGTCAAAATATAACAACCAAAAAAAGATAGAAATCTATTTTTAATAGTATAGAAATATGATAAAAAAAGTAAAATATGGGATAAAATATGAATATAAAGCTATTGTTTTATCTGAAGGGTGAAAAGTATCCTATTGGGCGGATAATTTCAAAATCAAGTACAAAGTAATGTAGGTATGGTATTCATGTGATGATGTTTACAAAGGTAATTGTATAAATATAAGATTTTTTGAGGAATAGAAAATGAATTATGAATTAATAATGGAAGAAATTGGTGCGTGTGGATTTGACGATTTGGAACAAGTTCCTTATATTGACCCACAACAAGTTATAGATAATATTTTGAATGAATAAAGTATGGTGGAATGAATGGAAGATGATTGTTCGTGTTGCAATAAAGTAGATTGCCCAGTAAGATGCGAATCGTATTCATGTAGATTAAAGTACTTTATGGATGTTATAACGCTTGAAAAAAATGAGATTAACTTTTTAGAGGCGATGTATAATAAATATCAAAAAATGGATAAAAATACATTTTTTGATATTGAAATTTTAGACGGTATAAAAGAATTATTGGCAAATTATAAACAAGGTTTGGTATTATTTATGAACTCTGACGGTAAAATATAAGAATAAATAATGAAAAAAATATAGAAAAATAATAATAAATTTGACAGAAATAGATTTTTATAATTTTTGAGAAGAATATTTAAAATAGGTGAAGTGAAAATGAAAGAATATATATATGGGTTGTTTTATGATGGAGAACAGATTGACCAGACTAGTCTTGATGAATCAAATAAGGAATTAGCGTTAGAAATTATGATGGAAGATAATAAAGAAAAAGACCAATCGTTATTAATACTTAACTTGATAGAAGAAAGAGAAGCATTAAATTAAAATAATATAATACAATGATAGAGTTATGTATAGAAGAATGGAAACGAACTAAAAGCTCGGAGTTTAGATTAAAAAATAAAAACGAGATTGTAGGTTACATGCGGGTGAATGATAATAATATTGAATATGACATAGAATGTCAGTTTAAAAATTCAAAAAAATATAAAGAAATTGAGCATGATAGAATAGAAAAAAGCATTAATAGAAAGGATATTAATAATAAAAAAATATATGTTAATGATAATATTACCGCTGAGGTATTAACTTATAATCGAAAAGAATATATTTCGATGAAAGGAATAGTATTATATGATTATTCAAATAGTTGTTATATAATAAAAAATGATGAATTCGGCATTCCATTGTTTTTTGCAGAACATATATTGATTATATAATAAAAACTGGAATAAAATAAAAAAAGAAAAAAATAGAGGTTTTTGATTATAAAAAAGAATCGGAGATTAATCTTATGGATAAAAAGTATAAAAGGTGTTTATAATGAATTTTACATATATTATATGGGGTGGTATATTTACTAAAATAGTGAATAATGGCTTTTTAAATAGTGACCAATGTTTTATATTATTGTTTTCAGTTTTATTTTTATATTATTTTATAGTATTCATGTTAACACAGCCTACTGAATCGTTTGTTGATTTTTTGTCTCATGGATTATTAATTTTTTGTCTTGTACTTTTTATGACTATAACGTTAAGTGGTGTTATAAATTATTTTAAACATTCGGAATTAATAGTCTTAAGTGTATTATTAAGTATATTGGTAATACATGCAATATTATTTTTAATATATATAAACAATGTTGAGGAGAAAAAATGAGTTTAATAAATTATTTAACAGTGGATGAAATACCTAAAAGTTTTTTTTCAAATGATTTATTTGGGTTGTTTTTACTATGTATAATTTTTTTATTTATAGAAGCTATAATTATAGACCAAAAAATAACATATTCATATTTTTATTTTTTGATATTTAGTATTATTAATTTTATAATTTCAATATGTGTATCATTTATGTTATGCCTTATAATATCATATTTATATAAATTAATATTTGCGTCTATAATAGTTACTTTAACATTATATGGCATATATAAGATACGTTACAAAGCAGAACAAAAGAGTTGAAAAAACAAAACCTTTAAATATAAGGCATACCATATTAATTAATATATTTTAGAAAAGAGGCAACATATATGGAAAGAAAACAAGTGAATGTTTATGAAGATTATTTGAAAATGTTATTCGCAGATTATGTGCATGGTGTCATTTGTCATTCTAAGGCAGGGCTTGGAAAGACTTATAATACAATTAAAATATTGAAAAAACATAAAAAAGAATATATATATAATAGTGGAGTCACAACTGCGGTAGCGTTATATAAATTATTACAAGATAATAACGATAAAATTATTATTTTAGACGATATCGAAACTATTTTTAAAGATGAAAGAATCATCAATATTTTAAAAGCGGCACTTTGGGAGGTTGACGGACAAAGGACAATATCGTATAAATCCTCCGCCAAGACACTTGAAGATTATAAAGAGTCTTTTATTTATACAGGAGGAATAATAATTTTAGCTAACGAAATTAAAGGCAAAAACGATGAATCCTATAAAGCTTTAATGAGCCGTTGTTTGAAATATGAATTAAATTATACATATAATGAAATTTTGTTATTATCTAAAGAAATAATAAATGAACGAAAGGATTTAACAATTATACAACAAAATGTTGCGATTTCAATAATTGATAATTGTATTAGTCCAAAACATTTCTTTAATTTTAGATTATTGGATAGATTAATTTGCTTTATTAAATATAATATAGAAAAGGCAGAAATGTTATTTAAAAATAGTCTTGATATAGACGAAGAATTATCTATTTTGATGGATATTATCAATAATAATAAAACTGTAAAGGAACAAGTTAAGCAATATATAAATGTTACAGGTCAGAGCAGAATGACTTTTTTTAGAAAGAAAAAAAAATTAAAAAAAGAAGGATTGATATAAAAAATTTAAAATGGAATCGTATGAAATAAGGCAGTTTATTGAATTATTTAGATTTATAACATTTTCAGTATATTTATTTGCTGGGTTATATGCCTTTACTAACTATGGAAGCTTAGTAATAGTGTTATATAGTTCTGCTCTTATAATTGGTATAGGTGTGAATATTATGGTTATATATATATTAAGTAAGAATGAAAAAAAGATAAATAATAATGTAAAAATAATGTAAATTTTAGAATGGAAAGTCAAAATAAAAAAATAAAAGAAAGAACTTTTACAATTTTAATTAATAATTGTTTACTTTTTAATGACGTTAATAAAATTGTTGCATCTTTATCGGAATTGAATTATGTATGCACGTTATCTGATAATGGGGCGTTAGTGTTTAATAAAGGCTAAATGAAATGACAAGTATAGATATTGGAACAGATAAAAAATATCCTAGTATGATGTTATCTAATTTTACAATGCATAGATTTATGATAGATTATGTAGTTTGTAATTCTATGGAAGGGTTTTTACAATCATTGAAGTTTGAAGATATTGATAAACAAAAACAGATATGTAAACTTACAGGTGAAATTGCTAAATTTAAAGGTAAAAAGAAAAAATGGTGGTTGACTAATGTTCTGTATTGGAATGGTGTTAAATTTCATAGAACTTCAGAAGAATATAAGGCACTAATAAGACGTGCATATGATTGTATGTATGTTCAAAGTCATTCATTTAGAAGAGGGTTGTTTTTTTCTAAAGACGCTAAATTAAAACATTCTATTGGAAAAAAAGACGAAAGTAGAACTGTGTTGACAATAGATGAATTTATTGGTAATTTGAATCGATTACGAGAAAAAGGCGCTAATGATGTTTTATCGAATTGAATATATTATATAGGAATATGGAAATTATTACACATAGTAATGTTGGGTTAGTTACGGGTACAAAAGAGATGTCTGGAGATAAATTTATTTCAATTTCTTTGATTAATACAGATATATTAAATTTACAAGTTGAGAACACAGATTTAGAAAAAATAATTAAAGAATGCCAATACCTATTAACGTTATAAATAGGCGCTTTTCTTTAAAAATAGGGCATTGGTATTTATAAAGAATACATCTAAAAGAAGGTACTATCAATGTAACAGTATTTAAATGATAATTTTTTAAATTATTTAAAATATGAAGAATAAATAAATAATATAAAGTAAAATGAATACAATAACAGACGTTGTTAAAATGCTTGGAAAGGAAGCACATAAAGGGATTAAAGAACTTGTTAAACATACAATTAATACCTGTGAGTTACTTGGTATCGAAGAAACTAAAGGGAAAAAACTAATTACGGAAGAGATAGTCAATAGAATAATTAGAAATATATTAAGCGATATTAAACTAGGAAAGGGTAAATGGAGTAATTGGTCTTATAGATATGGTAAAAATTATATAAAACTATATGATATGCCATCTGTTGATGTATTAATTGTTAATAAACATACACTAGAAGAGTTTGAATATAAAGATTCACCTAAAATAAAAGTATGTGTTAACCCACAGAAAGAGGATGTAAGTACAAAAGTATTTTATAAAGATTTTGATTCATTTATAAAAGCTAAAGAATTTTTTGATAATGAAGAATCTACAGTTGATATTTGTTTATTCGTTGGAAAATTAAAAATTTCTCTTGGCGAAATAAAAAAAACATAAATAAAACGAAATATTTATATATTAGCTATAATATGTTATTTAATATAATAAAATAAGGGTGTGTGACAAATGAAGATTGATAAAATGATAATAATATACTGTGTTATAGGTTTATTTTTAACTATTACCAGTATGGATATATACTATTCTTATCCTAATGAAATTCATAAATTAAATGAATATAAAAAATATTGTTTAACAATTCCTGAAGACAGCCTTTTATATGATGAGATATTGCTTAAAGATGATTTATTGGTTGATTATGGAGTAGGTGGTACTTGCTATAACTATAGAAATAATTTTGATGAGATTATTAAAGAAAAATTTTATGAAAAATTGTATATGTGTTTATTTTTATTTATGTTTACATTAAGTGCGATAATTACTATTCTATACAGTATGGATAGTATATATTAAATGAGGTGATTAGGAATGTATAAGGAGTTTGCAATTGGTGATATTCATGGGAGAATAGATGCACTAAAGGAAGTGCTTCAAGCCTCCAATTTTGATTATGATAATGATAAACTAATTGTATTAGGAGATGTAGTAGATGGAGGCATCAATACGGCAACCGTGATTGACGAACTGATAAAAATTAAGAATTTAGTTTTAATATTAGGAAATCATGATTTATGGTTTATTGATTATATATGTAATGATAAAATCCCTGTTGAATGGGTGAATCAGGGGGGAGCTAATACGCTTAATAGTTATGGCGGTGAAGTTATACCTAATGTAATGTTTAATATTGATAATGTAACAATTCCTAAAAAACATGTTGAATTTTTTGAGAAAGGTGTTTATTTTTATGAATTTAAAAATATGCTTTTTGTTCATGGTGGTTTGAATCCAAATAAACCGATTAAAGAACAAGAGCCACAGTTTTTAGTTGGGGATAGGCATATAATTGATTATGCCTCTAATAACAATATTAAAGGATATACAAAAGTTTTTATTGGTCATACTTCGACACAGATTATTGAAAAAAATTGGATTAATTCACAATGTGGTAGATGCAACAACGAATGGCAAATTAAAGTTAAAGAATATAAAGATATAAAAGGGATGCCGATGTGTTCTAAATGTAAATCTAAAGATATCTTTCAATCTTTTGGATGCACGAAACCGTTGAAAATTGGGAATTTATATTGTCTTGATACTGGTGGCGGATGGGACGGTAAATTGACACTAATGAATATTAATAACGATGATTTTTGGCAATCTAAATTACAACATCCTTCGTTGTCATAAACAATAAAAAGATGATACAGAACAATAAACAAAAAAATAATGAATCAAATAAAATATTGTTTATGTTAATATTTTTTTGTTTAATAAATATGACAATATTTGCTTTTAATAACGATTCTTTTATTATTGCACGATTTAATGCAAATGTGATTAAAAATATAGATGAGAATGTTACACAGACAGTAGGTGATTTTTGTTTGTATTATAATACTACTATCTCAAGAATACAATGTGTGCATGATTTCGTTTTAAATACTGGTGTATTTAACTATAAAACA
>Ga0307928_10002784_pt1 | contig 13395 bp, 14 predicted proteins | sample AceLakmetagen232_FD_201815 | JGI IMG/M metagenome (GOLD analysis project Ga0307928, IMG submission 201815) | Saline water microbial communities from Ace Lake, Antarctica - #232 | ecosystem: Environmental > Aquatic > Non-marine Saline and Alkaline > Saline | place: Antarctica: Ace Lake... | reverse complement strand
ATATCTTCCCATGAATACTCTTTATCATTAATAGAGGAAGTATGTTTGTATACCTTTCTAAGATAGTCTGCATTGTTTCCAGAATACATCACAGAATCCATATACTTCTCTCTCTTGTTGCAACTCAGTTGTTCGATCGTCTTTACTTCTGCTTCTGGAACCTGTGGGCTGTTTAAGAAAGCTATGTGATCGTAATCTAATTTGGTTACAATGATAACATCTTCTTCTTCGTCATATTGATTTATCATTGTTCCATTTTTGTAATCGAAATAGTAAGCTACAGAAAATTGAGTATACATACCAGATTTCAGGACTTGTATAGCCTTTTCATCCCATACTTCTGCCTTGAACATCTGAGCTTCGTATTCATCGTCATACCATTCATCGACAACTACTCCGAGGATTTCATCTATCTTTATATCGTCCCAAGGGAAATCTCCGTGACCATCTGCCATAGGCTTACCAATGAGAGTATTACCACTTTCCAAGAATGTTTCCTTTGGTATCAATATACCAGATCGTGGATTGTGTGTGATTGCAAGACCTGTTATCAGGAGCTTGTTTTTATCTACTCCATGCTTCTCGACATTTAGAGGAATAAGTTCACACTTAAATTTGTTGCAAACCCTACTAAATATAGCATCTTTCATACCCTTTGCGAGTCTTTCGCTCCTGTTGACTACAATTATATCATGATCCATCATTCATCACCTTCTTTTGGAGGAGGAGTGTTTTTTCTGTCATCTTCCTCTGGAGCAGGATCCTCTGGAGGTGCTTCTTGTGGTATAGGAGCATTATCGATAGGTCCATCGTGTAGTTCTTGAGGGATATCGAGGAATTCTCTAATCCATTTCTCTTCTTTTGCTATGATATTTCTATCGACAAGTTTTGTTATGATATCAGTAAGGATATTCTTATCCTTCGATATGAGTGGAGGAAATGTAAATACTGGGTATTCATCTACTCCGCTAAAGTTGATATCTATAAGTCTATTGATCAATGTCTGGACAACAGAACTAAATTCAGTTTGTAGTTCAAGTATTCTCCAGCTGAACAGATCTAAGTGGGTTTCGCCAAGAGCCCTTGCACCAGTTTCTTCGATACCCATAATAAGAGTAGGTATAAGCAACCCTCTCATTATCTGTTCATCATTGTATTTGATACCGTCCCTGTAACCAAACATTCCGTTGGTCTTACTTTCAAGGACCTCTAATTTGTTACCTTCTACCATTGAGAAGTTTGTTTTAGTTCTTGCTTTATCCAGATGCAAATTTGTTTCCTCTAAAGCATCATCGTCTGTTACATATGCAACAATGAAAGGAGCCCCATATCTTTCGAGGGCTATATTCCACATTTTCATTAAGAAACCTTTACTATACCAATTATCGTAAACTCTCTTTAATTCGGCATTGCCATACCAGTTCCCACCTCTCATACTGTGGGACCATACTATGATCCTGAAGAAATCCCGTTCACCTTGGAATACTACTTCATTATCCTTACCGCAATCCTTATACTGGGTTATCTTTTCTAAGTTGCCATATTCATCTATATCAAAACAATTTTCTAAACTTTTAATTGGCAACACTTTCCACTTTTTCATATAGACGTAACCATCATCTGCTGGTTCATTATAAACAATCTCTGAAACAGAATAACCAATACCTAATGCATTTTCTGTGAAGGCTTCAAATACATCTTGAACTCCACCTATATTTACAAGTGTTCTATTTACTGTTTTGAAAGCTTTTCGGAGATATGTGATCATCTCTTCTCCGAGGGTGTTGTTTTCTCCAAAATACTTAAAATCGTAACCTTTTGCAAAAATACTTAAGGAAAGGATCTTCAGACCTGCGTAAACTTGAGGGTCATTCAGCATCCTGTTGTAAGTATCTGTGCTGATCGTGTCTGGGTTGTAGTCTTCATTGCCGTGAAGACCGCCCCAAAATTCCATCCTTGTTTTTCCTTTTTCTTCGCCTGGAACTAACATAATAGTTTGCTTTGGTTTGTTCTCAGGTTTCTTCTCAGCCAAGGGTATCACTAAAACGAACCCCCGGAAGTAATATATAAACTTAACGCAGTTAAGCCACTGAGTATATATACTTTTCCTTTAATGTTACATTTCCATAAGAAGGTTTATATATAAAAATAGATATTAGTATAAACAATGTCTGTTTCTGATGAAATAATAAACCACCAGATAGAAGAAGGAAATCTGTGTAAATTTGGAAGTAAGGTGAAAAGCTTACACAAAAATATTTCTACTCACTACGGGTTTTTCAAAAAATCAGATACAAAAGATTTTGAAAATGGTAAGAAATATGAATCTTATAGTTTAAAAGAAATGGAAGGATATCCTATAGTTACATCAAACGATGAATATGGATATAATTTAATATTGATAAAATACATTCTCAGACAGATCAGACCAACGGATATTTATATACCAGAAAAACTGTCTAATGCTTATATGTATTTAGATGGTTCTAATGCATTAGCGATCGCACCAATGTATTTCATTGACAATCCAAATTACGATGATCTAAATATATACAAACTAAAACGGGCCAACCAAACATTGAATAAGTTTTGGTAAGGTTTTTATATGAGTTGGTGGGACGAGCTATCTAAAGGCAACGCAAAATTCACAAGAAAAGATGTTATCCAATTTGCGAATAAATGTGAAAAGAACAAAATCTTTTTTGCGAAGCATATGTGTAAGATCGAACCCAGTGGTAAGCAGCCTGAATTATTATATAAAATGAATAAATACCAGAATGTTATTGCTATATTCAATAGACAAGGTGGTAAATCCACTACCTTCGCTCTGGATGATGCACACGATCTACTTTTTAAAGATTACTCTGATGGTCATATTGAATGGATCATTGTTTATGCTCCTATCCAAAACCAGGCAGAGATCATTTTCGGAAAGGTTTTGACATTCATTGATAAGAATCCTATAACCCAGAAATACATCAGGTATCACAATCGAACTGGTTATCTTGAAATGGAAAATGGGAATAAACTAATGGCTAAGTCTGCATCTCCAAACGCAAATATTAGGGGGGATTCTCCTACTAAGATACAGGTAGACGAGAGCCAAGCTGTTTGCGATAAGCAATACTATGAAGCCATTATCCCATCGGGTTCTACAACAGATGCTAAGATCCAAGAGATAGGGACCCCTGCAGGAAGAAATCATTTTTACAGGACATATCATAACGCCGAAACGCTTGGTATTAAAACACAATACAAAACTGTGATGCAACGATGGCATGAATGTCCCATTATCAGTAAAACCTACATCGAAGAACAGATGCAAAGTATGCCTAAGAAATCCTTTGATCAGGAATATTTGTGTCAATGGGATCTCGATGAAGGGTTTGCTTGGGATTATGAAGTAGTTCTGAAATCTCTCGTAATGCCACCAGAAAACATACCTCCAGAACCCAAGGTTCCTTACGTCGCTGGTATTGATGTTGCTAAGTCACCAGCAGAAACGGTCCTGTGGATAGCTAAGGTAACTCCTATGAATACCTTACAGCAAGTATACATCGACAGGATGGGTGGAATGGATTGGTCTGAGATGATCAGAGATGTAATGGCAGGTATTGTTGCTTATAAACCATCTATGGTGTGCTTTGATGCTACAGGTATTGGTTCACCAGCATTCGATTTCTTTGTTCAAGAAATGAAACGTATAAGCCCAGAGTGGAAAGCTTGGACTAAGAAATGCCTTGAAGATGTCATCTATACTCAATCTGTCAAGACAGAGATGGTTGCCGATGTCGATCGTATGCTCTGTATGAACCAATTTACGAAAGATCAGATAATAGAAAGATATGGAGATGTTCTTGATGATGAAGCTTGCGAAATGATCCATCAGAATGGCCTTACATTATCTACTCTTGATGAAACTAAGAATCAGATGTTAAGCTTCAAAGCAAAAAGAACTGATAGTGGAAAGCTTAAATTTATGTCAGAAGGTGGAGTTAACAACGATATCTGTAACGCCATTATGCTTGGTGTCCGAGCCCACAAAATGTTAAGAGGTAAGATGTGGACTCCGGATGGAAAGTCAAGAAAGATCATATCTGCTGGTGGGAGAAACATAGGACATAAAGGTGGACTACCTTCAGCAAATAAAACTATACCAAGAAGACCAACATTCTCTGGTTACTTTTAGAATTCTTCTATAGTTAGAACGAACTTATGAGCATTGCTCCAAGTTTCTGTTACACCATTGTAGACTTTGATCCTGCAGTTATATTCTCCTGCTGTAACAAGTTCTCCAGGACTGAATTGAAACCCACAATATCCCTCCGAATGTGGCACTATGAACAAACCATCTATCGTAAATTCTTCTGGAACGAATGTAGAAGGTGTAGAAGGTCGTGGTCCTATTTGTTTTGCAAACAACTTTACTTCTGTATAATTGTCTAAATCGATAGGATCCGCTTTATAAGGTGGATCTGGATCGAGCATCAATAACTGGAACTCGATAAATTTATTATCGCCAACAACAAAACCAAGTGTCATTCGTCTTCCTCCAACAATGGTATACCATGAGGGATAGTAGTTCTTTCCATTATGATCTGATAAACTTCTGGGTTAAAATTAATCTTCTGGCGTCTCATCTTCTTCATCCTCGTCCATATCATGCATCTCAAGGATGCTTTGTGATAAGAAATCTTTAAAGTTGTCGGAAGCACTAAGATTAACATTCTTAGAATCCCCACGTTGACCTTTCATATCCATCTGAAGTTGAGCCCACAAGGATCTCAAATGTTGTTCATACTTAACTTTATCCTTCATAGGAGTATCGTCCAGATTTTTATCATTAGAAATTATCTTCTCTAATTTGTTTATAGCAATCTCGCATCTAACGATCTGCTTGATAGGATCAAAATGGAATGCATGACTATAAGCTTTCTTCATACGTTTCTTATGTTCTTTGATCAGTTCCATTATCCTTTCTTCATATTTTTTCTGGACTTCTTTGTCGTCGTAGAAATCTTCAATGTATTCTACCATCATATCACCTTATGAGATGTTCCATATAAATACTTAGCGTTGTATTTTACCACAATTGCGACATTTCAATACCTTTTCGTCAGCTCTTCCATTGCAAAAAATAGCTCTCTCTACAAAATCATTTCCACCACAAGTTGTGCATTTCATAATATCACTTTTTCCATAGTTTCTCATTAGCCCAGACTTGTAATAGATCATACAGTCTTGTGGCTTCTTCCTTCTTAAAGTGGGCAAGTGTTGGGATCTTTTCGCTCTCCATCACTACTGCTTCACCTTTTTCGTTTATAGTCAGATCCACTGAATGGAAAGGACTCTTGAATATTTTAGCTACCTTTACAGAAGCTTCTTCTATAGTATCCCAAAATGGGACCTTCTTATTTAACATCTTTTTGCCATTATATTTAGTTGAAACATTAATAAATAGATTTGAACCGTCCTGGATCAAACCATCCTTTATGAACAAGGCTGTTGCTTTCTTTGCCGTATTCCCAAGACCTTTTGATTGAACTGTAGGACATCTCATTTTCCCATAGATCACTTCGTCATCCAGGAGATACATTCTAAAGTCTACTATCCCATCATATAATATAAAGTCTTTATAATCAGAATGAGAGAATATCCTTTCTTCTGCCATCATTATATTTGTAGCTGTTCCAGCCTGATGTCCTGTGGTTTTTCTTCTCAGGAACCCAACAGCATCCTTTTTCAATAACTCTAAGGATACTTTATCACCATTAAGCTCATTCCATATCATAGGATCTTCTGTCTTAGTGATAACGTGGATACCTCTTCCTTCGCTGAGTCTATTAGGTTTCAAAACAAAGGTTTCCCTTTCAGAAACTTTATCCCAAAATTCATCCCAATTAGATTCCTTTTTTAATGTATCATATATCTCAGGTATTTGGATATCGTTCTCAGCCATAGTCTTCTGAAAAGCTATCTTATCATAAAACAAATGTGCTTCATTACCCATATGTTTATCGAGCTTCCTGATGATATGGTATAGCTTCGTGACGGAAGCCTTTTTTTGTCTGTCTTTTCTGCTAACCGACATCTCTTTTCTCACTTGTTCTGGGCTTTTGCCCCAATCGCTCCTCTTTCTTCTCATGTTATCACTCCAAAAAGTCAAAATTATTAACTGTATCTAAATAATGCTGCCTGACCAACTGATCGGGCTTTTTCCTGTTCATTTCTTCTCCTACGAAATCTCTGTAATCGTAAAGGGTCCCACATCGTTCTTGGAAAGGGGTAGGGTATGTCCACCCAGTTCGCCTTCCCATTAAACCGAGTTCTATGTTAGTCTGTGGGTTGCCATCGTGTTTTACCGGTCTGATACCGACGAACGATCTCTTGTATAATTCTTTTAGATCTTCGAAGTTTACTAACGGGAATGCTTCTGCATTTCTGAAAGGTATCCTTCTTTTGCCCCATCTAAGTAAAAGGAATTTTGTTCTGGGGTATCTACTCGCTACTTTAGTTACGATCTTTATCCCATAGAACGCCCTTCTTCTGTAAGGCATATAAACGAAAACCGCATCTCCTAATGGTTCTAACCTTAGTTTGTCTGGGCAGACCTCTGCGATCGGTCTTATGATTGATTTTATACCTATTTGTTCCAGTTCCTTTTGGCACCGCTTATTACCAACTACGTGAAGTATTTCTGGTCTAAACGACCATTTATTTTTACCAGCTTTTATTATATCGGTTCCACCCCAATAGACTATAGTATTAGATGTATGTTTCATAATTTTGGCATAATCTATTTTATTATAACAACCAAAAAACAAACAGCTTTCTCCTTTGTTTTTATATGGAGTAAGCCCCAGCAGTCTGCCGAATCTATTGCAGTGATCTGGTCTATGTCCTTTACCTTCAAGGACAGCAGAGCAAGAATAAGTATCGATCTTCATGACATTATCACTCTCTTGTATAATTTTGTTAGCTTCTTTAATTGTGATTCCATAACAAATGAATTTTGATGTTGCATTATATGTTTCTTACAAGTCGCCATCTGTTTATCAAAATCTGGTGGTATCTTTAAATTATTTTTATCAACCACTATACCAGCAAGATTATTTCTAACATATGATCCAATGTTATCGTAGTTCATAGCAACTACAGGCACACCACAGGCGATAGCTTCGAATAACTTATTAGGCATAGCTATATCCATAACGCCAGATCTGGTCTGATTATACCCAACGAACTCAAAATCATATGCCGAGATCCTTCTATAGAGCTTCTTCATATCAGGCTCGAAGTTCCGAAATTTTACTCCATTTATCTTCTTACTATTATTCATAGAATATGTTGGCATCACATCTATTCTTAATCCTTGTGATACTAATTTTTTAAATATTTTGTCATAATATCTGTGGTTGAATTTACTTTTTTTATCTTCTTTTCTTCTGATTCCACCTTGGTATATTCCTCGTACGAATTTGTCATTCTTAGGATATGGTTTTGGGAGTAGATCCTTATTTGGCATAGCATATATTATAGTAGAATTTCTATTATATTTTCTCAAGATCTCATTATGCATACCTTGGCCAACTGTAATTATAGCATCCGCTTTTGGCACGACATACTGTTCTAACTGTTTGTTAGAAATAGATGAATTTTCATATGACATATCGTGTATTTCGTGAACTACCGGTATCCCGAGCTTATCCCTGATATTAAGACCCCATTTTCCATATATATCAGGGAAATTGTGAGTATGAAGGATATCTATTTTCTTTTTTCTACAAATATCCATAACCTGTTTATGATTATTTACTCTATGATATTCTACATTAGGAAGAAGTTGCATATTTTGTTTATTGTCCGATGCACCAAAGAAGAAACATTCATGTATGTTCTGGAGCATATATAGTTCTTTAAATGTCCTTGTTCTTGGTCTGCTATCGATCACGCCTATCTTCATTTCGAACCACCTTTAATACAATCATCTATGCTTTCTGTGAATCTTTTTCTAAATGCATTGTAGGAGAAATTGTTTTTTGCCCATACAAATTGCTTCCTCGCTTTTTCTTCTCTCTCTTTATCGTTCGAATTATAATATAATATTTTATTAACGAGTTCTTTCTGGGTTTCTACGTGAACTATCTCATGATTCGTTACTCCACTCATTTTAGATAGGACCATACACCCATTTACTATTGATTCCAACCCAGTATAACCTAAACCACAGCTCCAATCTGTCATACTTTGAACAGACATAGTAGACTCACTAAATAATGAAAGGATTTTGTCGTGGTTTTGTTTTTCAATTATATCAGATGTAATATCGCAAGAAGTTTCTTCGAAAGCACTTGCAACTAAATCGGTTCCTTTATAAACATTAGTTACTACCGGACTCGATGGTATATGAATGACACGCTTAGTTCTGATGTTGTTTGGATATTTCTTAGGAAACAATATCGGTTGACCAACGAAATAAGCACTCTCGTCAATACTAAGTAGATCGTCTGTCCCTACAAATTTCAATTTTGTTAATGTATTGTAATAATTTCTACGCCGTTTGAACCAATCTGCTTCTGTTTGCTTTAACCCAAAGCATTTGGCGTGATTGTCTACTCTATAAATGGATCCAGACCACCATATACCGAATGGCATATTTTTAGGTATCTTGACTCCGTTATAAGTCCGTGGAAGCCAATCATCAAAATCTGCGTTTGGAGTATATTGAAGTGTCCCTGGTTCCACGTATATTAGTAAAGTATTTTTAGCCTTGAATAATTGTTTTGCTTCTTCTTTGGACATGGGCTTTTTTCCAAACGAATACACATTGTATTGTCTACCAAGAGATTCCATCATCTTATCTGTTACGCCAGCGAAATTATGGAAATCAGAGAATATTATATTCTTTGGTCTACTCAACAATGGTGCAGAGATCAGAACTTCACCTTCTTATTAGTTACGAATGGCACCAAAAACTGTGCCTTATGAATATCATTTCCATGTCCATATATGTGGTTCTCTCCAAACGATTCTCCGTGATTAGAGGTAATTACAATTTCAGCATCTCTATGTGCGTGAAGAAACTCATTCCATAGCTTCTGGATGATGAACCCACAGGCTTCTTCCTGTCTCTTGTGCATTACGTCCATCTCTTTCTGGGTAATACTGTTGTAACCATTATTATAACCAGCCACACGCTTTACAAAGCTCTTCCATCCTGTGTTTATATTCTTTCCATAATTAAATGGCTGGTGAGTTTCACCAAACCACAGAATAAGGAAGTAATCATCGCCAAGATCTACTTTATTAGCAGCATCTAATATCTTCTGGCATCCACCGAACCAAGGTTCAAAGACCTTGTATTCTTTGAATATATCCATCTTCAACAATGCCTTTACGTGAAGATTGACTGGATCGAGATGTGCATTATCAGAAAAGAAGTATATCGGTTCATCTACATTCTCTATATAATTAAAGTCTTTCTTGAACCAAGGATTGTTAGGCTTACCAACTGGCTGTGGCATCTTATTTGTATACAAAAAGTCCATAAATGAAGTGATAGTATGGTTAGTTGCTGTATATGATGGAATTACTTTCCCAATATACTGATCTATCTCTTTCGTGTTAGCTCCTTTGTAACTATCTAATCTACAACTATCTAATACAACAACTATCTTTTTCATAAGATTTCCCCCATCGTTTTCTTCAATCTTTTAATGCTCTCTGGCATTTGATAGAACTTAGCTCTCTTGATAACATGATCACTTAATCTTTTCCTATAAGCTTTATCTTCTATGAAGTCTACAAGCTTACCTTTCATCTCTTTTTCTACTTGCTCTGGAAACCTACCAGCATTAGAAGCAAACGAATGGAATAATTCATAATCTTTCCCGAGTTCTTCTTCACGAGCATCAAATCTCGCCGAAAACACAGGAACACCACACGCCATAGCTTCAAGGATCTTCATAGAACCAATGAAATGACCATCTGTTCCTCTGAAATTATATAGAATCAGATCACAAGCAGATATAGCATAAGGCATTTCAGAATACCCAAAGCTCATTTCCTTTATATGTTTGTTTATTAGATCCGGACAGTTCTGGGACTTCTTTGTGCTGAACACGACATTCAATTTTGGGTATTCTTTCTTCAATGATTTAAGCAAAACAGAGAAGCTGTATGGGTAGCATGATTTCCTGAGAGCCCCGAAATGGCCGATAACAAACCCCCCACCCATCCGTTTCTTTATCTGTTTGGTCAATGGGTGGTCCTGTAATGGTTTAAATTTATCATCAACGACTTGATGGAATGTATATGCCTTATTGTTCTTATAATTTTTAGGATAAGCGTGAGTATCTACTCCATTCCTAAGTCGATCAGTTAAAGATTGTGTCAATGAAGCTATTGCATCTGCAGAAGCAAATGCATTCTTTTCATAAGGAGAGAAAAAGTATATCTTTTTACCCATATTTTTAGTTATTTTCCTGAATAATGCAGGATTGTTTCTAACATAAAAAGCATCGTATTTCTGTTCTCTGGCCTTCGATAATATAGATCCTTTATAATCTCTCATATGCATATTAGGAACTGACGAGTTGAATTTACTACCAGAATAGTAAACTTCTCCTATCTGAGATAGTCCTTTCATCAGTTGGATCTCTGTAATAAAATCTCCTCGATTCGGAGCTATTGTCTTGTTTCCTAAACATTGGCAGAAGATCTTCAAGAGTTGTCTCCTCCTGATTTCTTTACCTTCTTGTCTTTTATTATAACAACATTCGTCAGATTAATCGTGAGTTCGCTTTCTTGTTTATCGTGCAAATAACCAATAAAGAACAGGTTGTCATCTATCTCTACGTCTGCTATACATTCGCCATTCTCATATCTGATGTCGGTGCAAACCCCCACAACCTCTTTGTATTCGAAGGTTATTGAAAACGGGACCTTTGGCAAATTCACAATGGTATCTTCTGTCACTATGTTATTGCCACCGATGTTATCTCCAACTCTGAACAACGAAACTACCATTTTCTGTTTCAAATTCTCACCTCATATTCAATATTCTCTATAGATCTGTTGAACCGTTTTGTCATATCTATTGGTTTGAGTGTGATATTTCCATATATTTTACCAGCATTCATATGTCCACGAAGAGATTCTTTAACTAATATATTCCAGCATTCATTTCTGAACCTTTCTGGGATGAAGTCTTTGTATTCTAACATTGGGGATTCAACATAAGGATGAATTTCCCCATACTTTGGAATTAACTTAAGCCTAAATAATGAATTACGAGTTTCGCCAAACCCATACAATTTAGAATTGCGAATGCATCTCCACTGAGGATTAGTAAGATCTCCGTTTTTTAACCTATCAATTGCATCCTTTTGATCATCATCTATGGTTACACCCATAGATTCGGCCCAAACCATACATTTAAATTTTTTGAGATTTGTTGGAGACATTCCTGGTAGATACGACATCATATATTTAGCATATTCTGGATATCTATGATGTAGTATATGCATTGCATTCCATCCTGTTATCGGAGATACAAGTGAAGAAAAAGTAATCGGCCAACCACATTTATGCATAGCCTTTGTTGCGAATTTTAACATCTCAACACCACAACAATAATATTTTGAAACAACCCGTGTATTTTTATCAATCATATCAAACGCTATTTCTGAACAATAAAACATAGTGCCAATTTTATATTTAGCACATAATAAAATGCCTGACATAAGTTGACCCCACGTAGTATTCCCATTCAAGTCACCTGTATGTATTTCGATGTTCATTCCCATCTTTTTGAATATTTTTAGATTCTCAACAATTGTTTCGTTTTCAATTACTTCACCCATAGTGAATACGTGTATAAGCTGATCAGTAATCTCATTCAACATACAAAGGGATAGCAAACTCTCTTTCCCACCTCCAAAAAATATTCCTATACCATCCCATACCTCGGTTGAAGATGGTGGTGGATTGTATGATTCTGTGAGAACTTCTTTAATTATCGATTTTCTACTCCAATCACAACTTGCATCATATGAGCAAGTATCAAATAAGTGTTTCCATTGTATTAATGGAATTGGTGTCCCTTCGGATACTAATAATGTATTATCTGATTTGCGTTTCTTATTCATAGATATTTCGCCAAGATTGTATGGCATCTCTTCGTGGAAGGTAGGCATATACCGTTTCAAATTAGTCCTCTCCGCTTCTTTGCGTTTCCTAAGACGAAGTTTAAACACTTAGCTCTATACTTCTTATCAGGCATCGTTATAATGCGTGTAGCATCCTTGTGCTTCCTGTAGATCAGAACTATATCCTTTACTCTATGTATCTTCCCATGTTCTGATATCTTTAACCATAGATCGTAATCAGCAGCAAACCCAGTTTCGTCTTCTGGAAGATCGATCTTCTCTAAAACTGAGGTTCTAAACATAGTTGTACAACCGTGGACTGTGTTCTTAGTTATTAATGTCTTATTAGGATCGTCCTTACGTTGCACTATACGCCTTTTCTTTCCATACGACCAAACACACGCCCCAGTGACTGCAATGCACTTAGGATGGTTATCAAGGTAGTCTGAGAGCTTCTTAAGACAACCCTTCATTTGTAGATCATCGCTCGGTAGAAGAATAGCATACTGTCCTTTCGCATTTCTCAAACAGGTCCTCTCCGGTTCTGCACTGAACCTAATGCCTGTATGTTTGTTTTTTATGTATCTGATTTTTGGAAATGCGTTCTTCTTCAGCCAAGCTTCTACGTCGACTTCTGAACCATCATCTACTATGATGTGTTCGTAGTCTGCAAATCCTTGATCGATAACAGACTTGATAGATTCCTTAAGCATAACAAGTCTATTATTGGTTTTTGTAACATAAACGTATGTCAATATACTAATTTTCACCATTAAAATACCTCATATAGTTGTTTTTTGAACTCTTCAACGTAATAATTGTCCCTATAATATTGTTTTGCTATATCATCGAGAACAGGTTCTTGTTTTAAAATTTCTACTATGCTATCAACATTGCCTGTTATATCAACATATGGATAATCGTGGTTCGTAATAACATATCTCCCAGCTTTCATAAACTCTATGATGCTCTTTGGGAAACCATCGTGGTCTGTTAATCTAAGAAGGCAGTTGCTGTCCTCTACCACTTTTCTTGTTCCGTTTACCCATCCTCGATCGTCTACGTTTTCAAGGTTACACTCAAGTGGTTCTTTATTACCATATAGTATGAAATTGATACCAGGTAGTCGTTGTGCTATCATTTTGAATGCACCAAAATTATAAAACCCGGGTTTTTGCGAAGGAATGTAACAAGCTACCGTATATTTTTCTGGCAACTCTGCTTCTATTACATTATCATTAGAAAT
>Ga0307928_10002783_pt1 | contig 13400 bp, 23 predicted proteins | sample AceLakmetagen232_FD_201815 | JGI IMG/M metagenome (GOLD analysis project Ga0307928, IMG submission 201815) | Saline water microbial communities from Ace Lake, Antarctica - #232 | ecosystem: Environmental > Aquatic > Non-marine Saline and Alkaline > Saline | place: Antarctica: Ace Lake... | reverse complement strand
CCCCTCCCTTCCCCACCGATCGAAACGTTTGTTCGCAGTATTATGTCAACTGTCCAATTATTAGACAGTTGTCCTTTTCCTTGACATAGACTGTATAAATATTATGCAGGGTACAATGTAAAGAAACTTGACAATAACGTTTCCGGTATGATATCCTTTGTTTTATGATGTTGTGGATAGGTAGCCCGGATGCTCTGAATTCCTTGTGGGTATTGAGATGGCGGGCTGTCCTGATAGTGGGGTAGGGTAGTAGTAAATAAAAAAGGAAGGTGTAACATGGCAAGAGTAACCCCGGCTGAATTTCAGGAAAAGCACGCAAGGCGATTGAAAGGTTCATTGGTCGATATGCGGGCGGGCATAGAAAAGGTGACGGAATCACCCACCAAAAAGGCTGCGACCAAAGCCGACAAGATGCTTGCCCGGTTGACCGAATCCGTGCAAAATGGCACGTGGGCTGCGCGTCTTGGCAAGGTGACTCTGGAAGAGTGGCGCGAAAAGATGATCAATAAAGGCCTTGGTCGCGTCTCTGGTGGTATTGATGCCGCGGCTGCCAAGGTGACGGATTTTGCCACACAGTTGCTTCCCGCCGTTGATGCCGCCAAGAAAAAGGTAGAAGCCATGCCTGATCTCACTCTGGAAGATTCGATCACCCGCATGACCGAGTACATTCGAGAGATGGCAAAGTTCAAGAAGAGGTAAGGAATCGAAAGGTAGGAGATATAGACAATGTACATACAGCATAGATACCTCGAATTGAACAAAGAATTTCCCAGCGCCACCGGATTAGAGACCATTGACCTGCCAAGGTCTGGTTTGCTTTCCGGCATTGAACTGCGGACAATCGGTTATACCGCCGCAGACACCGCCAAGCCCGACACGTTCATGCACGATCACATAACGCGAATCGAAGTCGTCGCCAACGGAAGCCAAGTGATCAAATCATTGACAGGCGACCAGTTGCTTGCAATGATGCACTATCGCGGAATACCTCATTCACAGTGGGAAGTTCTGCACCTTCCTTCCGATTACATCCGCGAACAGTTCTACATTAGCTTCGGTCGATGGTACCATGACCTTGATTACATGATCGACTTGTCCAAGGTCAACGACCCGGAGTTGCGGTTAACCTACGACTTCGACATGACCGCGCACCACGGATGGGTGAATGGTAAGGGGTTGGACTATGGGACGCACAAGCCCACCTATTGCGTTATCCCGCACCTACTCCGCGATAGTTCCATAACTCCTGCGGGGTACATCAAGACCAACGAAATCTACCGTTTCATGTCGGCAAATTCCAAGGTAGAAAAAATGCACGTGCCGAAAGGCCCGGTATATTCGAACCTTTACCCACAAGCCTATTACTCCGGGCGTGGTTTGGAGCATTGTTGTAATGAGCTCACGCTCAATGTCAACAGTGACGACAATATCCCGATGGACCTTCGGCAAATCCACATCATGGAATCACTGCTGAGAATGTACGGTGAATATCTAGGTCATCTTGCGATTGACGCGCTTGACGGGCAAGGCTTCCCGCTTCCGGTTGAAAACGGATGGTGCGTTTCCAAGGTGCAGGGTATAAACGCGTTCAACGTTCAGCACGCGTATGTCGGGGATAACAGTTTCATGCCTTCGATTGTCAACACAACGACTGGTGCCGCGCACCCGACGCACCAAGAAATTGCCATGACATACGGCGGATGCCTACCGTTTTCTGTGGGCGCTATTCCCACATTCGACCCCAAGGACCCGCGCACGTGGATTGACACGTCACGGCTTGGCGATCTATGGGTTAGGGCGACTTGTTCGCCGACCGCGGGAACTAATACCGTCGTCAAGCTTCTGGCAGACGAAGTTGTGACCAAGTACCTCTAACGCCGAGTGTTTTCCGTCTGGGGGCTGGTCTATCGTGGGAAGGTAGATCAGCCCCGTTTAATAATAGGAGTGTGTTGACATGGACAAGAGAATAGAGAGCAAGGTGGTTGATACAGCCGCCGCTATCACCAACACGATTGTTAACAAGGATGCTTCGCAGGTTCACTGGCTTACGGTTTCAGTGGAAGCGCAAGGGACCCCCGGATTGATTCAGATTTACGACGGGTTTGACGCGGCTGGTAAACTCGTCTTCCAACTGGAGCCATCGTATGCCCGACAACATCTTTTCATCCCGCCAATTACCTGCAACGAAGCCGTTTTCGTGTACGCAGACGCGGCTATTGCTTCCTATACCATCGGCTACCGACCGTCTTCATGGCAGGAATAACCATAGTATGTATTATGCCTTTCCGTTGACACTACCGCCGAACACCACCAAAGCACAGCCAATAGAGCAAGTTCTAAACTTGACATGGGGTGTAATAACTCATGTGGCGATTCGCTTTCCACTGAATTGTGCGGGACAAGCAAAGGTGATGATTCTGGAACATCGTCACCAATTATGGCCCTCGAACCTTGATGATTGGTTCTATGGCGACGACGAAACTGTGTCATGGGCTGAATATCACGAAGTCTTTAATTTACCTGCCCGCTTTACGTTGATTGGATATAACACCGACGACCGCTTTACACACATTCCGATTATACGGCTTGCGATATTGCATCCTGATAGCGTATTGAGAGCGTCGCCGGGTGGCCTTACTACCAAAACCCGGCGTATTGCATGGGAGACGATCAATGCCTCATAGTGGTCCCGATTGGGGTGTTAGCACGATAGACTCGACCATCTATTCCTTAAAGGACATGGGCGAACTTGCCGCGCGGTTGAAGTCGGTTGATACTTTCGACCGGCGCGGGAATGTCTTGTTCTTGGATGATTTTGAAGACGGGATTCAGAATTGGGAACCTAACATTCCGGTCGCAGGTGGCGCGGTAGAATGGTCTGCCAAACATTCCAGAAACCACGGATTCAGCGCGAAATTAAGCACTACTGATACTCGAAACGAGAATGTCGGCATGACACGCTATCAACCCTATCCAGTCTTGAATGCCTTCGGTCTGGAAATTCACTTCACTATAAGCGCCTTTCTCAAATACTTCTATTTGAAGCTTCTGTTGTATGATAAGACATGGGAACACTACGCGGAAATCTGGTATGACTCGAACAATAGCAAACTTTACTATGCGACCCCGCTACCTGCGGGCTGGATTTTAATTGAGTCGCCGATTTATCTTCACAATTCACCTTATTTGTTCCATGCTTGGAAATTGGTTGTCGATCTGAAACTAGGCGAATATGTGAGGTTGATTAGCAATGATCGTTCATGGGACCTTTCGGGGATCGCTTACACGAAAACCGCCGACGCGCGGTCGCCGTACATGGCGATGCAAGTTCGGCAAACAACCGATAGCAACAACGTTTCTACGATCTATTTTGACGACGCTATCATAACGCAGAATGAGGAATAAAGGGGTGATATTATGCCGGGTGTGAAAAACTTGCTCTGGAACCTTGCAAATAAGGATTGGGTGCCGCAAAAGTGTAACGATGTAGGAGAAATCGACGTAGGAAGCTACCCCGATCCTATTATCAGCCAAGCCACCCCGGAACTGCTAAACCATGTTCCGCACGGCTACCATGCTGCAACTACATCATATCTACCGTACAAGGTAAAGGCTGATGGCACCGTTTGCATGGAGATCAGCGCACTTGCCCACTTGAACGATATCGCCAACGTTGACATCTGGGCTCCAGCCGACGACGACTTGTTGTATTGGGACGACGCGGCAGGATCGTGGAAGAATAAACCTTTTCTGGTACACGGCGCGAACAAGCACACCGACGTTACCCGGTACAAGTTCCTGAGCGCGGGCGAAGGTGTTAAGATCACTGGTACACCCGGACAAGTCCATTACTGGGCTGTAATTTCCGGGGCGGCGAATAGCGCACAGCCTTTGGTCTATTGGACCATGCGTGTGCCTTCGGATTTTGTGACGTTTGTTTCTCTAAAAGCCGTTTGGAGATCAGCCGCCGCCGCCGGTAATATGTATTGGCAGTTGGGCGCGAACTACGCCAACGAAGGTGAATCGTATATCGAACACGCAGACGGTCCCGCCATAGGTGTGACCGCGACTGGTGGCGCAAACAAAATGAACGTTCAAGAACCGGCATTTCCACTCACACTTGCAGGAATCGCCAAGGAAGACTATCTAGGGATTATGTTCTATCGTGTTGGAACCAGCGCGCTAGATACGCTTGACGATATAGTGTACTTGTTTGGCTTGCTCTTTACGTACATAGCCGAACAATAATAAGATATAATAAATGAAGGAAGGTGAAACATGAAAAAAGTCTTTGGATGGTTACTGGTGGCAATACTTCTAGTGATGGTTCTTCCCTTTCCTACACTTGCAAATGATTGGGACGCTAATCATGGTGATCTCAAAAGCTACCTTGATTCAGACACCTACGATATCGAAGGGATCATAGGGCAGTACCAGATGATCTACTACGATTCTTCCGGCGGTTATGTGGAATCTGAGCAAGACTGGGCGACATTGTGTACTGTCCCCGGTGTACCTGAACCTGCCTATTTAGCACACGGTACCGAGATAGCTTTAGACCCTGATAATGACAGAATAATAGCAGTCGTATGTTTTGGGGGTCCGTTTAGCGGAACTGGTTATCTCAACTATGACATTGCATACCTTGACGAAGGGCAGATGTATCACACGTTCAGTTATAACGTGTGGGTAAGCCCGGTGAAACCGTCGATCTTCAACTGGATTGTTACAGACGAAGATACAGACGAAGTTTTGCTGGATGGTAGTTATGACCTAGAAAGTACATGGGAACCGGGGTATATCGTTCTATCACAAGAACTTACGAGTATCTCGCATACAATAGAGTATACAGGCACCGACTGGCTTACTCGCGCGGAGTTTAGCACTGACCTTTTCTACTATTGGGAAGGTTTCAATATGTATCACGTTGACGTTTGCGATGCTGTCACCGACCGAAGTAAGAAGTATGACAAGGGGGGTGGCGATGGTGAGCCCTACTTCTTTATTGAATATGGTGAGAGTGGCGATAGCTACACCACAGACATTCGATTGAACGGAAATGGTATCCGGCTTGATTGGAATTGCCCGTTAGACCATGAATCGTTGATAGCACCATATCCAGCTATGGGAAGAGACTTTCTTGACTATGATGTGAACCTCTACAACGTAGAATGGACAGATGGCGACTGGTTTCAAGTCCTCTGGTATGATGAAGGGGAAGACGAATGGCTTTACTTCTATTCTGGATTCACTATCGGTAACACATTAGAGTGTCTTGAAGTTGGCGAATACTACACTGTCATAGTTGACGAACCTTGCCATCTTCTCCTACCACAATTCCCACAATGCGACTGATCGTTTGAAAAGGGGTGTACTATGGACAATGCAGTAGTTGTGACCGTGACAGGACTTCTAGCCATTACAATCATCGTAGTCGCCGGGGTTGCAATGGGACATGATGGTGCGTTGCTTGCCGGTTCAATCGCTACCGTCGCCGGGATAGTCGCCGGGGTAGGATCGTATAAAGCTAGTCAAGCAAAATACCCCACATGGCATGAAAAACGAGTAGAGAAGGAGAAAAAAGACGATGGCGGAAACGTATAAGGTAGGCGAAATTGTCGAGAGACGTTCGGTCGCCGAAGATGGTAAGCCGATCAAGACTTATCGTGTTCGTGCGACCACCATTTCCGGGGTAGACTTTATGATTGAGGTAGACGAAAAAGACTTCACCAAAGCCAAGATCGATAAAGTTCTCACAGCAAGGGCGGCGAACATCGAAGAGATCAAAGCCCTTTAATTGAGGTATTGTAATGCTATCAGGTGTGTTTGCCGATATTAGAGACAAACTGTTTACAGCCCTCGTTGCTATCTCTAATGCCGCGTATGATGTAGCCGATATAGCACTCATTGGTGGCATTATAGTAAAGCCGATTTGGGCTTTATACGATGTGGTCAATGACCTATGGTGGGCCTTTTCTAAAGCCGCTATCAAAGCGGAAACCCTTGAAGAGAATATTGACGACATATGGGACCATGTTGACGAAATATTAAGCTACACAGCCGAACATTACCTATCCATTGTCGTAGTACCGGGTGAAACCCTTTGGCATAGTATCAGCCGCCATGTCGTGGAATTCTTAGGGATAGAGACGAAATGGAATAGCGATCTATGGGGTTTGCTTTGGGACAAGATCAAGACGGCTGTGCATGAGGAAATCCTGCCCGCTTTGCCTTCCGCCGACTCTATTCTCTATCTCTTGTACCAATGGTGGGAACTAACTTTTCTGGAAGGTGACACGTGGTGGTCTCCCGTATGGCGCAAAATTACCTCTCTAATGGGAATCGTGCAAGAGGTAGGCGAATCATGGTTTGAGGCTTTGACACGGGTTGTCAATGCGTCCATCCTACCTGCGTTGGTTGATCTTATTCCATCATGGGACGCTATACAATCAAAGCTTCTGGAATGGTTTGAGATCGGTATTGAAGTAGGAGAATCCTTGCATGATGCTTTACTGCGGATGATTAGCGAAGGTCTACCATCGCCGGAAGAGATATGGAACACTATCATAGAGACGTTGCCTGAGATCTCTGGATTAGTCACGTGGTGGCACGAATTTACCGAACCAGTCCAAGCCTTTTTTAGCGATCCTTGGGAATGGTTGACCAGCAAGTTTACTGATTGGTTTCTAGGAAGTGAGGTATAACATGAATCCAGCTGAACGTTTGAAGACTTGGGCAGAATCCGTTGCACAATCTTGGCAAGGTTCACTATTCACATGGGTGCAAACGCTAGTCGGCAAAGGGTTTGAGCAAGCGATTGACTCACTTGAGATACCAATGAGGCTCAAACTCAAACCGACTTTAGAACGTTTGCGTGACACGCCGGGAATGCCCGCCGACATAAAGGTGTTGCTAGACGAAGCCGCAAGAGGAGAAACCGAAGGAGCGCCGCCGGTGGCTTTGATAGCAGGGTTTTCTATGATGATCGGCGCGGCTATGGGATTGTCTACTTCCGCGTATGGATGGGGTTCCCAACAGATTAGCGCGTTAGATTCTTGGCAGTTGCTACCACTTCCAGAAGCCCTAAAAGGGTATCATCGCGGGACTGTTACGGAAGTGCAACTAGACGAAGTTCTTGACAAAATGGGTTTCCATGATTGGCAATGGCCATTATTAAAGGCTTTGTCGGAAGAGAGACTCGACCCGATGACCATTTCCGCGATATGGCTTCGCGATCCAACGGCTTATGAGCATCTTTGGAAGGACATGAGTGATCAAGGCTTCGACCAAGAGCGCATTGACGTACTGAAAGAGCTAACAAAAGTGGTCCCGCCGCTTGCCGATATGGTAAGGTTCGCCGACTATTCAGGATTTGACCCGGCTGTGATCGCCGCTTGGAAGGAATACTATACCGCGCCTTCATGGATTAGAGAGCCTTTTGCCTTGCTTGGGGTTTCGGATGATTGGGCAAACAAGTATTGGTTTAGCCATTGGAGACAACCGGGACGCTACGAATTAGAGGAAATGTTGCATCGTAAAATCATTGACGCCGACGCGGTAAAATTGGCATATAAGACCATGGGTTATAGTGACTACTGGCAAGACGCGATGCTTGCTAGGTCCTATGAACCATTCACCCGGGTGGACGTTCGCCGGATGCACAAGCTTGGTCTGTTAGACGAATCCGAACTACAACGAAGCTACGAAGATATCGGCTTCGACCAAGAAAAAGCTGCTAAAATGGTGCAATTCACCCTACTCTATAACGCCGACCCGGAAGCCGCCGAACAAACACCAGACGATGTAATCAAGGCGAAAGAGAGGGACTTGACCAAAACCGACTTGCTGCGGGGTTTCCGCGACGGGCTGCTAAAAGAAGCCGAAGCGCGAACAAACTTGACCGCTATGGGCTACGACGACGCTGATGTAGAATATTACATCGTTCGCGTCGCCTACGATATCGAAACGTCTGAGATCGAAAAAGAGTTAGATTATTTACACGACGCATACACTCGATCCATCAAAACGCGGACCGAAGTCGTGACCGCTCTTGGTCAACTGAACCTGCCTTCCGAACATACCGACAAATTAATAATACAGTGGGACAAGGAAAAAGAGGTCAAGATCAGTCGGCCTACCAAAGCCGAACTGTTAGCGTTTTGGCGAAAGGCAATCATCACAGACGCGGAATTGAGAGCGGAATTGCAAGCGCACGGCTACACTGATAAGTACATTGAATGGTATATCGCGAAAGGGTAAGACAATGGATGAAAAGAAAAGGTTGCAAGACCTGTTACAGAAACAAATCCGAGTGATTGAAGCCGCGAAAGGCACGAAAAAGCCGAAGGGCTAGAATTCCCAATAGTCCACCCGACCACACTTCGGGCAAACACAAACCCCCCATTCCCCGGCGATCAATCCTACTCGTTGCGATTCCGATAGACTGAACCTTCCGGCTATTGAAGCATCGTCGTACATCTTCCCTCGACAATCCGGGCAAGGCTTTTTGTAATCGTCTTCATCGTAGTCAAAATAGCCAATAGTCGTTATAGCCATGCTTCACCTTTGCCAGATCATTTCCCTATTTCGCATTTTGTCTTGTTTCTCTATCGCCATGGCGCGGTTGTCTTCCGCGCTCATGCTATACTCTCTGCGATCGCGGGGTATACGCTCTTGACGTTTCCCGTGTCCAATCTCCATCAACGGTTGATCGCGCAACAAGGCAGTTTCGCTATAAAGGCGATCCATTTCCGATATATTCAAGATGTGGAAGTTTCCAATGTTCGATAATACGATAGGAAAAGAGTAGTCGAGACTGGTTAATAGCTTTGCGGCATTAGTACGCGCTACCCAAACCCTTTTAGAATCACTGTTTAAGTCCATCACCCGATCTATATTTTGAGGTAAGTTGATGTGTGAGAATTTACCCCTATGAACCGCCGAAATCCAGCTTTCAATAGTAAATACCGGGATCGTTACCTTTTGATTGCGACCGGATTCTTGCAATATCTCTCTCAGGGATTGACCGCCGGAAACCGGGAAACCCCGGAAGCGCGACGCGTCGGCGACTTGGTATATTCCACATGATACGATAGTCGTTTCGCCTTCCCGTACTAGGTCCCACTGTCCTAAAGCCTTTCCTGTTGTCCCTTCCGGCAATCGTTCGGTCAAGATAACGCTATCTGTGTGTGTTGCAATACAGTGGTCCCAATACTGGTTTTGGATCTCACACATTCTAATTCGTACATTCGCGGTTATTACCGCGCCGAATATCGGATTCCAAGCCGACCCCGCTTGTATCGATCCATCCGGTTGACGGATTAATTGCACCATCTTGCCATAGAAACCGTTCAACATGATCTTGACCAAGTTGTATTCCATTGCGTCTTGATTCTTTACAGCCGCCTTTTTCCGGTACAAATCCTCAACAATCTCTTTATATGGGTGGACCTCATGTAATACCTTCAACCAGTATGCGTCACGAATACGAAGCTTGGCACCTAACGGAATCAAATAATCATATTCACCTTTGGTTATGGTAGAACTAAAATCGCCGACGGGGTAGATATTGACGTTTCCCTCTTTGACCGCGATTGGGTGACATATTGGCGGCATGAATAGAACATCAACACGCAGGAAACCGTAGATAGCATCGGTTTGATACTCAGGAGAATGAACCACCTTTGCATGGCGTATATCGATTAGAGACGCAATTTCCGAGGGGTAGGCACTGTTGATATCATATTCGACCCCATAACATGAACCACGCGCTGTAACCTCAAATTTGCCCCCTTTGTATGCTTCTGTGGCGAATTGTAGCAGTTCCTTGTGATCGCGCCAGAATCGATCCACTGTGACCAGATTTGAGTTTGCTTCAAAATACTTCAACGAGATCGCCGCCACCGAGTACAACGACGCGACTTTGATACCCCACGATTCCAGACGATCTATCAAATACTTTCCTAATTCGCCGGCTAATTCCGCGTCGTGGATGCAATATCGTGATACCTCTTCCCAATTCGCGTTGACATACTCCGGGGTGTAAAGCTGCACGTCGCTCTCTAATTTTGCTTTGCCAAGATATTTTGCCGCCGCCGCGTTTAATCCCATGGCGTAAAATTGGTAGATATCCCATATTTTGGCGCTGTTTTTGCCTTTGGCGATCCGCAATAGCTTGCCGGGAATATACCTATATTTGTATCCATTGTGTTCTGTTTTCAACGTCTGCCACAGTTCCGTTTTGTTAGCGTTCGGCAAGTTATAGGTCAACGCGCCGGAATCGTAACCAAGATTATAGGTCACGAAATGCTTTCCGCGGTACACCCGGGAAAACAGACATTCTGGAAGATCGTCTAATGTCCACACATCGCCTAACTGTGTGGCGAACATGAACGGGAAACCGTCTTGATAGGCTTCCGAATCCAAGCCGACCACTTCGGAAATGTACCGCCCACCCGACGAATGTCGGCATGAACGGTATTTAATTTTGTCAAAGTCAAAGTCGTTCATGTACCTCGTTCAATCTCTTCGATGCTCTTCCGCGATTTTGCCAGTCCTAACCTTATCATCTCTTCCGGGCGATCGTGCTTGAACGCAAGGTTTTTTGACCATTCGTCGATCCATTTCGTCACGGATTCGACGCTATCAATGGTCCCGCGCATGAAACGTTTCGCGGTCACAACGGACGCGCCTTGCGATCTGAGGTATTTATATTGTACGTCCCATGTAAATTCCCTCACTATCGCGACGCGCCCGGTTGACGGGACCGCTAAACCCCGCGCATACCGATATAACGAGATTCGCGGGATACCCGTCAACGTCGAGATTGTACGCTGAGATAGGCCATAACTGGCTAGTCGTTCAAGCCATGCTAACATAGGCAATCACCGCGGGCTAGATATCGTTGCTTTGTCTCTCGACGACTTGGCGCACTTGTTCCAGCGCGGTAGTTGCCAGCACAAACGTTTCGTAAATCTCCGGGTGAACGATCTCATAAAGGCTACCCACTTCTGCAAGACCGTTTTGTGCGTTTACTATATGACCGTCAACCATGCTTAGCTTTCGCTTGATCGCGTACCTAGTCTGTTTTGGCATAGATATCAATCTCCTTTGCAATCTTTATAGCCTCTCTAAGATAGGTTATAGCCTCTTGGCCTTGCAATACTTCCTTACCCTCACTTTCAACTGTAGCAATCACCCTGTCTACACTTTCCTGATGCAGTTTCTCTTCCAGAAATACCGCTTGCTCTTTTAGCAAATCGATGTATCCTAGAAGCAAATCTGTGTTTACCTGTCTGCTACCACGATCGCTCATATAACGAAGTTCGTTATAAAGCCGATCAACTACCCATTCGCTCTTATTCATTCTGAATCTCCTCGTTTACTAACTCTAACTCGTTTGCACGGAAAGTTGCGGTACCGCCAAGGAAACCGACCATCACTGGAAAGGCCAGTTTAGAGAATAGCCGAACTACGGTATAAACCGCACCATGATAGAGACTGCAATATTCAGTATTGCCGATCACCCGCACCCGATCACCTACCTTGAACGTCATTCTACCCTCTCCAATTCGTCTTCTCTGAAAACACTAAGCCCGCCACCTATGCGAACTTGGACAGGATAAGGACCACTATTGAACGTTTGGACAACGGGGTATTCTTGACCTTGCATATCGCGGCAATAGTCGTTATTGCCAATCACTCTTACCATTTCGCCATCTATGAACATTGCCATGATCTCACCTACTCCTGCTCCCCCACGATTTCACCAAACAAAGGAACCTTCGATATAGTGCCACCGATTGCGCGTAAACCTTCAACACGCAACAACGCCGATTTTGCCATACTAATAGCACGAATTCTTTCCGGACAGTTAGAACGTACATCTTCAAACAGGATCGTGTCAAGCATGGTTATAGCCTGATCTATATTCATTATTCTCCTTACCCCGCGGCAATGCCCACCAAAAGCCGCAGTTCGTATACCCACCCGCTCTTTATGCGTGATTCCTTGAAAACACTTGGTACTCTTTGAACTTGCTACCACTCCGGGTTGATACGGTCTGCACCAACGTGATCATCACTTCCTGCCCGTCTACCACATCTTCCATTAGACGATCCAGCCCTTGGGTGCCTAGCACGGCTTTGGTTTGCGGTTCGCCCTCTGGTATGATATGGTACAACTGCACACCAAGCACAGTTGTTTCACGGGAAATTAGCAGTCCCGTGATCTGGTCCCCGGCTTCTACGTGTCGGTACTGTTGTTCGCCAATGCGGTTCCAACTAGCTTCATTCATTTTAATTGACTCCTCTTTGTAGCGTTCCCGCCCGCCCTAGTCGCAATGTAGGACACAGTTAACGTAAAGATCAAGCCCGCGACTTCGACACCTTCAAGATTCGCCGGAGACATTTTAGTAAGCCATCTCCGGTAGGTTGCGCTCACGCAACGAAGCATTGGTTCTTTGGAACCATCGCTGGTAAATATAGAACGCTTTATCATTGGATCCTTGCAACGAGTCTATAAAACGCTTACGCGCACATTCTGGACACAGCCACCGTTTACTGATCTGTGCCGCCGGTAGAATGATACCGCAGTCGCGGCATTTGTGAAAACCCCGTGTCGCCCGTTGCTTCTCTGGATCGACTTTCGATTTATACATCGCTACATCGCCCCCCTTGAAGAGATCATTTTCTTTGGCATGGTTTCTACCCGACAACGAGTGCAAACCCAAACGTCCGGTCGCTCATACCAGGGAAAGGGTGCATTACAAAGTACGCAATGGTAACAACCGCGCGCCGGTGGCGGCACGCTTCTCCTTGCCACATTGTCGTTGAACCTCTCTTGTTGTACCATTGTCAACCCCGTTTGCGGGATACCGTGGTTTACTGTCTCCTCAGATGGTTCTTCTACCCTTTCCCAATCACTAAGACCAACGACACGCGTCGGTACCAGTAAGCTCAAATCCTTTTCTGCAAAGGATCTGATACCGAACTCAGTAGCTACCTTTATCTGATCGCGATAGAAATCACCGACTTGAAACACATAATAACCAGCTTCCCGTAAACAACAACCCCATCCCTTGACGGTGCGAACTTCCACCTTATCGCCTACTTGGAAATCGCGCTTCGATTCGTGGATCACCTTGTATATTGTCCTCTTGGTTTCCATTTTGTCACCTCCTGACATTACCCTATTTGATAACACACAACAAGACTACACCCCTTCGTTTTGGTTGTCAATATCAAAATACTTGACACCCTGGTGTCCAATATATTGACAGTTTGCCGGAGATCTCTTGCGATCAAGTAAGTGTCCAATATCTTTACAGTGGGTGTACAATATCTGGACAGTCTACCGGCGGGGAGTAGAACGGGTGTACTAGTCGGTGGGGAAGGGAGGGG
>Ga0307928_10002782_pt1 | contig 13401 bp, 19 predicted proteins | sample AceLakmetagen232_FD_201815 | JGI IMG/M metagenome (GOLD analysis project Ga0307928, IMG submission 201815) | Saline water microbial communities from Ace Lake, Antarctica - #232 | ecosystem: Environmental > Aquatic > Non-marine Saline and Alkaline > Saline | place: Antarctica: Ace Lake... | reverse complement strand
ATCCGTTATCCTTGGCCCGAGACCACCGGCCACGAAGGCTGCATTTTCAGCCGAACCGAAGCGTTTTTGACAGAGCCCACCTATCTGCCGGCCGACGGTTACCCCCTGCACGACGACCCGGCCGAGATCGCGCCCCTGACCATCGACGCGACAGGCGACCCCAGCGACGCCAGCCACCTGCACATTCTCGGCCATATGTACATGCACACGGCCGACGCCGTCCGAGGCTGGGCGCCATGGATCGTAATCGACCCGGCCGTCCTCGGCCTCGGGAAAGTTTATACCGACGCCGCCGACACGACCGCCGGCTATCTGAACGATGAGATCATCGTCGCGCCCGCCGCAGGCCATGCCTGGCTAACCAAGGCCATCACGCCCGGAGGCGCACACGATAACACGCTACTGCTCACCCATGCCGACTGGGATTCCGCCAACGTGACCGCGATCGGTTCCATGGCCAGCATCACCGCCGCCGGCGCGAACGTTTCGATTATTGCCAGCACCGCGACCCCGGCCGCCAACACCGCCTGGTTCTCGTTTACCGAATTCGAGGACCGTTACGATGCCACCCATCACAGCACCGTCGCCCAAAAGACGGGCGCCTATAAGCTCGTGATTTCCCTGCCCGACCCGCTCGAAGGCGATGGCCAATGGATCGGCAGCGAGACCTGGGTTTCTGCCGGCGCAGGATTCACCTATTCCCAAGACCTGCTCGACGCCGACGCCGACGACACGCTCGAGATCGCCCACCTGCACAGCACGATCACCGACGAGGCCGGCGATCACCAAAACCACGCCGCCAGCTTCACCCGCGGCCCGTGGTATTCCGCCAGCGGAGGCATCGGCGCCGACGGCGCGACCCTGACCACGACGACGACCGACCCGACGACCACCGACGGCGACGGGACCGGCTACCTTGAGCTCACCCAATGGCAGGACAAGGTCGACGCCCGCAGCCACAGCGAAGCGCAAGAGATTCAGACCACCCCCGGAACGGCCGACAAAACCTGGCTCCAATTGCCGCCCACGGGCTGCGCAAAATATCTTTCTGGTTACCAATGGATTGATAAGGCCAAGGCCGCCGGCACCCGGAAATGGATTTCCGGCGACGATTGGCGCGGCCGGACCCTTCGGATTACCTCGGCCGTGTATCACGACACCGAGGCCAACCAGGCCGATTCATTGCAGGACGCCAAAGATTCCTGGGTTCACACCGCCGCCGCTCATGAGACCGTTATTAATTCCGCGTATGAAGGCGCTGCGTTCGATTCGACAGACGTGACGCTCGCCAATTGCAGCCGTACCGTTCTGCGGCCGATTTGGCTTAAGATGGACACGAGCGCCGGCAACGAAGGCAAGCTCTATCTGGAATGGGGAGACCCCACGACGCCGGGAACCAATACCCACCTGGTGCTGACCATCGAGGCCAGCGCAGTCCTGACCACCCCGACCTGGACCGAATCCTAGCGATCGCTTACGTTCCGCAAACCACCGGCCCGCGAATATACGCACAACACCCGTCCTGTCATTCGATCCAGGAATTGCACCGTCGTCGTTTCGTCCTCGTGCCTGAGATACGCCCGACCGACCGCATCAGCCGCGCCCCGTTTGGCCTCGAACGTCCAGCTCGACCAGGCCGGCCCGACGATGATTTGTTTTTGACCAGCTTTCTTCGAAGAAACACTTTCTAGCACGCCATCGGCGATCAACTCATAGACCATATCCAGAGCTTCCTGGTGGTCCTGATGGCTGGCGTCGAATTCAGCCATTTGCGCGGCTATTTCCTCATGACTTGCATCAAACCATCCGATCTCTTTCGCTACGCACAACAGGAGGAACACCCCGAACAGCCCCGCCAGGATGATCGCCACGATCCCCGGCCAGCCACGAAAAAACTATTATCTTTTCCGCTTTCGCACTTGACTACCGCTAGGCCGTGCCGTATCATACAGATGCAAGGTAAGGACCAAAAGGAAATGGCGGCAACCAACATTAGTATCTCGATCGACGAGAGCCTTCTCGCTCGTTGCGATAACATCGCAGCGGCCGAGCACCGCAGCCGCAGCAACGCCATGCAAGCCCTGATCCTTCGAGGAATAGCCGCATCCAACCACATCACTCCGACGCCTCCCGCCAACGATTCAGGTGAGGAATTTCCTCACTTGGCCACCGACCAGGAGGACCGTTCTTGAACGTCCCAATAACATACATTATCGGACGTTGGGGATTTAGGGGAGTCGGAACTTCTTCTTTAATCAATAGTTGCATCCTTTCTATGCCGATATTAGAGGCCGAAGCCACCGCCAACGTAGGCGATGCGCTGCGGCCTTTGTCATTTCACGGAGGTCGCACAAGCGTCGTTAGGGAGGATGCAACGGGGGCCGTTCGTTATGGCCAATACAGGATATTGCAAGAACTGCGCGCGCTGGATTTGGCTTTGGGATGTACCCCTCAGCCAGACCGTCTGCCCGATCTGCACGCAACAATTGACCCGCGACCGCGACGTTGCCCGCGCCGACAGTTACCGCGTCGGTTCGTTCGACGTGACCCGGCGAGGCGATCCTCGCCGCGCCGCCTGACGCCTACCCATTTCCGCCGTTTCGACCCCAGGAGCAAAACGCATGGATGCTCGCCGCTGCGCCAAGATGGCGCCCACCGTTCGCCGACACCCCCGAGGCCTGACCGTAATCGTGATCGTCATTGCAGCCGTCGCGATCTTGGTAGGGCTTCGGGCCTCAGCTTGTAGACCCCTGGACCTGCCGCAGGTCGCATCGGCCGCCGTGCCGATCCTCGAGCCGAGCGACGTGGTACCCGTTTTCATTATTGCCCCCCGAGAGGCCGCACAGAAGGACGCCGGCGACGTGACCGTCGCCGGCGTCCGCATTACCGCCACCGCCTACTGTCCCTGCCGCAAATGCTGCGGCCGATGGGCCGACGCCCCCATGAGCACCCGCCGCACGGCCAGCGGCGCGCACCTCGCCCGCCTGATCGCCACGGATGCCAAATTCTGCGCCGCCGACACCCGCTATTACCCCTTCGGGACGATCCTCCACGTGCCCGGCTATGGCCCCGCCATCGTGCTCGACCGTGGCGGCGCGATCAAAGGCCCGCATCGCATCGACTTGTTCTTTGCTACCCACCAGGCCGCCCTCGAATGGGGACGCCAGACCGTGACCGCCATCCTTCAGCAGGAGCCCCTTCGATGAACGAAAAAAATCTATGGGACATCGCCAAAGCCTTCGCCGCCAGCCGCCTATTTCCCGACGCGACCGACGCCGCCCAGGCCTTCGTCCGCATCCAGGCCGGCCGCGAACTCGGCTTCGGCCCCGTCGCCAGCATGACCGGCATCCAGATCAGCCGCGGCCGCGTCACGATCGCAGCGAACCTGATGGCCGCCGCGATCAAACGATCCGAACGCTACGACTACACCGTCGCCCAATTGGACGACACGACCGCCCGCCTGGCCTTCTTTGAGATCGACGCCACCGGAGCCCGCCAACCGCTCGGCGAAAGCGCCTTCAGCCGCGACGACGCCGACACCGCCGGCCTGGACAAGAAAGACGTCTGGAAAAGCTACCCGCGGAATATGCTTTTCGCCCGCGCCCTGAGTAACGGTTTCAAATGGTACACCCCGGACCTGACCAATTGCCCCGTCTACACGCCCGAAGAACTCGACCTCGACATCGACGACGCCGACCTGGACGATATTCTCGACGCCGCCGCCCGCCAGGACGCGCCGCCGAACATGGACGCGCCGCCATCCACACCCGCGCCGGACCTACCGCCGGAGCCCGAAACGCCCGAAACGCCGACCGAACCTGCGGCTGAGCCGAACCCCTACGCCGTCGATGCCGCCGCCGCCGAACTCGACGCCAAGCACGCCGGAACCGACCTGGCCCGCCTCAATGACCTGATCGGCCACTATGACATCACCGCCGCCCAACAGACCGCCTGGTGTACCCATTTTGGCGTTGACTCCCTCGCCGACCTGAGCCAAGCGGACGTCGACGCCATCGTCCGCAAAATCGAAGCCACCCTGACCCGTTAACCCCCTCACCCCTTACGAAAGGATCACACAATGGACTGGACCGACACGAGTAGCATGGATGCCCCTCGCATCCCCGAAGGCGAGGAAGTCATCGCCGAAATCACCCGCGTGAGTTTTGCCAACAAGGACGGCCAGGCCTTCACCAGCCGCGCCGGCGACCCGCGAATCTGCCTGACGTTCACCGACGACACCGGCCGCGAGGTCGCCTTCTTCGCCACCCTGAACGACAAGGCCGGCTGGACCCTGCGCTCCATCCTGCAGGCCAGCGGCACGGACATGGCGAAGCTGAACGAATACGGCGTCGTGCCGGCCCATTTCGCTAATGAAGAATGGGCGAAGCCCCGCCTGATCGGCAAGCGGCTGAAAATCCGCGTCAAGGAGTATTTCAAGGCCGAAAGCAGCCTCGGCGAGATCGTCGCCCTGCGCCCCCAGGCCGCATCGACGCCGCCGCCACAGGCCTCGCCCACAACCCCGCCGCCGGCCAATGACGCCCCGCCGGCCCTGCCCGACGACGACATCCCCATCTAGCCCCGGCCGAAGCCGGAACCGAACCCCGTACACCCCGAACGAAAGGACCACCCATGCAGAAGAACAACGTCTTAAGCGCCGCGAATCTGATCAAGACCGTCGACTGGCTCCGAGCCCACAGCGCCGACCTGGCCACCGACGACCTGACCCTGGCCAGCCTCGCCGCCAAGGCCAGCGCCGCCCTCGGGTTTCGCATCACCGGCTACAACATGCGGAACGCCGCGAACGTTTCCAGCGTCCACATTCCGAGCATCCGCCGCGGTGGCGGCCGCAACGCCAACACGGCCGAACTCAAGGACACCCTGGCCCGCGTCCAGCGAGCCCAAGCTGTCATGGCCGAAGCCATCCTACAAATCAAAGCCATCCTACAGATCAAAGCGCTCCACTCGAACGTGCCCATTTTAGCCAACTCGATGAACACCGCCCTGCAAGGCATCGCCGAACCCGACCGCTGCGGAGGACCGACCCCCTCATGATCACGATCGCCCTCGACAAAATCACGATTAACGGAGGCACGCAGCCCCGCGCTGCCATTAACCAGCCGACCGTCGACGCCTACGCGGCCCTCAGTCAGGACGGGAGGCAAGCGCCTCCCGTCCTGGTGTACCACGACGGCGCGACCTATTGGCTCGTCGATGGCTTTCACCGCTACCATGCCGCCCGGAAGCTCGGCGCCGCCTCCATCGCCGCGGACATTCGACCCGGCACAAAACCCGAGGCCCAATACGCCGCCCTCGGCGCCAACGCCGCCCATGGCCTACCGATGAACAATGCCGACAAGGCCAAGGCCATCGAAATCGCCCTGCGCCTGCGGCCCGACCTCAGCGACCGCGCCATCGCCGGCCACATCGGCTGCACGCACCCCACCGTTTCCAGCCATCGCAGCCGCCTGCACTCTACTGGTAAAATTTACCACTTGCCGACCCGCACCGGCGCCAACGGCAAGACCTACGCCAGCCCGCCGCCGCCAGACATGCCCCTCGACGAGCCCCGCCCCGCAGGCCCCGACGCCGCCGACGACATCCCGTTCGATCCGCCCCCCGGCCGCGTCGTGACCCAGGCCGAATACAAGGCCGACGCCGCGACGGCCTCCCCGCCCCCGGCTGGCGCCACGGACAACGTCGGCCAGCCCATCGACGGCGCCATTGCCGCCGCCTTTGCCCGCCGCAAGGAAATCAACAAACTGACGACCGGCATTACCGCCATCCTCGGCGTCGTTCGCAAGGCCGCCGACGCGAAGGACGCGCTCTTTATCAGCCTGAACCTGGCCGGCTTCGAGGCCGACCTGACCAACGCCCGCCGCCGCCTTCGAGCCATCCGCCCCTATGCCAAATGTCCCTATTGTGCCGGCGACGGCTGCAAGGCCTGCCATTCCCTCGGCTACGTCGGCCAATTGATCTATGACGCCGCACCCCAGGAGATGAAAGCCTGATGCGGCTTCGGCCCTATCAACAAGCCGCCCTCGATGGCATCCGGCAGGCCTTCGACGCCGACGCCGCCACCGCGGCCCTGGTGGTCCTGCCGACCGGAACCGGCAAGACCATCGTCTTTGCCCAGGCCATCGCCGAGCGCCCCGAAGGCACCCGCGCCCTGGTCCTGGCCCACCGCGAAGAATTGATCTGGCAAGCCGCGCAGAAGATCGAGGCCGTCGCCGGCGAACGTCCCGAGATTGAAATGGCCGAATTCCAGGCCGGAACCCGCCTGCTCGACACCGGCGTCGTGGTGTCCAGCATCCAGACGCAAAACGCCGGCGAGCGCGGAAAAGGCCGCATGACCCGCTTCAATCCGCACGACTTCTCCCTCGTCGTAGTCGACGAAGCCCATCACGCGACCGCAAAATCATACCGCCGCGTGATCGACTACTATCGCCAAAACCCCGCCTGCCGCATCCTCGGCGTGACCGCCACGCCCGACCGCAACGACGAGGAAGCCCTCGGCCAAATTTTCGACACGGTCGCCTATGACTACGAAATCATCGACGCGATCCACGACGGCTGGCTGACCCCCATCACCCAGCGAGCCGTCGCCGTCGATGGCCTCGACTTTAGCGGCATCCGCACGACCGCCGGCGACCTGAACGGAGCCGACCTGGCCCGCGTCATGGAATACGAGGAAGCCCTCCACGGCATCGCCACGCCGACCATTGAGCTCGCCGCCGGCCGCAAGACGCTGGTCTTTGCCGCCTCAGTAGCCCACGCCGAACGCCTTACGGAAATCTTCAATCGCCACGCCCCCGGCTGCGCCGAATTCGTGACCGGAAAGACCCCCAAGGACCGCCGCCGCCAGATATTCCAGGCCTACGCCGACGGCGACCTGCAAATCCTCGTCAACGTCGGCGTCGCAACCGAAGGATTCGACGAGCCGGGAATTCAGGTCGTCGCCATGGCCCGAGCGACGAAAAGCCGCAGCCTTTACGCCCAAATGGCCGGCCGCGGAACCCGGTCCCTGCCCGGCCTGGTCGACGCCCATGACACCGCCGAAGCCCGCCGCGCCGCGATCGTCGCCAGCGACAAGCCCGCCTGCGAGATCATCGACTTCTTCGGCAACGCCGGCCGACACAAGCTCATCAGCGCCGGCGACATTCTCGGCGGCAGACACAGCGACGACGTCGTCGAACGCGCCAAGGCCGCCGCCCAGGCCGCCGGCGGAGCGCCCGTAGACGTGGAAAAGGCCCTGTTCGAGGCCGAGCAGGACGAACTCGCCGAACGCGAAGCCCGCGAACTTCGCGAGGCCGCCCGACGGGCGAAGCTCAAGGCCAAGGCCAGCTATCGCACGACCTCCAGCGACCCGTTCGACATTTTCGCCATCGAGCCCGAGCGAGAACGCGCCTGGCACAAAGGCCGGCCGCCGAGCGAGGCCCAACTCGCCCTGCTCGACAAGAACGGCATCACAACCGCCGACGTTACGACGTTCACCGCCGCTCACCAATTGATTGATACGATCATGCAGCGCCGAAGCGATGACCGCTGCTCCTTCAAACAAGCCCGGCTGCTGAAGCGCTACGGCTACCCGGCGGACGTTTCCCGCCCCGAGGCCAAACGAATGATCGACGCGATCGCCGGCAACGGCTGGAAGCGCCCGACCGACCTGGCCAGCCCTTCGGCCGATCGCCCCGTCGCCCAGGCTGGACCGCCCCCGACAGCCGCCACCGCACCGATCGACCCGCCGCCAGTGATGTTCTGACCCAGGAAGCCACGAAGGCCACCTATGACCGCAAGGACGCGACAACCCGACGAGCCCGCCGCAGGCCAGCGACCCCGGCCGAGCGACGACCCGTTTGACTTCACGCCTTCGCGCTGGCGCTGGATCGTGGCCCAATGCCGCAAGCACCTGCGGCCGGAATTCGACCCGGAAAACGTCGCCGCCGACATCGTCGCCGAATGCCTGCGAAAGAACCAGAACCCCGGCCCTACGCTCATCCGCTGGCGATGCTGCAACGTGGCCCGCAAGGCCCGCGGCCGCTATAGCCCGAAGCCCCGCACCCATTACGGCCTGGACTTGAGCCACCTGCCGACGACCTACCCGACCCCCGTCGAACTGGCCCCGCACCTGACCCGAGAGGAATTCACGCCATGACCAGCTACCCCGCACCCAGCGACAACCCCCTGATCGAGAGCGCCCGTGCGCAAATCTTTTTGGATACGCGGACGATCGACCACCTGAACGACGCCCTCGGACCCCGCCAGGGAGGCTGCCAAGACCGCCGCGATGTTCTACGCCGCATCGCCGACGCCGCCGCCCGCCTGGCCAGCCGAGCCCTCGACACCGTCGAAGCCATGAATCAAGCCGAACACACATCCACCCCGCCGCCGCTGGCCATCGTTGGCCCCGGAGGCGATTACACCCACACGATCCCCGCCACCCCGACACAGGAGCCCACCCGATGAGACTGCCCAAATGGCTTCACACCCTGCTCCGCGGCAAGCGCAAACGCGCGACATTCCGCACGATCCGCATGGTCTGCCGCCGATGCGGAGCCCGTTATTGCCTGCACCTGCCGCATGGCCAATCGTCGCACCGCAGGCCCTGCCCGAAGTGCCACGAGACCCGCCGCCTCCACCAGGCCAGCGACTGCTGACCGCAACCGCAACACGAAAGGAATTCACTATGGCAAGGCTTTACCGCCGAACCGATTACTGCTTCGAAATCTACCAGGCCCGCGACGGCTGGCGATGGCGCTGCTGCGCCGGCAACCACCGCATCGTCGCCGATTCCGGCCAAAGCTACACCCGCAAGAGCCACGCCATCCGCGCCGCCATGACCCTGCACGAAGTAGCCTCCCACGCCGAAATCTTCGTTGCACCCACGACCACCGGCCGCAAGGCGCGCGCCACACGAAAGGAGCCGACCCGATGAACATGCCCAAATGGATTCAATGGATCAAAAACACGATCTGGCCGCCAATTCCATCCGAGGAATTGCCCAGCCTTTGCCTGGACGCCGTTCTTGGCCCCGCGCCGAAACGCCCCTACCGCCTGCAGGTCTACCAAGTTTCGAGTTATGCCGACGCCGGCCGCTGGCGATGGCGACTGCTCGCCGGGAATCATCTTTTTGTCGCCGAATCCGTTGACACCTACGCCCGCAAGAGCCACGCCATCCGCGCCGCCAATACCCTGCGCCGCGAGGCCGGTCATGCCGTCTTGGAAATCAAGCCATGACGCCTTCGGCCGACAAAATCCCGAAGGCCCAGGTCGCCAGCGACCCGCCGCTTTTCGCCCAGGAGGCCCGAGCATGACCGCATGGCTGCGGACAACCAAACGCCGGACCTGCCCCATTTGCGGGAAGCCGGACTGGTGCTCCATCGCCGGCGACGGAACCGTCGTCCATTGCATGCGCATCGAGAGCGACCGCCCCTTCGCCAGCGGAGGCTGGCTGCACCGCCTCGGCCCGGACGTCCAGACGTCCAGCCCACGACCCGCCCGACGCCCGATGCCCACCGAGGCCCCGCCGGACCTGCCCGCCCAGGACTTCGAGGCGATGCTGGCCCGTTACGGAATCGCCACCGCCCCCGGCGATCTTCGCCGCCTGGCCGACGAGCTCGGCCTGACCGCCGGCAGCCTGACCCGCCTCGGCGCCGTTTACGCCGCCCCGCATCGAGCCTGGGCTTTTCCGATGCGCGACCGCTACGATACCATCGTCGGCATCCGCCTGCGCAGCGACCGCGGGAAATGGGCGATCACCGGAAGCCACAACGGCCTGTTCATTCCCAACATCGCCAGCGGAGCCGCCCACGAGCCACCCGACCCGATCGTGATATGCGAAGGCCCGACCGACACCGCCGCGATGCTCGACCTGGGCTTTTTCGCCATCGGCCGCCCGGCCTGCCGAGGATGCGAGCGAGACCTCGCCGGCCTGCTGCACCGCCGCCAGGTCGTCATTCTGGCCGATCGCGACGAGCCCAAGCATCGCCCCGACGGGACCGAATTCTACCCCGGCCAGGAAGGCGCCGCCCACCTGGCCAACGAACTGCTCGGCCGCGCCGCGACCGTAAAGATCATTCTGCCCCTCAAGGGAAAAGACGCCCGCGCCTGGCTCGCCGCCGGCGCGACGCACGACATCGTCGCCGCCAGAATCCAAACCGCCACCTGTACGACCCGGCCCCGCCCGGTCGCCACGCCCGCCCGTACTATCCCTGCCCCCCCGGAAATCGACTTATGACCCCGAAGCCCGAAAAAAAGGAAACCACGATGAACCCCCCGACCACCGCTGACACCATCGACGGCCCGCACGACTTGGACGAAAACAGACGTTGCCCCCATTGCGGCAAAACTTACCCGGCCATTCAGATCGAAGCCGACGGAAAAGACTTTCTTAGCATTCGCTGCGGATCGTTCGTCCTGGCCGGCAACCCCCGCACCATGCTCCCTCGCGTAATGGTCGAGCTTGGCGAGGCCTGGCAGCGCATCCATTGCCTGCGAGCCGAGAACGCCAGCAGCCGCAACACCACCAAAGCGTTGTGCGATGCAATCGCCAGCCCATCGGACGACGCCCCCGACAGCGTCGACCGCCAAGCCGTCGCCGCCGCCGCCGCTCGTGCCGTCGCCGCCGCCTACGACAAGGCCTGGCTCAACGCCTACGCAGAAACGGAAACCGCCCGACTAGCGAGCTTCAAGGCCTTGCACCCGAAACAAGAGGCCAATTGCAGCACCTTGGCCGCGGAATACAACGCCACCCGCCAGGCCACCCGCGACCATCAAGCCGCCGCCGAAAGCGCCGGCGGCATGCTTTATGACGCTTGCGAATGGGCCTTTGCCTGGCTGACCAATACCAACGCCATCGCCCCCGAGGAACTCGCCGCAAAGCTGATCGCCGCTATGGTGGCCGGAGGCGGAGACGAACAGTCGCTCATCGACAGCCTCAACGGTTTGGCTTCACAGGTTGACGCCGAAGCCACCGAAGCCCTCGTAGAAGCCCACAAAGACAAGGAGGCCCAATAATGGCCGGAGAATGGATCCCATGGACCAAAGGCCTCACGCACAAGCGCGAGATTTTCGCCATCGCCCGGACGTTGAAGATCGACCGCCGAATCGCCGCCTGCCTCTGCATGGAGACATGGGAATGGGCAGACAGCGAGACCAGCGACGGCCAGGTCACCGGCATCACGATCGCCGACCTTGACACCATCGCCCGCACGCCCGGCTTCGGCCTGGCCATGATCGACGTTGGATGGATCGTCGAGACCCGCCGAGGCCTGACGTTTACGAATTGGGAGCGATGGAATACCGATTCAGCCAAGAACCGCCTGCGCGAACGCGAACGAAAACGCCGCAAGCGAGCCGACGAGGACGCCAAGACCCCCTGACCAGGTGGTAAATTTTACCACCTGACACGAGATCCTAACGATATGACCAGGTGCATAATTTATGCACCTGAACCGAAACGCCGCCCCAAAGGAGCCCCCGACAAACCCGACAAAAGGACCGCCTAGTCTACTGCATAAATTATGCAGTAGAAACCCACGATACCACGAAACCCCAGCAAAAAGGACATTCACGATGAACCCGACAAACCCGACAAAATGCCTCACCCCTACAATGATGGAGACCGCCAGCGGCTACATTCTCGACCTGGCCCACCCCGACACCGCCGCGATCTGCATCGAGGACATCGCCACCGCCCTGGCGAACCAATGCCGCTTTAATGGCCATTGCGCCCGGCCCTACAGCGTCGCCGAACACAGCATAAGAGTTGCCATCGCCCTGAAGCCCCGAGGACCCTGGGCGCAGCTTTACGGCCTCCTGCACGACGCCCACGAGGCCTACACCGGCGACATCGTCCGCCCGTTGATCGTCCTGCTGCCCGGTTTGGGCGACATTCAAGCCCGCATTCAATCGGCCATCTACGCCAGCCTCAGCCTGCCAGAGCCATCCTCCACGACCCGCAACGCCATCCAGGCCGCCGACGACGCCATGCTCGCCATCGAGGCCCGCGACCTGATGCCCAGCCAAGGCCTGACCTGGGGAATGCCCGACCCGGACCCCGCCATCCCCTTCGACGCCGGCGAACCGACAAGCGACAAAGGCCGCTTCATCGACTTCTATCAAGGCTTGAGAATTCGCATTCACCGGCCCCGCATCGAGCCTGGGCCTTTCCGATGCGCGACCGGGACAAAAAGCGGACAAAAAGCGGACAAGAACCGGACAAAAAGCGGACCGCCCGCGCGCACCGCGTCCCACCCGAAGCGAGACCACGCATGACCCACGACCCGACGACGCCGCCGAACCGAACGCCCAACCGAACGCCCGACACCACCAAACCCCCGCCAATGGCGGCCTGTCACGGTGCGACCGGGACAAAAAGCGGACAAAAAGCGGACAAAAAGCGGACAAGAACCGGACAAAAACCGGACCACAGGACAGGACATAACAATACAGGACAAGACAATGATTCAGCATAACGAAGATAGTATGATAGATCATAGATCATGGGACCCTCAGACGACCGGCCCGCGGATACACATCGACCTACCCCTGCCCCCGCAGGAACTGAAGCCGAACGCCCGGAGCCATTGGACCGCCAAGGCCCACGCCACGAAACGCTACCGCCAAACCGCCTGGGCGATCGCCCGCAGCGCCATCGGCCTCCACCCGCCCCGATGGACGACCGCCACCTGCCAAGCGACGTTCCGGTTCCCGACGCGCCGCCGCCGCGACAGGGACAACCTGCTCGCCAGCTTGAAATCAGCGTTTGATGGGATCGCCGACGCCGGGATCGTGGCGAACGACGCCGGCCTGATCCACCTGCCCGTTGCGATCGAGATCGCCAGCGACCGCCCCGCCCAAGTGACCCTGACCATCTGCGAGGCCCACCATGAGCGAATTACCGTTTGACGTTTCGACGTTGTACCTGGCCCGATGCGAGACCTGCGAACGCCTGATCCGATACCAGAACCGCGACGGCGAGACGATCCAAACGGAATGCAGCCTCGGCCTCGACGCCGGAGCCGAGGACGTGACCGCCTGCCATTTCTGCGCAGAGTACATCGGGCCTCGCCTCGGCGACCCGTGGTTATTCCCGCGACCGCCCCGCCAGGCCACCCGCCCCACCTTCGACCTGTCACCTGGGCCCGGACGTCCAGACGTCCAGCCTGCGAGCTCGCAGCCGCCTGCACTCTACTGGTAAAATTTACCACTTGCCGACCCGCCGCCCGCCATGGTCTTCTAGCGATGGACTGCCCACAGAACGCCCGACAGGAACGCCCAGCAAACGCGAGAGCGACGATCGCCGCCCCAACGCCTCACGAGGCCACCGGAATGCCCGAGGCCTTAGACCGCCTCAGAGTAGGCGAGAGCAAAAGGTACTCCCTAGCCGCTACGCCTCCTGAC
>Ga0307928_10002780_pt1 | contig 13401 bp, 18 predicted proteins | sample AceLakmetagen232_FD_201815 | JGI IMG/M metagenome (GOLD analysis project Ga0307928, IMG submission 201815) | Saline water microbial communities from Ace Lake, Antarctica - #232 | ecosystem: Environmental > Aquatic > Non-marine Saline and Alkaline > Saline | place: Antarctica: Ace Lake... | reverse complement strand
GGCAGGAGTGGATGTGGAACAGGGTAAGAAAAACGATGCTGTTTTAGAGAAAGCGGTTCAAAGTACTTTAGCCCAAGATATTTCAGATGTCGGTGATCAAATAAGTAAAACTGTTGAAATCTCGAAAATATACCAGGCGTCTAGTATGTTTGACAAAACCCCACAGGATATACAGAACACAGATACTAGAGGGAAAAAGGTATATGATTCACTATTTGCGGGGGACGAGATAGATTTAGTAACATACACTAAAGAGGCAAATGCAGCGGGTATACAAGAAAGTGGGTTAGGAACAGTCACTGATGAAAAGTTCAGAAACTACAATGATAACGTGTTTGGGAATGATGTAATATATTCTTGGTTCCCAAACATAGAATGGCTTAAAGGGCAGGCTTCAGGGCTACCGGAGTACAGCCATGTTGTTGCAGGTAAACTGAAAACTAGCGAAGTTTTTAGGCTGAATGCTGAGGGTCTTAACTCTTTGGCGAGTGAGGGCAGTGAAGTGTTAAATTACACAGAGTTTACTAAAGCTTTGGTTGAATCTAAAACCGAGAATACAAACTTTATTAATAGCCAAAAAAAAGTAGTAGAGGATAGCCTTATAGCGGCGGTTAGTATGGCAAAAGAAAAAGGCTTTTCCGCGGTGTCTGTAGAGATAGGCCCTGGTAGTTTTAATAGCCAAATGTTAATACTATCGCCGGAAAAGTTAGATGTGTCTGGTGTTAGAAAAATAGAGAAGGAACCGGGCACAGGGTTCAATCAAGAATCAAAAGAAAGTGGTGTTGGGGCGATAACAGAAACAACGAAGCCGGCAGGATTTGATGATTTAACTTCTAGGACGTTTAGTGTTGATGGTGGAAACTTAACTATAGTAGAAAAGTCAACCGCTGCAAACGGAAGAAATTCTATATCAAACTTATTTGTAGAAGAAGACCAACGAAGAAAAGGAATAGCTTCAAAACTATTAAAGGCAGCGACAGATAAATATGATGTTATATCAGCTCAGGTAAGTAACGAAGGTTCAGCCATATTGCATTACAAAGAAGGATTTAGACCATTTGAAAAACCAGATGCTACGTTGGAAGAAACAAAAGCGTTATTTGCTAAATCAGGCGAAAGCTTAAATATGGAATTTAATCAAGTTAAGCCGAAACTAGGAGAAGGCAAGAAAACATCTATAGTAAATAGAATGAAGGAAGAGCTATCTGAATCAGTTAAGCCACAAACTATAATGACCGAAACTGGTATTGGAGGAAAAGAAGAATATCGCAGAGCAAAAGCAGCAAGGCCATCATGGGTAGAATCTTTACCTAAGGATTTAGCAGACCAACCTAAAGAAATGAATCGAATACTAGATAAGTTTATTAGCGGTAAAAAGCTAGTAAAGACTGAACCAGATAAACTTGAGATGATGATTGAGGCTTGGGGTGGTGAAGATAGACTTAATTACGAAAATAAAGGCTTAGTAAAAGATATTATTAAAGAATATACTGGAGATGATATCAAAGAAATAGACGATCTATTATCATACGAAGACGAAGGACTTGATTCCATTCTTAAAAGTGAAGGAATTAATATAACAGCAAAGGAGTTTAGAGATGATATCAAAAAACACAAAAACATTCTTAGAAAAATACAAGAGAGTAAAAGCAAAACAGGAATCAAGGAAGAAGCAGCAAGAGCTAAGACAGAGAAGGAGGCAAAGCCCGAAGGTGTAGACTTTGAAAAGATAGCAAAGACCATAACTATACAAAAAGACAATACTGTTAGAAAGGATAGATATTATGCCGTTATTTCTAGGTTAAGGGAAACTGCTCCAAGTATGCCTTACGATAATATATTGTACGGAAGCACCGAGGCTATACTAAAAAAGAAGATAGCTACTGCAATAAAAAAACATATTGAGTTTAATAAAAAAACAAAAGGTGTAAATTTAGCAGAAGGTGAGTTTAGGACACTAGCCAAAACTCCGAATAACGAAAAGCCAGAAGGCGTAAAACATTCCTCTCAAATGAAGATAGTTAAAGTAGAGGACGTAAGTCGAAAATCTCTAGATAAAAAATACTTAACGACCAAGACAACCACTAGGGAATATAGGGGGCTTACAATAGTTACCGATACTAGGTATAAACAAAAAGCTGATGGTGGTGGATATGGGAATATACCAATTACGGGAACTCACGAAGTATATCGTGGAGATAAATACCTATTTGCAGAAAAGGCAAATATGAAGTTTTTAAAGGTTAAGATAGATAGTTATTTAAAACTAGAACAGAAGATAGGAAATTCGCCTAAGAATTCTGTAAATTTAGCCGAAGGTGAGTTTAAGCCACTAGCTAAGACTCCACCAGAAACAGGAAAGAAAAAAACTACCGGGTTCCAATGGACTAAAACGTTACCAGAAAAAAGGTATTCTGTAGATTTTCCAGAGGCTATAAAGCTGTTTGAGGCATTAAGGGGGCAAGGAAAAATAAAGGTTAGAGAAATGCTTGTAGGAAGAAGTAGCGTTCGTGGATATTACGATCCTAAAACTAGAGAAATATTTTTAAGAGCTAATCTAGCTGAGGATCCAGAACAGGCAGTTAAGACTCTGACACATGAGATAGGACACTTTGTAGACTTAATAGATCATGGAAAAATTAGAAAAGATAATGTATTGGCTCATATAGCTAATATTAAAAACTATATGAATGATACGCTAGAAGAATATCCTGGTTCACAAAAAAAAGCGCTATCTGATGCAGACAGAGAACAGTTAAGAAAAGATGCAGAGGCTTACCTAAAAGATAGGAAAGGAACCGTTGAAGAATATTTTGTAGAGGAACCAGTATTTAAAGAAGGTGGAATTACTGTTGAAGACATTAAGGCTGTCTGGAATGATCCAAAGATAACAGAGAAAAACCCAGCACTAGTTAAGTTTGTTATGCACTTAACTGAGGCTGATAAAAAGAAAATATTAGTTGATGCCATGAAGGGTGTAGTTAGTGATATAGCTTCAAGATTCAAGAAGAGAGAGCAAGTTGGCACTAAGACTATCAGGAAAGAAAGAGAAGTTATCTTAAGTAAAGAAGAGATTATAAAACTATACAAAGAAAAGGTAGCTGAGGAAATAGAAAGACGTGCATTGTACGAGAAAGAAACAATAACGGCTGAAATGGAGAAACTTTCAAGGATATGGCGTGGTGATTTTATTAAAGATGACCGATACCGAACAAGTGCTGCTGAATTATATGCTGATACTTTCAGTATTTTTATGAATGATCCGGGTTTAATAAAGAAAGAAGCCCCATTTACTTATCGAGCATTAGAAAACTACATGGTATCAAGGCCACAATTCCAAGCTGAATACGAAAAACTACAGAAAACACTATCAAAAGACAGACGGTCAATCATTAGATCAAGAATTGTTGAATCAATGCAAGAACAAGTAGAATCTCCAAAAAAAATAGCAGAAGGACGCAAAAAAAGATATAAAGAAAACGCCATATTTAGGAAGTCGTGGGTTGATAACTTAATGAATCTAACAGTTGACGAGGTATGGGATGTTAAGAAGTTTGCTAAAAAACTTGGCCGTTTAGATGTTGAGTCTGCTCTTGGAGTAGCTTTATATGATACATCTGCATACCAAGCATATTTAGCTGAAACAATAGCGCCTATTAGAGCGTTTGAAAAAAAACATCCAAACGTACCGATGGAGGCGATTAATGTATTCTTGAGAGCGCTTAAAACTATGACAGAAGAAACTCCAAGAATAACAAGGGAAGGGTTTAGGGAAGATGCTAGGGAAATGATTGATGAGATGGCTACTCCTGAAATGTATGGAAAAGAAGCCGTTGATGATCTAATGAAAATGGCTAATGAGCGATGGGAAATAAGACAGTATGTTATTTCTCTTGCTGAAAAATCTGGAATTGTTTCTGATGATGTGTTGGAAAAAATGAAGAAAGAAAAATTCTATGTCTACAGCGGAACAGTAAAAGGCATGATGGCAAAAGACTATGACTATATAGGCGCAAAAATATATCATCGTGAAGGAAATATTCACACAAAAGTTCCAGAGCTTGCAGGAACAATTTTACAAGACCTTGCATTAATAAGAGCTTCTTTGCGAGCGATGGACATTAAGGTTGTGGGTGATTTCTTGATAGAGAATGGTATGGGTTCAGTAGCAAAGAAGGGCGCTGATGGAAAATTTTTAGATTCAGACAATGAATACCTTTCATTAATTACGTTTTTGCAAAAAGGAAAGGCTGTTGGTTTTTATCTTCCGAAAAATGTTGTTTCACTATTTAGGAGAGATGCGCTTCCGGTAGGGATGAAGGCATTTGTTAGAATGATGAATATTCCACATAGTTTTTTTAGGTCAGTATTTACGTCAAGGAATCCTGTTTTTGCTGTCAATAATTCATGGAGAGATTTTACTGGATCATTAAAGGCTTTACCAGGTGCTACTCCTAGAAAATACGCTCCATTGTGGGTGGAGTCTTTATTTGAGGTTATACCCGTAGTTTATGGCAAGAAGTACAGTAAAGATTATATTGAGGGATTAAAAGATAGGGCTATCCCATTTTTCAAGACGTATGGCGCTCATGGTGTAGATACTTCCCTTCTTGAATATAAGCAATTATTAAAGGATTTTGGGGAAGACATAGGGGTAGACTTTGATATGAAAAAAAATGGTGAGCTTTGGTCTTATGATAAAAAACGGTTCATTTCTGTGTTGTATTCAGTTTTTAAAAAGCTAGATTTTGAAAATTTTAGTGAAGTTTCAGAGAAGACAACGAGGCTTGCAAATTTTAAATACATGAAAAAATACCACAAAGATATGCCAGCACAACAACGATCCGATATTGCTATGAACGCAGCGATTTCGTTTGCAAGAAGAGGACACCTATTACCATACATTAACATCCCTATTATGTTTGCAAATCCAACAATACAGGCAAGGAGAAGAAACATAAAGGCTCTTTTTGATGATCCGTTAAAGTATATTTCATATACATTAATAACAATGATTCCGTTTCTATATGTAATGTATAAACGATTAATAGATGAAGACGAAGAATATCTAAAAATGTCTTCGTCAGAGATTATAAACTACAACACTATTATGCTTGGAACCAAAGGAAGAATACCTTTAGCAAGAGATGAGGATTCAAAGCTAATCGCTAGAATTGCTTATCATGCATTAACAAAAGATAAACAAAAAGGATCTAAAATATTTAAGGCTTTTATCGATGAGTTTTTTTCCGTTGGATCAGTTTCTCCTATACTTAAATGGGGGGGAGATATGTCGCTTATAATGAGTAACATAAATCCTATAAACAACTATACTGGAAGACGAGTAATAAGCGAGAGTTCTTTTGGTGTTAATAAAATGAGGGATCTACGAGAATACACAGAGAGAGAGATTTTTCGTGGGCTTGGTGTTTTATCTTTTGACGTAAACGCTAAGGGTGCTGAGAAATACCCCGTTGTTAGGTCTATAAAAAGGTCTGCATTAAGAACATCTGATTATGGGTTTGCTGAAATGAGATATGATCTAGCTGATAGAGAAAAGTATGAGTTGAAAGAAAAATATATTCAACGTGATAACTTAATGAAAAAAGAGGTTAAGCAATTAGTAAATAATTCTAAAGGAAAAACGATTGTTAATGATGTTGCTAATTCTGTTAGGCATCTAGTTGAGGCCAAAGCAATATCCCCAAGGTCTGCGAGATACTATGACATGAAATTAAGGTCTGCATATATATACGAGAAGACTAATAATATTAAATATAGAGAACTAGCTTCTTCAAAAAGCAACAGGGAATTAATGAAACTAATGGATCTATATAATGTCCGAGGGTTTGATATAACAAAAGTGTTAAGGGCTGTGGCAGACGGGAAAGAGGTTGAGTTTGGAAAGATACCATACCAAGAAATGTCTAAGAAAAGGCTAATTAGCGCTACTTTTAATAAAAAAATAACACCGGAAAAAAGAAAGAAAATGCTTCAATTATACAAAAAGAAGTATGTTGAGAAAGGGAAGACCGATAAACTATTAACATTTGCCACTAAAAGACTTATAAAACTAAACCTATTAAGCATTAGGGGAACCAATTAATGAGATGGGATATTTATAGAGTAGAGCTATCCAAAGATTTAACATACGGTGTGTTGCTTATCGATGGCAAATTCTTTTGCTTAACACTTGAGTTGCCCTGGAAGGGTAATGACAAGAATGTATCATGTATTAAAGAGGGAATTTACCCTATGAAGCAATTCCAGAGCAAGAGGCATGGTCTAACTTACTCTATTTTAAATGTTCCTGGTCGAACCAATATAGAATTTCATGTTGGTAATACAGTTTCAGATTCTAATGGCTGTATTTTAGTTGGTAGGAACCTTGTACTTTTAGACCATAAGAGAGGTATTTCTGGATCTAGTACAACAATGAAGGAACTACAAGAACAAATAGCTCTTACTGAGTGTGCTGTTCTAGTAATAAAAAATATTAAGGAGGAGTAAATAAAATGGATATTTTATTAAATATATTAATAGGAACTGGGTTAATTGCTGGTCTTGCCGGAACTGCTGCAGTAATAATATTAAAGAAATATATGCCGTTTGTAATAAAATCAGTAAATGTATACGCGAATAAGGGGTTAAGTAAGTTACAGAAGTTTGATGATAACTATATAGATAAACTTAATCCTGTAAGCAAGAAGCAAGTAGAGAAAGAGCTAGTATTGCTTATAGAAACTATAAAACAGATAGCAGATAAAGCAGAGAAGATAATAAAAGACGTTAAGATTTAGCTCCCAATTCTCATAAGCATATAAACAAGCCGATCATGGTAGCCTCTCACCTTTCCCATCGCTTTATCGGCTTGTTTTCTTATCCTATGTGTTAACATTTTCTCGTTAAATATAACAAAGTTACCAAAGAATGAGTAACATTTTATCCTCATTCCATCAATTTGACCAATAATACCCCTACCAGAAGACTTAAACATAATAATAGGCTTCAATTCATTCATTTCTTTTAAGAACTTACTTATATCTTTCTGGATCTCTAGGGAATCGTTAACATTATAAACGCTACACATGATCTTTTTATCTTTAGTCATAATATCCCCTGGAACAATCTCAAAAATGTTGTCACCAAAGTTTAAGACTATTTTTGGGAGCCTTGAAGCATCTATATAACAATGATTAAGTAGTTGTTTTTTCACCATTATTATCTTCCCATGTTGATTGTTTAATTCCATACAATTCAATCATCTCATCAAATATCTCACCATCAGAAGGCTTAATCTCAAATAGTTTGTACGGGGTATACCTTTCCTTGTACTTCTGCCCTCTTTTTAGCAACCATACAATAGCACGTCTTGGCTTACCTATTAAAACCTCTTCGCCCTCAAATTCTCTTAAGAACATCCTTATTGGGGTAAACAACTTTGCTCGCCATTTATTAGAAAACTGAGCATAGTAGTCGTACTCTTTTGGTTCCTTTTTGTTTGGGAAGAACGCTAAGTTTAGTCCTAAATAAAAATTATCAGAATGAAAAAACTTAATCCCGTAAGAATCTTTTTCAATAAATGTAGCCCTAACGTTTTCGTCTTTAAACATAATACCTACCTCTCTATTATTTGAATTTTATCCTCATCATCAAGGATAATATCAGCAATTCTAGGCTTCCATCTCATAGCCTTGCCACCTCTTTTAAGTTTAACTTTACGCCAACCCCATAATTCTATAGGAGCGTGTTTTATCCATTCGTACATGTTTTCGTTACGCTCTCCTATCATCTTATCAACATGTTGCTTAAAAGACTGCCCACATGACTGTATCGCCACTATGCCGTCAACAGGATCGATGGCTATAATGTCAATAAAGCCAAATAAATCTTGGCGTATACCAAATTTACCTACATGAGAATTAAATCTTTCTACTATTCCACATACTCTGCCTTGCTCTCTCATTGCTGCTAATGTTCTTTGTGTTGGTGATAATCCCATTATTTAACACCATCAAAGATAACCTCAAAATCTTCGTCCTTTTCTTCTTTTGCTTTCTTGTCTTTTGCTTCTTGTGCCTTAGTTTCCATTGCAAATCTAGATAATTCAGAGGCTCTTTGTTTCATAAATTCTGCTTGGTGGATACTAAACTCCATAATCTTAATACAGTATCGAGCCAATGTGTTATCAAGCTCATATCTATCAAATATTTCATATAACTGATCTACCATTGAACCCTTACAGTTCTCTTCATCAAAAGTTAGGTCTAACAAAATATCATAACAAAACATTGAAGCTGTTATTGATGTCGCTTTATGCGACTTAAACATTTCTTCTATTTCATCAAGAATATCCTTGATCTTAATAGCTGGCTTTTTTATCTGTTTTTCTTTCCTTGGGTTTTTTGCTTTTTTCATTTCCTACTCCAATCATTTTTATTGAGTCTTTTATATGTTCTAATACTTCATTTACTGGGATATTTTTAATATCTAACTTGTCTGGAATACTAAAAACAAGCATAAAATACTTTAACTTTTTATCAAGAAACATGACTATCTGATCTACTATGCCATTATCATTATTATGCGGAATAAAACTAAATGAAAAAACAAACCCCAACTTCCAATCGTAGGCATTTTTCATAACAGCAACCCTGATAAACTTATAATCCTTTTCTATGTCATGCATTAGTTTTCTGTGAGAAGTGTACCGCTTCCCTTTATACAATACTGTCTGTGGTAGTTTATCTGATACCTTATTAACAGAATCCGATAATTTTTGTTTAAATTCTTGATTTTTTAATGCTTCACTCAGCTTCATTGTCATCTTCTTCTTCTCCTTCATCTTCTTCAAGGTCTGGATCGCAAGGCGTAGCACCATTTTTATAATCCCAGATACAATAACCTAGATAGTTATGCTCGTACTCGCAACCCATACCGTAACACATTATTTATTAACCGTTAGTGGTTTAACTGGTTCTTTCTCAACTTCTTCACTCTCAACTTCAACATCAAAAAAAGTATCCTTACTTGGTTTGTCTGGCGTATACTCTTTTAGTTGGTCAGAATCAATCGCTACAGCTTTTTGTAGATCAATGCTCATAATTCCCCATTTAGAAATTAACTGGATTATCATTGTCTTTAAGGCTTGACCATCAAATCCACTATACCAAAAACTACTATATTGCCACATATCGTCTTGTTTTACCTTCCCATCTAATAACATTTTATAGGCAGCTAAATTAAATGCCGGGGAATACTTATCTGCATGTTTTTCCATCTTCTTTTTTGACCAGTAAAGAGTTTTTCTGAACCCGTTTTGATATTCAAACATGGCATAATACCCGATTGTTTTGGCGTTTTCTCTTACTTCGTCATCTTCAATAATATTAACGTCAATCTCTTCGTTTAAAGGATCGTATTTTACTAGCTCACCTTCTTTAATAGCTAAAACATTAAGCTTTTTGTAATATCCTGACCTAATAGCCAACTGGATATAACCTTTATAGCCCATTTGTCCTCTAGCAACCATGCCTCTTTTTTTATCTTTATATGGAATCATAAAGAATTGTCCTAAAACTGGACTTGGCGATAGCTTTAATGATTGACATTGTAGTGCTGCCTCAACAATAGTGCCTTGTTCACACTCTTTTAATTTTGGGTTTATTGATACTGCTGACGTAATAGATGTTATAAAATCCATCCCTTCTTTTTCGCCCATCATACCAACCATCCTATTTTTTACAACATCAGATGTTATATAGCTACTAAAGTTTTGCTTCTTTTCTACTAAACTATTTTTAATTGCCACGCTTTACTCTCCTTTAGGTACTTTTCCGTACCTGATTTTATTCTCAACAAGAAAAGTTTTTAGATCATCTAGTTGAGTTTTTGTTGCCCAAACACGAAAATCCATTTCGTCTACAGTTTCAACATCATTCATAACAATACGTTCTGCCTTAATTACTGGTGGTTTCTCTGGCTCTGGCTCTTTCTTCTCTTCATCTTTTGCTTTCTTCAACTCATCAAGTCTTGTTTTCTCTATAAAAACCTGACCTAGATTAAGTGTCTTGAAATATAGATCCTCTAACTGAACCTCAAAATCTGACTTAAACGACCTAATAGCTTTTACATCATTCTCTATACTCTCAACCTTTTTCTCTATTTCTTCTGTAACCCTTTTGATACCAACGCTAGAGTTAAGCCAAGTTCCATCATAAACCATTTCCATCTTAACTATATCTGAGTTAATTTCCTCAAAAAGCTCAAATATCTTATCCTTTTTCTCCTTTCTTGTTTTTTCTTCAAACGCCTTAACTTGTGAATCGATTTCATCTATAGGTTTTTCAATCATCCCCATAAGCTCTTTTATTTTATCCTCGAAAGCTACATAGGGAACAATGAACTTCTTTTTGATTAGAATCTTCTCATCATTAATAGCCTTTTTAAGCTTGTTAAGACTAGCACGATCTGTTTTGGCCTCAGATATTTTATCATCAGTAAAAGTTAACCCTTCATACTTCTTGAGGTTATCGCTTAATTCTTTTTTGAGTTGCTTATAATTAAAACCGATTGGTTGTAATTCTTGTAGTTTTTCTATTTTTAATTCCATTTTCTTCTCCTTGTTTTATATAGACGGTAGAACCAAGGGTGGCTCTCTCTTGGTTAATACATGCTTTTCCCAAAACTCTATTCCTTTCTCTTTTAGTAGCTGTAAATCTTCTTCGACCTCACTTCTCTCAAAATAATAATGTTTTGTCTGTAAATATACTTCACTTCCGGCAAACTCTGACTTTAATTGAGCCTTGAGTACAACAAAATCCCAACCAGTAACAAGTAAATACCAAAGACATTGAATATAATAATTATTAGGAATCTTATCTTTCCATTTTTCACGCGCCATACTTGATAGTACAGAGGTTGTCTTGATCTCCAAAACTCCTTTTCTTCCTGTTTCTTTTTCTATTAATTCACCATCTAGCGATCCTATAAAATAATCATAATCCTTGTTCCTTTTTATCTCGTATCGCTTAGAATATACTGAATATTTAGGATAATCTAGCTTAAATAAGTCAATTAGTGGTCTTTCTGCTCTATTTCCGTATTTAATAGCATCATTATTAGAGATATTATCCCTCATTTTGAATACTTTACCTTCCCAAACATCAACATTAGTCTTCCAGGGATTAAGGCCGAGCAATGCGCTAACATCAGATCCACCAATTCCAGTATATCTAGCTTTTAACCAATCACGTTTTAACATTATATGTCCTCCAATTTTTCTAGAAGTTTTGATACTTCACACCAAGCTTTGGAATATCCATCCAGATGACCTTCATCGTATCCAATATTATAGAAAACCTTCGTACTACAAAGCCCTAAAACCACTATTACGGCAACAATCCATAAGTCTTTCATTATTTATCCTCTTCGTTTATTTTATTACAGGCTTTATAAATTACAAGCACTAACAATCCCAATGATACTGCTAAATAGATATTACATGCTGTGTTAATCCATAATAATACTTCTATGCTCATTTTGTTTTCCTTTCTTATGTAAACCTTTTCAAATTCTTTATACATATTCTGTTTTTATGTAAAGTTTTTACTTTTGTTTACTTATAACTTTAAATTCATATACCCATACCCAGGGGTTATCATCCCAGTTTTTATATATTGAGTTCCAAAGTTGTTTAAATATTAATTTACCTGAATCGCAATATCCACCATCATAATTAATATAAGACATCCCCTCTTTTCCCGCCTGTTCATCATCTATATCCTGAACCCTCTCGACTCTAACATTAGTAACTTCTAACCATATACGAGCATATTTCTTTGGCATGTGTATTGATGGCTTCCATTTTACAAAATCAGTTTTTATATATGGACTATTTTCTGGGTGTGTAGACTTGTAAAGTACCTTAACATCAAACCAGTTATACCACGTTTCTCTAACATAAAGATTATCGCCTACTTGGTAAGGTGAGGCATTATTTAGACATAATGATGGGTTAGCATATACAATATCTTTCTTTTTTACTGGTCTTCTAGTCATAGATTTTCTACCATCCAATATAGCTCGCACCATATCTGTATTAAATAATATCGGTAATTCTCTCATTATTTATACCTTCCTTTTTGGGAATCTTGCCCCATCTTCATCATCAAATTGCCTACGCTTTGTTTAATACGTCTGTCTACGGACTTCTCGGCTCTTATATGCTTCTCTGTTTCTATTGCTGACCTGTTATCTCGGCTTGGTGGATTGTTGTATAAAAGATAGCCTATACAAAATGTTGCTATTATTGAGTATGTTATTAGTAGCTTATTCATTTAGTTCCTTTTCTAATTTACAAAGATAATCTACAAACTTGATACACGACTGAACCATCCCTTTTTTATCCAATAATTCAAGAAGTAATGCACGTTTACCATCCCGATATCCTTTATCATAATCGTTAAGGTTTATTTCCTCATCGTAACTATTTTTTTTATCATTCATTATCCACCGCCTTAACTAGCCAGTTGTTACACGCATCCCGAATATCCGCTACCTCATCATCCTTGATAGCCCAACTGTGTTTAGATTTATGCAGATGTAGCCATAAGCAATCTTCTTCTTTTCTTATTTCAGCTTTACATGTATATCTTTTCATAATCGCTACCCCTTTAAGTACTTAGTTTTCAGATATTTAATATCGCTTTCCAATAATTCATACGTCTTATAAGTGCTATCGACAATAGAATCTTGGTCTGAAATAAAATCAATTATTCCACTAACGGCTTCCTGCTTCTCAGCTTCCATCTTGTCTACTAGGCCTGATATGAATTGCTTTTGCTTTGGTAATGTATTATCCATGTAACATTGTTCACATCCCATATTACTGCAATACTCATTAGGCTCATCTAGGCTCGGACAATATTGAATACTATCTTCAAACTCTTTTAAAACTTTCTCTTTATTTGTCATGGTTACTTTCGCTCCTTTAAATATTCTTTTACAAGTTTTATCATTTAGATAATCTGTGCTGTCTTGATAGTTCTAATAATATTGTTTTGTATCTTTTCCAAAACTTTAATGCTGCTTGTCCATTCATACTTATAATCTGTTTATTCGTGAAATCTGCCCACTCTTTCGTTTTATGAAGTTCACACCCTATTTCAATATGATTTGTAAATACTAAGATTGGGTATTGTAGGTTGTTTATTTGTATAGGTGTTTCCTTGATTTTAAAACCTTTATAGTCAGCATAGCGTAAGTCAGCATAGCTTAAGTTAGCAGAGCTTAAGTCAGCATAGCTTAAGTCAGCAGAGCTTAAGTCAGCAGAGCGTAAATTAGCATAGCGTAAGTCAGCATAGCTTAAGTTAGCAGAGCGTAAGTTAGCAGCGCTTAAGT
>Ga0307928_10002779_pt1 | contig 13401 bp, 16 predicted proteins | sample AceLakmetagen232_FD_201815 | JGI IMG/M metagenome (GOLD analysis project Ga0307928, IMG submission 201815) | Saline water microbial communities from Ace Lake, Antarctica - #232 | ecosystem: Environmental > Aquatic > Non-marine Saline and Alkaline > Saline | place: Antarctica: Ace Lake... | reverse complement strand
CTGCGGGCGAAGGAGCTAAAGCAGCTCTTTCTGTTTCTGAATATTTGAGAAAGAGTAAAGAACAAAAATGAGTAAAAAAATTAAATCCATAAAAGCTAAAGAAATTTTAGATTCGCGAGGGAATCCTACGGTTGAAATTGAAGCAAGGAGTGAGAATTTTTTAGTTAAAGCAGGGGTGCCTTCTGGCGCTTCAACAGGAAAGTTGGAAGCAAAAGTAATAGATGTGGGACAGGCCGTTAAAAATGTTAACGAAATTATTGGGCCACAATTAATTGGTAAAGACCCTTGCGAGCAGAAAAAAATTGATGATTTTTTAATTGAATTAGATAATACAGAGAATAAATCCAATTTAGGGGCTAATGCAATTATTGGTGTTTCAATGGCCATTGCCAAACTCGGTGCCATGTCTAAGAATATCCCTCTTTGGAGATATATATCTCAGTATTTGGAGGTTGAACCTCCAAATATTCCAAACATACCATTAGCAGCATTTAACATTGTAAATGGTGGAGCTCATGCGGATAACGATTTAGATATTCAAGAATTTATGATTGTCCCACAATCTGATAGTTTTGCAGAAAATTTTCAGATTGCCAAAGATATATATCAATCCCTTGGAAATACTCTTAAAGGAAAATTTGGAGAAATAGAACTTGGAGATGAGGGCGGTTTTTCACCACCAATTTCTTCTATAAAACAAGCGTTAAATTTAATAACACAAGCAATTGAACGAATAGACACAAATACGAGAAAAACCAAAATCATTCTTGATTGCGCTGCTTCACAATTTGAAGAAAATGGCAAATATCAAATAGGGGATTCTCTTTTTTCAAAAGAAGAATTATTGAATTTTTATTCTGATCTAATTTCGAAATATCCAATAATTGCATTAGAAGATCCTTTTGGAGAAGAGGATTGGCAAGGATTCCAGTTAATATATAAAGAACTCGGAGATAAAGTTACTATTATAGGGGATGATTTGTTGGTGACTAATCCCAAAAAAATTAAAGAAGCGGCAGAGAAAACAGCTTGCAATGGAGTAATTATAAAAGTTAATCAAATCGGAACTGTTAGCGAGGCAATAGAAGCGGTTAAATTAGCCAAGTCATTCAGCTGGAAAATTATGGTTTCTCATCGTTCTGGAGAAACGCTTGACGATTTTATTGCTGATTTTGCTGTTGGCGTTGGTGCTGATTTTATAAAATCCGGCGCTCCTGCCACGCCTTTCCGCCTCGCAAAATATAACCGACTCTTAGAAATAGAACAAGAAATATGTATAAATTAGTTTTACTCCGTCACGGAGAAAGCATCTGGAATAAAGAGAATCGGTTCACCGGGTGGACAGATGTTGGATTGACTAAAAAGGGCGAACAAGAGGCAATTGAGGCAGGCAAACTTCTTAAAAAAGAGGGATATATTTTTGATATTGCCCTTACTTCGGTTTTAAAAAAGGCAACAAAGACATTAGATATTGTTTTAGAAGAGATGGGTTTAACAGATATTCTTATTGAAAAATCATGGCGACTGAACGAAAGACATTACGGCGCATTGCAGGGATTGAATAAATCAGAAACAGCTAAAAAATATGGAGAAGAACAGGTCTATTTATGGAGAAGGAGTTATGATGTTCGGCCACCGGAACTAACAAAAGACGATGAAAGGTATCCCGGAAAAGATCCTCTTTATCAAGATTTAAAAAAAGAAGAAATTCCTCTTGGGGAATCTTTGAAAGACACGGAAACAAGAGTATTGCATTGTTGGCAAGAAAAAATAGCCCCAGCAATAAAGTCGGGGGAAAAAGTTTTAATTTCAGCACATGGAAATAGCTTGAGGGCATTAGTAAAATATCTTGACAATATTCCTTCAAACAAAATCGCCGAATTAAATATTCCTACTGGGATACCTCTAATTTACGAACTTGACGAAAATTTGAAACCAATTAAACATTATTATTTAGGCGATACAGAAAAGATAAAAAAAGTCACAGAAAAAGTTGCAAACCAAGCAAAAATTTCCTAAAATTAAAAATTATGTTAATGTGAAATATCTTCTGCTTCAAGTTTATTGATTAAATTATTTATTTTCTATGAAAATTCAGTTTTTTGATAATTCTATAGAACAATTTATTCTATCTCTAGAAAAGTCGACCATTGCAAGAACGCTTAGAATGATTGATTTGTTAGAGGAATTCGGCTATAAGTTAGGTATGCCTCACGGCAAGAAGGTTGACAAAAATCTATTTGAATTACGGATTAGCAGTACTCAAGAAATTAGAATTTTTTATACATTTCATAAAAATATAGTTGTGCTTTTACACGGTTTTGTTAAAAAATCTCAAAAGATTCCTAAAAGAGAATTGCTTACAGCGTTACGAAGATTAAAGGTCTTGACCAAGTTATAACGCATAAGTTATAATAAAATTGTATGAAAAATTATACTCAACTTAAAAACAAATTACTTCAAGATAAAAAAATAAAAAATGCCTATGATGAATCAGGGTCAGAGTTTGATTTTATTCGTATGCTTATTAGAAAAAGAATTGAAAAAGGATTAAGCCAAGAAGAGCTTGCTGAGAAAGTCGGGACAAGACAATCTGCCATTTCTCGCTTGGAGTCAGGTAGGTATAATCCAAGTTTTAAAATTCTTAGAAAAGTTGCACAAGCGCTGGATTCGGAAATAAAAATTTCTATTTATTAAATTAAAATTAATTAAAAATTAACTTAAAAAAATGGATAAAAACTTATTACCTTTTGTTATAGGGGGAGTCGCGTTAGCTCTTTTAGCCGTAGTTGTTTATCAAAATTATGTTCCTTCGGAAACTGGAATAGGTCAAATTATTTCCAAAGATGAAATTGGCACACAAGTAATTGATTTCATTAAAAACAATTTAGCAGCATCTGAAACAGAATTTACATTGGGCGAAACAGAGGAAAAAAATGGACTTTACGAAATAAAATTTGAAGTAATGGGGCAAGAAGAAACAGCTTACGCAACTAAAAATGGTAAATATCTTTTCTTCCAGCCCGTTGACATGCTTCCATCAGAACCTCAAACATTTACTAAAACAGAAAAGCCAAAAGTTGATCTTTTCGTAATGGCTTTTTGTCCCTACGGCAATCAATCAGAGGAAATGTTAATACCTGTAGCAGAATCTTTAGGGGATAAGGCAGACATAGAATTACACTATATAATTTACAATAATTATGCGACTGGTTATCCTGATTATTGTTTAGATACAGAAAAAACATTTTGTTCAATGCATGGCATTCAAGAAGTTAATCAAGGAATTAGAGAATTGTGCGTTCAAAAATATCAAAAAGACAAGCTTTGGGATTTTGTAAAAATAATCAACGAACAATCTACTTCTGAAGATGTTGATACTAAGTGGGAAAATATTGCACAAAGTCTTGGTGTTGATGTCGAAAAAATTAAAACTTGTCAGCAAGAAGAGGGTTCCGCTTTATTAACTCAAGAATTAAGTCTTACTAATGCCGAATATTCTGTTCAAGATGCTTCTCAGCACAATGGTCAAGAAACTGAAAAAGTTTCTGGTTCCCCAACGCTTGTTATAAATGGAATGATTTCTGACGGGACAAGAAGCATTGCAGGATATCAAGAATCAATTTGCTCCGCTTTTGAAACCCTACCAACCGAATGCGAACAAGTTTTAGAAGAAAATAGTTCTGCGGCATCTGGAAGTTGTGAATAATTATCAATTTATTATTAGATAAGAATGAGTATGCCAAAAACAAAAATTTATAGCACGCCAAGCTGTCCATACTGCGAATTATTAAAACAATTTCTGAAAGAGAAAGGGGTAGATTTTCAAACAATAGATGTTTCCCAAGACGAAAAAACTCAAAATTATCTTATGGAAAAAACTGGAAAAATTACTGTGCCAGTTGTAGAAATTGACGGTCAAATTGTGGTTGGCTTTGATAAGGCAAAAATTATGGAATTACTTAATCTTAAAGATTAGTTTCAATCGTTTGTTTTGGTGACATATAATTAATTTAATTTAATTATGACTAAAATAGCTATCAATGGATTCGGTCGCATCGGGCGACTATGCTTAAGACATATTTTAGAAAATCATCCAGAGCTTGAGGTGGTAGCTATTAATGATTTATCGCCGGCTGAAATCTTGATTCATCTTTTTAAGTATGATTCTTCTTATGGGATTTATAACAAAGAGATTAAATCTAAGTTTTTTTGTGAGAGAGAGCCAGAAAAACTTCCATGGAAGGAATTAGAAGTAGATGTTGTGCTGGAGTGTACTGGTGCGTTTAGAGATAGAGAGGGTGCAAGTAAGCATCTTAAAGCTGGAGCGAAAAAAGTGATTATATCTGCGCCAGCTAAAGATGACGATATTCCAAGTTTTGTAATTGGAGTAAACGAAAATGTTTTTGATTCTACAAAAGACGATATTATAGATATGGGTTCTTGCACTACAAATTGTTTGGCACCCATTACTAAGGTTCTGAATGATAATCTTGGGATTGTAAGCGGTTACATGACTACAATCCATAGCTATACGAATGATCAAAAAATTCTTGATATGGTTCACAAAGATTTTCGTAGAGCAAGAACAGCTGGAGCTAATATTATTCCAACTACCACAGGAGCAACTAAGGCAATCGGAAAAGTTATTCCTCAATTAAAAGGGAAATTAGAAGGAATGGCCATGCGAGTTCCGACTCAAGTAGTTTCTTTAATTGACTTGGTTTGTTTATTGGAAAAATCTACTACTGCTAAAGAAGTAAATTCTTTATTTAAAAAAGCATCTGAACAAGATAATTTTAAGGGAATTCTAAGTATTGAAGAAGCTCCGTTAGTTTCAATGGATTACAAGGGGAATACTTTTTCAGCAACAGTTGACGCTGAATCAACTAAAGTAAACGATAAGCTAGTTAAAATCATTGCTTGGTATGACAATGAATACGCTTATGCTGGTAGGTTAGGCGATTTTGCCAAATTTGTAGGGGAAAAATTATAAAAAACTATATATTGCTTAACTTTTTTAAAGCCGCTCATGCGGCTTTTTAAGTTGAAAAATTTGACTTGCTTATTTTCAAAGGAAAAAAATGGCGGAGTCGATGATGGCTCCGCTCGGGGATAAATTCTTAACGCCCAAGTTGGACTTGAGGCGCAGTTATTGCTTCTGAAAAAACAATTGGTTTTGTAATTAAAACCCTGGTATCGTTACGAAAAAGAACTAACTCTCCAAGAGAATTAAAAACAATTAAATCTCCTTCAAAACTTACCTTCTCTGGTAAGTCGGCATCTGTCCCCTTGGGAGAACAACCAACCCTTTCTACGAGATAGCTTCCAGCCATTTTTTTTATCTTATAAGTGGCGTCAGTGGTTTCTATCAACATGTCAACCTCCTTTTAGGTTTTATCTTTGGTTTCGGGAGATATTCTAATAGCATTTAAAACTGCTTGGCTAAATGCCGTTATTATCTCTTTGCCAAACTCAGAAAGACGATAGAAGGAGTGATAAGGATGCTTGAGAATTCGAGGCGAACCCACTTCTGTGCGTCTTTCAATAAGCCATGCTCTTTGTAGAAAACCAAGATCGTCAACTAAGAGACTATCATATTCAGAGCCGAGCTTTTCCTTAATCTCCGAGAAGGGTATGTCCTTTTTTGACTCGAGAAGTAGGGTCAAAATTCTTCGTCGTATCTTGCTGTCCAAGGCCTTAATAATCTTAGGATAGATATAGTTTGCCCTCCTTTTTTTATCTTCGTCTGCTTTTAACTGTCTTTTCTCGCTCATCACCTTACCTCCTTTAGGTATTTTTGAATATTTATTAAAGTGCAACTCGTTCTTGCTATGGTTTATAATCTACGACCTTCTTGGCTTTTTGTCAAACTCAACGAGAAATAAAAAAAGGGGGGAGTCCGACTTCCCTTTGTTTATTTTCTACTAGACCAAGTCTATCTTTTTTGTTTTTATCACTAGACCCGGCCTAGTGATATCCTAGTGATATGTAATATGTTTTGAAATCGATCGTGTGATTTTTTGAGTTAAAAAATTTGACATTTTGTTAAATCTGTGACATTGTTTGTTTATCAAGCGTAGCACCTAAAAAAAATTTATAGAGGAGGAAGCGATGAGAAAAGAATTCTGGGGAACGATGGTTATTGGCTTTATTCTGACGATCTTTGTATCGCTCGGGGTAGGGATGTATTATTCTATCAACAGAATAAGTTATGTTCTTCAAACAAGAATCCAGGCAGCGTACCTTACCGAGCTTTCGGGATATGAAGGGAAAGAACAAATTCCTCATCAGGAGGATGATTCCATCAAAAACCTGATTAATGTCACCATGTCGCTCTCTACTGAAAGCCAAGATCCTGAAGTAAATTTACTAGGGTTGTTGACTTTTGCGAAGAATGAAGGCAAAGAGAGTGTTGAAGATAGCTGTATAGCGCAACTGATCCTGAATTATCCTGGATCACTTAATCTTGCACTGAAAGGCGATACAAGTTCAGCACGACAGCTCCAGGAGAAATGGTACAAGACTCGTAATATCGGGTTTTATCCATTTGGGATGATTCTGATGTTGATATTTTTGTCGGGGACGCTTCTGACCATCATAGTAGCCTCGGAATCTGTTTTTAAAGAGTATGCTTCAATGAAAGAAGGCAGAGGTAACTGGTATAAGAAATACAACCAGGTGATAGAAGGAATAGAGCTTTTACTGAAAGAAAAAAACATATATCCCAGAGACTATCGAGGATAAGCGTTAGCATTGAGCTCTCTCTAACGAGAGAGCTCGTTTTATTTCAAAAAAACGAAAACTACGGATTTACCCGTGCGGATTTATTTTCTTTTTTAAAAATTTAGGATATAATAAATGAATTAATAACAAACCATAAATGATAGCTGGATTTGAGGAGACAAAAAAATTATTATCAAAGTATAAAATTCCTTATGGACAAGGGGAAATAGTTAAAAGCAAAACAAGTGCTTTTAATTTTGCTAAGAAGTTTAGCTATCCCGTAGTTCTTAAAATTTATTCTTCTAATATTTTACACAAAATTGATATTGGGGGCGTAATTTTAGATATTAGAGATGAAGAATCGCTTTCTACTGCTTGGGAAAAAATAAGTAAAATAGCTAAGAGTAAAAAAGCTGATATTTTAATTCAAGGGCAAGAGAAGGGGATTGAAATAATAATGGGAGCAAAAAGAGATCCTGTTTTTGGACCAATAATTATGTTTGGTTTAGGAGGAATTTTTGCCGAAGTTTTGAAAGACGTTTCTTTCCGATTGGCTCCTGTCACAAAAAAAGAAGCAAAAGAAATGATTAAAGAAATTAAAGGTTATAAAATCCTGAAGGGCTACAGGGGACAAGAACAAGCAAATCTCCCAAAATTAGAGGAGATTTTGTTGTCTTTATCTGATTTAATTACTAAAGAAAGCAAAGTTAAGGAGGTTGATTTTAACCCAGCAATAGTCAACAACAAAAAAGCCGTTATCGTTGATGCTAAAATTTTGCAATAAACCCAGTTTAGTAATAAATATATGAAATTAAATTCAATTTTTAATCCTAAAATAATTGCTGTAATCGGTGCTACTGACCGAAGTGGTTCTGTTGGCAGGGGATTGGTAAAAAACTTGCTTCAAGGTAAAAAATTAAGAAAAATTTATTTAGTTAATCCTAATAGAGATAAAATTTTTGGGATTAAAACATTCTCAAAAATTGAGGGAATAAATAAAAAAATTGATTTAGCAATAATTGCTGTTCCAGCTAAAATCGTTTTAAAAATTGTGAAAGAGTGCTGTGAAAAAAAGGTTGGAGCAATCATTATTATTTCTTCCGGATTTGCTGAAACTGGAGAGCAGGGGACTTTTTTACAAAATCAAATTAAACAACTTTTAGAAGAAGCTAATATTCCACTAATCGGACCGAATTGTTTGGGAGTTCTAAGGCCATCTGTGGGATTAAATGCATCGTTCGCGCCCCTTTCCCCCAATCAAGGAGAAATAGCTCTTATATCTCAATCTGGAGCGCTTTTGGACTCAACTATAGACGCATCGACTGATAAACCCTATGGATTTTCTAGCATAATTTCTTATGGCAATGAGGCGGGTTTAACTCTGACTGATTTTCTAAATTGGGCTGGAGAAGATAAAAAAACCAAGGTAATCGCCTTGTATTTTGAGGGTCTTAAAAATGGCAGAGAATTTTTTAATATTGCTAAAAAAGTAAATAGAATAAAGCCAATTGTTGTTTTAAGGGGAGGAAAAACAAAAATAGCTCAAAAAGCAGTTTCGTCTCACACTGGAGCATTGGCAGGCGCAACTCAAATTTACTCTACTGCTTTTAAACAAGCAGGATTGATTGAGGTTCAATCATTGCAAGAACTTTTAGATATTTCTAAGGCGTTGCTTTGGCAGCCGAGAAGCAAAAACGGAATAGGCATAGTAACTAATGGTGGAGGGGCTGGTATTTTAGCTGCTGATTATTGTTATCAGCTTGGCATAAATTTAACCAAATTGAGTTCATCTGTAAAACAAGAAATAAGTAACGCAAAAGCGATGCATCAGGGATGGTCTAAAAACAATCCCGCAGATATTGTGGGAGATGCTTTGTCAGATAGGTATAAAATAACAATAGACGCGTTGCTCTCGCAAAATGATATTTATGGCTTAATGATTATTCAAACTATGCAACTGATGACCGAGCCAATAAAAAATGCTAAAATAATCATTGAGGCAAGGAAAAAATATCCTAAAAAACCAATAATAACTGTTTTTATGGGGGGCAAACTCACTAATCCAGCCGTTAGGCTTTTAGAAAGAAATAAAATTCCTAATTATTCCGACCCATTACGCGCTGCTCACGCGATTAAATCATTAATCAATAATCATTAATCAATTATTTTACACATGACGTTTAAAGATAAAAGATATATTCTCTGGTTTAAAAATACTACAATTAAAGATGTGCCTTTTGTGGGAGGAAAAAATGCTTCCTTGGGCGAAATGTATAGGAATCTCGTGTCTAAAGGAATAAACATTCCCAACGGTTTTGCTCTAACTTCACGGGCATATTTTTATTTTCTTGAACAAAGTGGAATTAACGAAGAATTAAAAAAAGAATTTAAACAACTGAAAGCAAAAGATATTAAAAATCTCCAAGCAACAGGAGAAAGAATAAGAAACATTATTTTAAAAGCAGAATTTCCAAAAAAATTAGAGAAGAAAATAATAAAAAATTATAGAAATCTTTGCCAGTATTATAAAGAAAGAAATTTAAGCGTAGCTGTAAGAAGCTCTGCCACTGCCGAGGATCTTCCTGGCGCCTCTTTCGCTGGCCAACAAGAAACTTATTTAAACGTTAGGGGTGAAGAAGATCTTCTTTTAGCAACTAAAAAATGTATTTCTTCATTATTCACCGACAGAGCTATTGCATACAGAGAAGAAATGGGCTTTGACCATTTGGAAATCGCCCTTTCTGTGGGAATTCAAAAAATGGTTCGTTCTGACGTTGGTTCTTCCGGAGTAATGTTCACCTTGGATACAGAAACAGGTTTTCGAAATGTGGTTTTGATAAATTCTATTTGGGGCGTCGGAGAACTAATTGTTAAAGGACAAATAACGCCTGATGAATTTTTTGTTTTTAAACCAACTTTAAAACAGGGTTATAAGTCAATTATTGTTAAAAATTTAAGTAAAAAAACAAAAAAATTAATTTATAGTCGCAATGGCGGATTGAAACTAGCTCCTGTTAATAAAAACCAGCAATTAAAGTTTTCTTTAACAGATAAAGAAGTTTTAACCTTGGCAAAATGGGGTTGTCTGATTGAAGAGTACTATTCAGATCTTAATAAAAAATGGATGCCCCAGGACATTGAATGGGCAAAGGATGGAAAAACAGGAAAACTTTTTATTGTTCAAGCAAGACCAGAAACCGTGCATGGAGCGAAGAAAAAAAATGTTTATAAAAAATATAAAATTGATACCAAGAAAGAACCGATTTTACGAGGCATTGCTGTTGGAGATAAAATTGGAGAAGGTAAGGTAAGGGCTATTTCTAGTGTAAGTAAAATGAGCGAATTTAAGAAAGGAGAAATTTTAGTAACAAAAATGACTGATCCAGATTGGGTTCCAATCATGAAGATTGCTTCTGCTATTGTAACAGACGAAGGTAGCAAAACAGCTCATGCGGCTATTGTTAGCAGAGAATTGGGCATACCTTGTATTGTGGGAACCCGAAAGGCGACAAAAATTTTAACTACGGGAGAATATATCACAGTTGATTGCACTCAAGGATTAAACGGAAGAATCTTTTCGGGCAAGGTGCCCTATGAAGTTAAAGAATACAGTCTTACAAAAATTCCTAAAACAAAAGTTAAGATAAGCATTAATATTGGTTCGCCAGATCTAGCTTTTAAGACATCTTTTTTGCCCGTGAAAGGAGTTGGACTGGCAAGAGAAGAGTTCATTATTGCTCAAAAGATAAAGTGTCATCCTATGGCTCTGTATAATTTTGATAAATTAAAAGATAAAAAGGTAAAAAGAAAAATAGAAGAAATAACGGTTGAACATAAAGATAAAAAAGAATTCTTTATTAAAGAATTAGCTGAAGGCATTGGGCAAATTGCTGCCTCTTTTTATCCAGAACAAGTCATTGTTCGCTTCTCTGATTTTAAAACAAACGAATATGCTCAACTTATTGGTGGGGAAGATTACGAACCCAAAGAAGAAAATCCAATGCTTGGCTGGCGAGGAGCTTCTCGTTATTATGATAAAAAGTTTATACCAGCATTTAAAATGGAATGTGAGGCTATAAAAAGAGTAAGGAATACTTTTGGTCTAAAAAATGTTGCCCTAATGGTTCCTTTCTGTCGCACGCCAGAAGAAGGAAAGAAAGTTTTGGCATTAATGAAAAAATTCAAATTAGAAAAGGGAAAAGACGATCTTAAGGTTTACGTAATGTGTGAAATCCCTTCGAACATAATGTTGGTTGATGAATTTTTAGATGTTTTCGATGGGATGAGTATTGGCTCAAATGATTTAACTCAATTGACAATGGGAATGGATAGAGATAATGCCGAAATAGCCCATATTGCTGACGAAAGAAATGAAGCAGTTAAAATGATGCTTAGAAAGGTGATTAAAAGATGTCGCGAAAGGAAAAAATATGTGGGAATCTGCGGAGAAGCGCCTTCTACTTTTCCAGAATTTGCAGAATTCTTAGCAAAAGAGAAAATAGAAACGATGTCTTTAAGTCCTGACGCTGTAATCAAAACACTTCTCAAGATTGCTAAGAAATAGAAAAAGATTGTAATGGAAAAATGGTATAAGAAACAATTTCATGTTGTTACTAAAAAGAATTTTATTTCTGTCTTTTTGTGGATTTTTGCAATTGCTTTTTTTCTTTTAGAAAATATAATGGAAAAAGACAGGGGATTTTCCTTATTTTTTATAGGTTCTGCATTAGGACAAGAACTTGGCTATCTGATAGGAAAGGCAAAATTTAAGAATTAATAAATAATTAAACTGTAAGATTATGGATAACAATCAATCGGGTTAAATACCTTCACAAACATATGGGGTACCTGAAAAAAGGAGATTTAAATCAACAAATATTATGAATGATCCTATTCTTCTAAAAAGATTTTCTTCTATAATGGAAGCTGAATTAGCAAAGAATCTTTTGGAATCCCAAAACATTAATTGTATTATTAAAAATGCTGGACTTAAGTTTGTTGGTGATTTAGGAGATGGTTATGGCGCAGATTTATTTGTTCTAGAAAAAAACATTGAGAAGGCAAAAAAAATTTTAGAACAAAAAGAATCAAAATAAGAAATAATTATGAGCAAATACGACATTATAACTTTTGGATCCGCGAGTGAGGATGTGTTTGTTTTTTCAAAAGAGTTTTTTAATAAAAAACTTTGTTTTCCGCTCGGAGATAAAATAGAAATGGATAAAATTATAATTAAGATTGGTGGCGGGGGAGTAAACACGGCTAGAACATTTGCTTTACAAGGATTAAGGACCGCTTATTGCGGAAGCGTAGGGGAAGACTATGCTGGTTTTTCAATTTTTTTGGACTTGAAAAAAAATCATATTTCAACAAAGTTTCTAAAATCTTTAGATAAAAAAACAAGCAATCATTCAGTAATTTTAAGCAAACAAGAAGAAGGGAAAGCAATTTTGGTTTATAGAGATGCATCTAATTATTTGCCAAAAAACTTTGATTTAAAAAAGATGCGCACTCATTGGTTCTATCTAGCTCCGCTTGGAGGTGAGTTTGCCAAAGAAACAAAAAAGATTATTAATTTTGCGAATAAAAACAAAATTAAAGTTGCTTTTAATCCAAGTAAGGAACAAATTAACGAATTGAAAAAAGGAATTAAAAATTGGTTGGCAAAAATAGATATTTTACTTCCAAATGAAAAAGAAGCAAAAATGCTTTTTGGTGATTACAAAAAACCCGAAGAATTATTTAGGAGAATAGAACCATACCTAAGGGGCATAATTGTCACCGGAGAAGCCGAGGGGTCAGTTGCTTTTGATGGTAAAAATATTTATAGAGCAAAAAAACTTGAAACAAAAATAGCTGATAAAACTGGAGCAGGGGATGCTTTTGATTCTGGATTTATTTCTATCTTTATTAAAACGAATGATATTGAAAAGTCCCTACAGTTTGCAACTGCTAATTCTTCTGCTTGTGTCCGAAAACTTGGAGCAAAAGAGGGTATTTTAAAAAAGGGGCAGAAATATCAAAAAGTAAATGTAAAAATATCTAAATTATTATGAAAACTCTCAAATATCATTTCCAAAAAGTAAAAAGGAAGAAACAGGCAATCGGGCAGTTTAATTTTTCTACTCTTGAGCAATTAAAAGGGATAATTGAAGCGGCTAGAGAAAAGAAAACTCCTATTATCTTAGGCACAAGCCAAGGAGAGGTTGGGTTTTTTGGAATGGAAGAAGCTGTTTTATTGAGAGATTATTATAGAAAAAGTTTTCCACACATCTATTTGAATTTAGATCACGGTAGAGATATTAAATTAATAAAAAAAGCTATTGATTTGGGCTATGATTGTGTTCATCACGATGGATCAGAGCTTTCCTTTAAAGAGAATATTAAAAGAACTAAAAAAATTGTAAAATATGCTCACAAAAGGAAAGTTTTGGTTGAGGGTGAGATAAAATCTATTAAAGGTGGTTCGGAAACACATAAAGGAGTATTAAAATTTGAAAAAGAAAGATTTGAAAATGTTGCTCAAGCAAAAGAATTCGTTGCAAAAACTAAAATAGATAGTTTAGCTATCAATATCGGCAATGTTCACGGCACATTTAGCAAACCAATTAGATTAAATATTGACTTATTAAAAGAAATCAATAAAAATATATCTGTGTTCTTAGTTCTCCATGG
>Ga0307928_10002777_pt1 | contig 13409 bp, 22 predicted proteins | sample AceLakmetagen232_FD_201815 | JGI IMG/M metagenome (GOLD analysis project Ga0307928, IMG submission 201815) | Saline water microbial communities from Ace Lake, Antarctica - #232 | ecosystem: Environmental > Aquatic > Non-marine Saline and Alkaline > Saline | place: Antarctica: Ace Lake... | reverse complement strand
ACTACCGATATTTTCTTGAAGTCTTTTGGGCTAGAGTATGCTAAACTATTCGATGGTGTAAGACAGGATAGCGGTGATCCTTTTGAATTCGCCGGAAAAATAGTAGATCATTACGAATATTTAGGTATTGATCCTCGATCAAAAACTATTGTATTTTCTGATAGCTTAAATCCCACTAAAGCTATACAATTAGATGCATTATGTAAAACACTTGATATTAAGTGTTCTTTTGGTATTGGCACAAATTTAACAAACGACATTGAAGGTATAAAACCTCTTAATATGGTAATCAAAATGAGCCACTGTAAACCTTATGGAGAGAATGGATGGTTACCAGTTGTTAAACTTTCTGATACACCTAGTAAACATACTGGTCATCCAGAAGAGGTTGCTTTATGCAAGAAGTTGTTAAGAATTTCGTAAAAGAAAAAAGTGCTGAAGGAATGGATCAAGATCAAATCGCTATTTATCTTAAAGGCGCATTTGATGGAATCAATTCATTTTCAATAAATCTAAAAGAAAATAAACTAGAAATAGAATCAAAAGAAAACGATCCTCTATTTATTCATACATGGAATCATGTTATTGATCTACTTGCAGAACAAATGGAAGAAATAGCAAAACAAGCTCTCGCAGGAATTCCAGGAAAATTAGGAGTTAATTATGACGACAATATTGGACGAGAGACAAAAACTAATCCAGTGGACCAAAGATTATCTACTGAAAACAGTACCAAAAAGTAATATACAAGCAGTGATTGGACTTAGTGGTGGTATTGATTCTGCTGTTGCAGCGGCAATCTGTGTTCAGGCTATTGGTCCTGAACATGTTGTTGGTGTTATTCTACCTTGTGATTCAGGACTAGAAGATGCCATGGACGCACTACGTGTGGCAAAAAGACTTAATATTCAAACTGTGGACGCTGATTTAGAAAACACATTTAGAACATGGTGGGATGCATATCGTTTTAGTATTGCTTGGCCAGCACAACAAGAAGGTGCATTTCCGAAAATGAATAAACTGGTAAGAGCAAATGCTAAAGCTAGATTACGTATGCTTACACTTTATGCCGTTGCAAATCAGGTTGGAGGCCTTGTAATAGGGACTACAAATAAAACTGAAGCAGCAATAGGATATGCTACTAAGTATGGCGATGGTGGAGTAGATATTGAACCACTAATGGATTTCTATAAAACAGAAATCTGGGAATTGGCTAAGATATTAGATATTCCACCAGAAATCATCAGTCGAGTTCCATCAGCAGGTTTGTGGGATGGCCAAACTGATGAAGAAGAATTAGGAATGAAATACAAAGAGATTGATGAAATACTTATGGATATTAACAATGAATCTGAATCTTGTCTAGAACCAGGCGAACCTAAGTATGATAAAATTGTTTCTATGATAGCAGCTAGCAAACATAAGGATTTACATCTTCCATATTTCAAACGGTAATAATTATGAGTGTTTCTAATATTCAAGGTTTCTTGTTTTTACTTATTTCTATACTATATGTAGTGATAGGTTGTCCTGTTATAGCAATCATTCCTGCTACTTTAGGTACAGTATGTTTCGTAATAGCTTCATACAAAGATAAGACTTAGAATTATGTATAAAGAATCTAATTCTGCTGATCACAAAAGTTTTTGTGAACGTTGTAAAAGTTATTATTATACCTGCGAAGGTTGTCCTTGTTGGGAATATTCTGATAATGATTTAGAACGTGCGAATGATATTCAAGAAGAACAAATTATCCAAAGACATGAAGATAGTATTGAATCTTCTGATTATGAATCAGATAAAGCACAATCTGAATGGGAAATTTGGAGGACAAGAAATTGGGAATAAATATGCAAAAGAAATTTAAAGATTTGTTACTTAAACGTATTAATCCATATATAGTAATAGGAATAGAATCCTATGCATTGTTATTAGGAGAATTACGACGAAATTTAATGTTACGTACTTTCAAGGAACATGAAGCTGATCAAATTATTTTAACAATGATAAATCTTTTTAAACGCGGAAAATAATTAAACAAAAGCGGGCCAATAATTCAGTGGTAGAATGTCGAACTTTTAATTCGAACGTCGAGAGTTCAATCCTCTCTTGGCCCTTTAGAACAAACCACTAATCAAAGTAAAGGAAAATATTATGACTAAGGAACAAGAGAATCGAAAACATTTACCAGAAGAGCAACAGAAAAAAATTGCAGCTAGTATTCAGGATAGCCTTGCAAAATACGAAGAAATTAGAGCTATAAATAAAATACAAATGGGCAAAAGAAAAGCCTTCAAAGCTAGATACCATGAAGGCAATGAATTCCTTAAAAAAGGATACAAAGATAATCATCTCTTTGGCGTGTTTGGTCTTGGTGGCGGATTCGCAGTTAGCTACGTACTAGTTCCAATGGAAGTACAAACAGAAGAGAAAGATTTTGTAGATTGCGTTTTAGGTTACTCTATTAAAGCTCCAACAGATGATTATCGCGAGCACATTGCTAAAGGTCTTTGTGGATATCAAATTAAACATACTAGTAAATACAGTATCCCAATGCGTATTCCTAAGTTGATGTTAGAGCTAGTTCAAGCAAAGTGTGACACAAGCATACTTCATACAACTATTATACATACTCTAAAAGCTAACATTTACTTACAAGTTCCAGGAACTCCTAAGCGATTAGCTAACCATTTACGCAAAGAAATGCTAAAGGTTTTTGTTAAGAACAACTAATATGAAAATTGCTTACGATCTTCATGGTGTTCTTACAGAAGATCCTGAACTTTACAAAACCATGATGCAAGAAGAATGCTATCTTGGTCATGAAGTATGGGTTATTTCAGGTCCACCAAAAGAACAAGTTGAAAGTGAATTAATAGCTTTAGAATTCCAAGAAGGTATCCATTATAATCATATTGTAGGAGTAGTAGATTTTCTTATTGATGCAGGTCATACACATACCATAGACAAAAATGGTAATTATTGGTTTGATGAAGAAACTTGGTGGATGTCTAAAGCAGAAATATGTCGCAAACATTGTATTAGTATTCTTCATGATAATGAAGAAAAATATGGTAGGTATTTTATGTCTCACCGAACTACCTTTTATCTTGTTAAACATTTTTCTAATAAGAAATCCGCACAATTCAAATTAACATGTTAATGCCTGGTTAGCCCAACTGGATAAAATTTAACTACGAAGTATTGATAAATCTTCATAGTTGTTTTATAATAATACATGGAAAATAAAACATGTACAAAATGTAAAACAAACAAGCCATTAAATAAATTCTCTAAAAGACAAATAGCAAAGTCAGGCTATAATTCTCAGTGTAAAGAATGTACCAGAAAATACACCAAAGAACATTACTCCCAAAACAAAAAATATTATTTAGAGAAAGCTAAACGACGAGAGAATGAGATATTAGCATTTATAAAGAATATTAAAGATAATTCATCATGTAAAATATGTGGAGAAAAAGAAAATTGTTGTTTAGATTTCCATCATCAATATGGTCAGAAAGAATGCGAAATATCAATTATTGCTCGACGAAAACGCTGGACTAACAGTAAAGTGGTCAAAGAGATAAAGAAATGTATAATTTTATGCTCAAATTGTCATAGAAAATTGCATGCAGGAATTATACTGATATAACTTATGAAGTTCGAGTCTTCTACCAGGTATAGGATTGCTAAATGTCTAAAGTCATAGAAATTTCAAGAAAACAGAAAATAGGATCTGGTTGTTATGGAGCAGTATACAGAATATCTCCTAGACGTGTAATTAAAGTATTTCATACACATTTTCGCAAATCAGAAGTTGAAGAACTTATTAAAGATGAAGTAAAAGGTAGTTATAGAAAATTCAATGTTCCAGTACTTCAAGTAATTGATGTAATAATTGGCAAAAAGAAAACTAAAGGATTGCTTAAACGCTATATTCCTTGTGATGCTGGATATGATGAATGTCGAGAATTTACCCGTAAAAACCGAATTCGTCAATGGGATTCTCATCCAGGAAATATACGAAAAGATAGCAAAGGTCAACTATATATTATAGATAGCCAAACAAATGCAATCACACATCTCTAACAACTTTGGAGCTATCAACTATGAAATTGATTAATTTCAAATGTAATAATGAGGATTGTAATTATGAAGAAGAAGAACTTTTTCAGAGCGACGAAACACTCCCCAAAATGCTAGAACATTATTGTCCTATGTGTGGAGGTATTCTTTATCAATTCAATTTTAAGAACAATCAACAAGTATGGAAGTATAACGACAAGAGGTAGTTATGGAACCGTTAGTATTGTTAGATCAAATTAATCAATTAAAATCTCTTCACCTCGGTACACAACCCATATTTAAAGAATTTATTAAAAACAAGAAATATAAACTATCAGAACGATGGGAAATTTTCTGTGAGCATAGCGAATTTATGCTAGATATAAATCCTTTTATATTACGCTTGCAAAAAGCAAATATAGAATATGGAGATCTATATGACGAAGTAGTCCGTCATGAAATTGTTCTTCTTAAAGATTTTATAGAGCTAATCAACAAAACTCATGGCGAATCACATTGTGAAAATAACGTAGATATTGATCAGCTAAAGGAAGAAATCCTAGAAACTGGTTATTCAGGATTCACTTACGATTGGTAGATCATAGGCCCGTGACGCAATGTTGGTAGCGTGTCCCGCTCATAACGGGGAAGTTGCTGGTTCAAGCCCAGTCGGGCCTACAGAAAGAAAAAGAGGAGAATAAGATGTGTTTATATTTAGATCGTCGCTCTACATCTGAGACCAAAAAACTTAAAGCAAGAAAAACACCAATCAGAGCTTATAAAGTATTAGGAAGAAAGAATGGTTTAGTATCTCCATTTAAAGAAACTAAATGGATTCCAGGTAAAACTAAAACCTCAAATAGAAGAAACAAAAAACCACAGAAATTAAGTCGTAAGGAAATAATTTATGGATGGGTTGATAGAGGCTTGCATTTCTATCGGACTAAAAATAAAGCTTTATCACATATAAGTTTTTATTGTTGGTCATTCCAAAAAGAAATATGGATAGTAGAAATTCAACCAGAAGATATTATTACTACTGGTGGTGGTGAAATAGTTGCTCACAAAGCAAGACTAATTAAAAAGATAAGTTAGGATAAGCGGGTGTGGTGTAATGGTAGCCGCGCCAGCCTTAGAAGCTGGTGGGATTAATCCCGTGGAGGTTCGAGTCCTCTCACCCGCAATAATCAAGGAGATTTAAAATGTGTTATCTCGCCGAAAAATAGAATAATTATCGCTGAAAAGAAGGAATAAATAATATTTGGGCTGTTAGCACTCGGTGGTCTTACATGTACGAAAACTAGAACCATGGTATATCAACAGTTTGATCAGCTGTTGAATCGTGGATGGTCAGAGAATGACCTTCAGGAAGACCGTCACGTAGTAACGGGTTCAACTCCCGTACAGTCCATATAAATAAATATAAGCGAGTATGGGGGAATGGTATACCCGTCAGACTTAAAATCTGGTGCCTGTAAAGGCTTGAGAGTTCGAATCTCTCTACTCGCAATACTTCAGAAACCGATCTATTCTCTATATATAGTCAAAACAAGAAAAAATTTTCACAAGCTTTTTGACATAAGACTAAAAAATTCAGTTTTCAACTTTTTGGATTGTTTTGTAATTTGATGTTAGTCCGGAGGTATCAATGAATATTGTTAAGTTTATTACATATGAGTGTGGCAACTCACCTAATCATGCACTACATCGAGCTGTTGAACTAGCACAAGCTAACTGTCACAACTCAGATGGCACAGGAACCATTGCAGATAGACAAGGAAGCGAGATACTGATGTTTGAGTTAGATAGAAGCGCAGATCCTATTGAAATGCTTAGTGGTTGTTTTAATACAACAATCAGAACACAAGAAGATCCAATTGGGTGTATTGATCTAAAAGAAGGTGAATTTCTTTTCTTTGGATGGGCAAATAAAGACCCAAAAGAATTTTACGATCCAGATAGATAGCCTTGCATTATAGTGTCTTCTGTCCTATTATTAGATCAGGAGGTTCAATATGTTAGAAAACACACCACTTAAGAGCAAGAAATTTATAGCTTTTTTCTTTGCAATGCTAGTCATCGCTGGTATTCTTATAACAGCACTGCTTACTCAAGTATTTAGTTGGCAAATAGCTTTGTTCATGTGTATTGGTATTATGGCTGTTGCATTCATTTCAATTGGCTATGTACTATCACAAAGTGCTCTTGATAAATTTGTGCGCGGCATAGGACAACTAAAAGGACTTACAGAAAATGATACAGATTCTAAAGATCCTTTGGAGTAAATATAATACTTTAGAATGGTGGAAGAAAATTTTATTGTTTCTTCCGCTATTAGTTGCTATTATTCTTGTTTGTTTCTTTATGTTTTGGAAACCTTCAAATGATGGCGAAAGATTTGAAAATAATGTTGACTATACAAAAGAACAAGTTAACGCACACATAGCAGACAAAACTAGAGAAGATAAAGAATTAGCAAGACAAGATAAAGAATTGGCTGATAGACAAAGAGTTCTTGAAGAGGAGATAGAAGATTATGAAAAGAAAGCCACTAACGTTGTTGATGATATCAATAGGGCTGCTGCTAACAATGATCTCGATCAGCTCCGTAGGATACACAGACAACTTAACGCTAGCCGCAACACTCAAGACAAAAATAACCATTAAGATTCCACCTCTTGATCTTGTTCTTCCTGAACCTATAGAATCAACAGTAGACAAAGTAACTTTCATAACTGAAGCTTATCCTATTATTCTACAAATTTATAATGGCTATATTTTATGGGCGGACACACATATCGCAGTCTCAGAGCTAGAAATATTAGAAAGTCTTCGTTTAGAGCTATGTTCTGAAAGATTAACTATAAGAAATGATGCTATTCAGATACTTAGCAAGGATAGAGATCATGCATATACATTGTTCGATATGGAAAGAAATGATAAGAAAAAACTTGAGGTTAGAAATACCTTAAAGATCGTTCTTGTATCAACAGGTACTGGTGTAATAGGTGTAGCTATTGGTATAATTACTGGATTAATAATTGCGAGGAAATAATATTGTTACCACTTATAGGATCTTTAATAACTCTTGTTATAGTTATTGTAATATTTGTATGGACATGTTCTTTGAAAAAATAATATTTTTGGACAGGTGGCCGAGTGGTTAAAGGCAAGGGGCTGTAAACCCCTTAGGCTATGCCTTACGTAGGTTCGAATCCTACCCTGTCCACAACAGGAAAGTTTAACGAAGAGGAGAAGTCATGCCTTACGGAACCAAAAGAAGTAATAGTGGAAGTATTAGTATCATATTTGTTTTTATCTGGTTGTTTATTTTTGCTATGTGGATTACAAATGTAGTCAGATTTGCACAGCTTGACTTCGAAGAACCATACAAAGCAGAAATCATTCGTGGCGTTGGCGTCCCTGTGTTTGTAATGGGTGTTGTAATTGGTTTTATGGATATCGGCGAAGAAGAGGAATAAAATAAAGGTCAGTAGCTCCAATGGCTAGAGCACTGGTTTCCAAAATATTTCTTGCATTGGAGACATATAATTGTATTCTTGATGCATGAAATGCATAAAATGTAATATAGAGAAAAATGAATCCCAATTCAGTTGGAAACATCAAAATATACAAAGATCAACAACATGTAAAGTTTGTCATAGTATTTATAGAAGACAACATTATCTTAGCAATCATACAAAGTATATTATAAAAGCAGCTAAAAATAATAAAATATACAAAGTACGAAATAAAAATAAAATAATAGAATACTTGAAGAATCATTCTTGTGTAGATTGTGGAGAAAAAGATCCAGTTGTTCTTGACTTCGATCATTGTAATAAAGAAACCAAAAACAATAATGTATCTACACTTGTCCATAATAGTAATTCATGGAAAACAATATTAGAAGAAATAGCTAAGTGCGAAGTGCGATGCGCTAATTGTCATCGTAGAAGACATGCTAGACAAAAATCCTACCTGGCCTGCTAAAGAAAAGACAAAGGAGAGAAAGTAAGATGTGTTTGTGTATCAGTGATAGTTCTACCTCACTTAAACGTAAGGTCAGAAGAAAAGGCGACAAAATTATTGCCTATAAAATATTAAAATTTAAAGGTAACAAATTATACGCACCTTATATGGATCACGAATGGTTTCGACATAAAACCATGATATCTGATCGCGAAGGTAAAGACCCTACTAAAATGACTAAAGAAGAAAGTAGTTGTAGTATAATATATAAAGGACTACATCTCTATTCTGGTTTAAACAAAGCTCGTTATGAACTGCGATATTTTGGTACTAGTGTGCGTATATATAAAGTAGAAGTAGACCCCAAAGATATTATTGCTTTTGGTTTTGATGAAATTGCAGTTCATAAAGCAAAGATAATTGGACCAATAAGAAAGAGAAAGTAAGATGTGCTTATGCATAGATGAAGATTCAGCCCAACAGAAACGTAGAGCTAGAAAAGAAGGCAAGGAAATCATTGCTTATAAAATATTGCAAGTTAGAAAGAATAGATTATATGCACCTTGGATGGGAACTAGATGGTTAAAAACTAAATCTATGGTATCTGATCGTGAAGGTAAAGATCCCACAAGACTAACTAAAGAAGAAGGTCAAAATGGAGAAATAGATAAAGGTTTACATTTTTGTATGAACCTCGGTAAAGCTTCACGACATCGTTTGTACATGAATTGTACAACATCTATTTATAAAGTAAAAATAGACCCTAGAGACATTATCGCTTTTGGTTATGGTGATATCGTAGCTCATAAAGCAAAAATAATTGGACTAGAAAGATAATAAAGTTTATTATACTTAGATCTAGACGATCAATAAAGTATTATAGCAAGGTATCAGCAAATCCTTAACAACTGGATATAATGGACCAGTTAAGATATGCTATATAAGGTGGAGAATCGGGAATCCTTACTAAGTATAAATTTGGGCCTATAGTTTAGTTGGAAAAACGCAGCCCTTGCACGGCTGATAGCAAGAGTTCAAATCTCTTTAGGTCCACAGGAGGTTAGTAAGACAACACAGACGACTCAGAGTAGACGAACGTAAGCTCTGGTTCGGTGAGGTAGCGGCTCACGCGCACCCGTTCGTTCGTGTTAGGGACGCAAAAAATCGCTAGTTGTTTTACTAGCCTCCACATTGACCTATTCATTTGGCAAGACTTATCTGTCTCAGCTGTACAAGTAAGTCATAGGTTCGATCCCTGTTAGGTCAGCTAAAGGAGAAATTAAATGAGTTATAGTTACCGGCGAAGAAAGAAAACAAGACAACAGAATGCAATTAATAGAGTCATAAGAAATCGTAGGAGACGATTAAGAAAAAAATTATTGGGCGATTAACTCAGTTGGCTAGAGTGCTGCCTTTACATGGCAGAAGTCCCCAGTTCAAGTCTGGGATTGCCCACAGCGGTGCACTAACAGCTAGTAGGAGATATCCTACAAAGACATACCTTGGTGACTCTTGAATGTCAAAATAGTACCGCCTGACGCTGGAAATGGTGGTATAGCCCCTGAAGCATAAGAAGCGATGCGCCAGCCTTCCAAGCTGGAAAATTCAGGGTAGTACTGAGTAGGGGTTCTAAATGTATGAAATAAAAGAACGACCACATAAGAGAGCCGCACAACTAACACTAACAGAGCTAATTAAGTATGAAGCTCCAGATCTTATTAACGGACATATTATAGTTATCTCAGGACCTGAGCCCGAGGTTGCAACTAGGCTCTATCGTAAAGTTGGTCTGACAACAAAGTATACCTTTGTAGAAAATGATCCTTTTGTATTCCATAGCATTTGTGCAGAAATACTTAAATACCAACTAAATGCACAATCCGTGTTAGGTAATATATTTTCTGTAACTATCCCAGATAATGTTGTAGGATTAGATATTGATTTGCTTGGATCGTTTTCTTACGAACGTTCTCTTGCTCTACTAGATATAATTTCTAGAATAAAACAGGATAAATTCTGGCTAAGATTTACTACATGTCATAGAACAGTTACTAAACAGAAGAGGGATAAAAGAATACGACACATACGTGACGGTGTTAGCAAACTTGGATTCAAAATTATCAGCGATAAGATGCCCAACTATAAAGAAATAAACGGGCCACCAATGCTATGCTGGCAAGTTATTTGTCAACGAAAGACGGAGGAAGAAATGAAACAGAGAACTTTAGGCGAAACATCAACAGCAGAGCAAAATATGATTCGCGATCTTATAGCTACCATGCGCGACGATGAGAGCGTGGTAAAGTATAGCAATAAAGATATTGCCAAGACATTTAAGATAAGCCTTCGTAGCGTCCATGCTGTTAAAGCTAACATGACTATGGACGAGAAACAGATCGGTCCAGGACGAAGATAAGTCTCCAAAATTCTAAGGAGAACACAATGGAATACTTTGAACATCACTGTATAAGCTGTGGATACCTTACCGTTAATAATAAAGTTGGGCTATTATATTGTCCGAATTGTAATGGTAAAATGAATAGTTTTATTAAAGAACATCACGACTATGATTGTAACGAAGAATATGATAATGATGATAACTACGAACATGAGGATGATGAATAGTTGAGGTATAAATGAAAGTACAAGAAGCAAACGTTAACATAGAGCGTGGCGAAAATATGGTAGAATCTATGTTCGGAATTTCCGGAAAAGATTCAGCACATATCTTAAACATTCTTAGAAGCAAACTATATTCTAATAAAATTCTAGCAGTAGTCAGAGAGTACTGTGCTAATGCACAGGATGCACATGCTGAAGCTGGGAAAGATAGTACTCCTATTGAAGTGCACTTACCTACTATACTTTATCCAACCTTTCGTGTACGTGACTATGGTCTTGGATTATCAGAAGATGATGTTAGAAACATTTATGTTATGTATGGTGCTAGCACCAAGAGGACAACAAATAAAGCAATAGGACAGTTAGGTTTAGGTTGTAAGAGTGCCTTTGCTTACACTGAAAAGTTCCATGTTATTTCATGGAACACTGGGGAAAAGAAAACCTACTGTGCATACATTGATGAGACACAATGTGGCAAGATTGCTTTGCTTGCAACAGAAAAGACAGAAGAACCTAATGGTATAGAGATACAAATTCCTGTTAATCAAAATGACTTTAACAATTTCAAAAACGAAGCAGAAAAACTATTAAAGTATTTCAATCCAATTCCTGACATAACTGGTGTAGAAATTGAGACACCATTGTATTGGTTACAAGGCACCATTAGTAATAATGTTAAATTTTGTTGTCATAAATTAGATAATGATTCTAATAGATATGGTTATACTAATAGACAAAGCTATATCATTATGGGTGGCATTCCTTATCCTATAAGCACCAGAGCTAATCAACTTAATTTTACTGACGATGACAATGATACTAAATTAAAATCATTTTTGAATTTAGGAGTGGATCTTTATATTAACATTGGAGATGCAGAAGTTACTGCTAATCGAGAAGAGTTAGAATATACTGATTATACTATCAAAACATTAACTTCGTATATCAACGAAGCAGCTAACAAAGCTATTGTACTTGGAACTACAGAAATTACTACTAGTCCTACATATCGTGATGCAAATATTAAATATGTACAAATGTCATCTACTCAAAGTTTCTGGAAGAATGCTAACAAATTAGTTACATGGAACAACAAACCACTTGATGGATTAATGCTTCAAGCTTCTAATCTGTTTGAAATCTTTCAGCCTGTTCAATACACTAAACGTGTACAATGGAACGAACAACTAACTATCAATGCTACTGCAAATGTACATTTGTTTGATATAGACAATGATACTTCGTGGAAAAGAAAACTTATAGAATATATTACATATACAAAGATTCCTCATAGTCAAGTTAGAGTTATTAAATGGAGTGGCGATGATGATGCAGAACAAGCAGCAGCTCGAGCCCAAACTTATAAAGAACGAGTTTTAGATGAATATGGAATTAAACCAATATCTCAATGTAAAATTCCAGCTTCTGCTTTACCAGCCATACAGAATGCTATGGCTTCTATCAGAAGTACCACCCATTTAGGAACTGTATTTCTATTCAAACCACCTAGCGAACGACAAATGTATGCTAGATCTAAATCTAAACAATGGACACGTGTTGACAAAATACCTTCAGATAAAAAATATTATATAGAGATAGATAGATTTTTACCAAAAATTAACGGACATACTGGATGCACAGTAGGTTTTCTTGATAAACTTATTAAAACTATAAGACTAACAGAAACAAGTATAGATTATAAAAATATATATGGTATTAAGAGAAAACAAGTAATGAAAGTTACAAAAGATCAAGGATGGATCGCATTAGATATTATAGGTAAAGAAATAATAGAGAAATCTAAAACTCCACTTGAAGTTGCTGATACAATTGAATTCAATGCCGAATCAACAGATTCAACTGAAATATATGCTATTTCTAAGAATTTATTTCCAGCTAAAAGCGATGCTTTTAAATTACTTGATGAGGTAGATAGATTACAAAAAATTCATACACGTATAGATCCAATCTTGAATGATATTAGATTTTGTATGAATAAATTAGGTCTTGACATACCAGCACCATCAGTTAAACTAAAACCATTGTTAGATATAGTGAAAGGAAAATATCCACTAGCTAGTATATCAAAAACTTTTCCCTATAATACTAGTAGTTATAGTTATACAGTACATGACAAAGAAACAATTCGGAAAGCACTTCCACATGTTGTGGAATACGTAAAGTTTATTGAAAACTCAAAGGAGAAAGTAGCATGATCAAAGCAATGCCATATATCTTAACTGGTGAATCTATCACACTCATGATTGACAGTGCTCCTGTCACTGTGACTATTAGCGATCCATATTGGGAAGAAATTATTAGTGCTGTGCGTAATCGTGATTGGGATACAGCAGTTAAACTAGCAAATAAGCCAGCTGTTGTAAAAGATTTCGGGAAGGGACATCTTGAAATCAAAAATGATGCAGTATATTACAAGGGTACTCAAATACATAACTATGTTGTAGGTCGTATCTTTGATTTTATAAATGAAGGTCTTGATGTAGAGCCACTCATGAATTTTATGAACAAACTTATGGAGAACCCATCAAAACATTGTGTCGATGAATTGCTTGAGTTTCTAGAGCATGGTAATATGCCGGTAGATGCAGATGGTGATTTCTATGCCTATAAAGCAGTTACATCTGACTGGATGGATAAACATAGCCAATCAATAAGAAATATGGTTGGTGATGTAGTATCAGTAACACGCAATCAGGTAGATGACAATTCTGATCATGCATGTTCTA
>Ga0307928_10002775_pt1 | contig 13413 bp, 13 predicted proteins | sample AceLakmetagen232_FD_201815 | JGI IMG/M metagenome (GOLD analysis project Ga0307928, IMG submission 201815) | Saline water microbial communities from Ace Lake, Antarctica - #232 | ecosystem: Environmental > Aquatic > Non-marine Saline and Alkaline > Saline | place: Antarctica: Ace Lake... | reverse complement strand
AAATTCAAGCGGCACATTGGCAGCCAAACCAATGTGCCGCTTTTTTTATTTTCGCGGGTCGAACTTTTTAGGGAGATTGGACATGGCTTTGACACTTGCAACGGTCGAAACGGCAATAGAAGGACTATTGACCGGCGCGCAATCGGTAACGGTTGACGGCCAGAGCTATTCGCAGGCGAGCCTGAGCTCAATGCTGATCCTACGCAAGCAACTCAAGAGCGAGGGCGGCACGGGCGGCGCAAGCCCATTCGGCTTCAGGATGACACGACTGAAGCCACCGGAGCACTAACGCATGGCAACGAAAAAAACAGCGAGCACTAATAAGCCAGTAAGAACGAGTGCAAAAGCAAAGCGTCCAATCTTTGATGCGGATACCGCAAGCCGCAAAAGCATCCGGGCCGGATATGATATATCACGAACGACCGACGAGAACGAAAACCTCTGGAAATACGTTGACAGCCTGAGCGCAGCCGAAGCCAACAGCCCGAGCGTCAGAAGGACTATCCGCGACCGCGCTCGATACGAGACGGCAAACAACTCCTACGCCTCCGGTATCGTTGACACGCTCGCAGCCGATACCGTAGGACCGGAAGTGCAGCTCCAGCTTGGCGACTCCGACTTGTCGCAGCGAACAGAACAGGACTTCATGCGGTGGGCTAAGGCCGTGAACCTGTGGGCGAAAGTGCGAACCGCGCGTCGTGCAAAGGCCGTTGACGGTGAGGTGTTCGGAATGTTTGTCACCAATCGCAAGGTGGCGAATCGCGTCAAACTCGATTTGCGCCTGATCGAATGCGACATGGTGGAATCGTGGGGCGGAATGCAAAACGAGCAAGAGATCGACGGGATACGATTTGACGAATGGGGCAACCCGGTTGAGTACCGTGTTCTAAGCTCACATCCGGGCGACTATCGGAGGTTCTTGAAATCCATGAAGGGCAACTGGATCAAGGCTGAATATATCATCCACTATTTCCGCGCGGTGCGCCCCGGTCAGGTTCGCGGTGTCTCCGAGATCACGCCCGCGCTTTCGCTTTTTGGGGAGTTGCGACAGTTTACCAAGGCGGTAATCATGTCAGCATCGCGCGCAGCCGAAATCTCCGGCGTGATGCAAACGACCCTTCTTCCTGATGACGTTGCTGCCGAGTTGTCGGACCCTTTGACCATGATCGAGATTGCCCGAAATAACCTGATAAGCCTACCCGAAGGCTGGACAATGGCACAACTCAAGGCAGAGCAACCGGCGACTACTTACAAAATGTTCAAACAGGAAATTATCAACGAAGCCGCGCGCTGTGTGTCGATGCCCTACAACATCGCCGCCGGAAATTCTAGCGAGTACAACTACGCCAGCGGGCGCATGGATCATCAAACCTACGACGGCGGCATTCGCGTCGAGCGGGCCGAACTGGACCACGACGTGCTTGATCGCGTGTATGCCGCCTGGCTTGCCGAATACCAAACCGTGTCAAATATGACAGTGGCGCAAATGTACGAAGCCCTCGACCACGAATGGCATTACACGGGGCGTGGGCACGTTGACCCACTCAAAGAGGCCAACGCCGATAAAACGCGCCTCGAAAACGGAACTCTTACACGCGCTCGCTACTGGGCGAAACAGGGGGCAGACCACAAGCGCGAGACGGCGCAGTGGATCAAAGAGCGCGTCGAAGCGGAGGTTGAATGGAACAATCAACGCGAGTCCGCCGGACTTGCGCCTGCACCATTCGAGAGCGGCGAGGGCCGAAAGATGATGGTTGACGAAGTTGAAGAGCCAGCCGCAAACGATAAAAACAAAGGAACTGAAGATGAAGGATAAATCTAGGCCACTTATAGCGACGGTACCATGCAAAATCATTGCAGCAAAAGACGAGGAAGGAATCGCGAAACTACCTGTGATTGAGATTGAAGCCTATAACGGCGGAATCATGAACGTCGGGTATTGGGGGCCGGTCGCAATCAACCTTGACGGACTCACTGCTGGCGAATCTGTGCCGATCCTGTACTCGCACAACACGCAAAGTGTTGAGGCTATTTTGGGTCAGACCACGGCAATCGTGAACGACAAGAAAACGCTCAAAGTGTCGGGTGTGGTTATGTCGGACAGCGCAACGGCAAAAGATGTCAAAACGCTATCAGCAAATGGTTTCAAATTCCAGGCAAGCGTCGGTCTTAATCCGCTGAAATATAGCGAAGTCGAGGCGGGCGCGGTAGTTGAGGTGAACGGGCAATCGTTAACCGGGCCGTTCACTGTGATCGACGCAGCGAAATTTAACGAAGTATCTGTTGTTGCGATGGGAGCCGATGGAAGTACCTCGACTAAAATCGCGGCAGAACAAAAACGCGCAACGAACGCGCAAAACGAAGAGGGAGTCACCATGAAGGTAGACAAAGACGGCCAGCCCATTGTGGCTGCCGAAAATGACGGGCAACCCACAGCGGAGAGCATTCGCGCCGCAGCGGTTGTAGAGCAGGGGCGAATCGTAGACGTAAACAAAGTGGCGAAGGATCATCCGGAGATTGCGGCTCAGGCCGTGAAGGATGGATGGGGAAAAGACGCAACGGAGCTCGCTGTCGTCAAAGCCGAACTTGCCGCAGAGAAAAAGCGCGGCGAACGACCCGACGTGCCGAATGTTGTTGGGTTTGGAAACAAGGAAGTCACCTCCAACATTTTAGCCGCCGCCGTTTCGATGCGCGCTGGCCTGAAAGATGCGGAGAAGACCTACGGCGCCGAAACCTGCCAGAAGGGCGTTGACTTGAAACTTCACAGTTTCACCGATTTGATTCGGGCAGGTCTTGCGGCTTCTGGAAAGCAGCTCACCTCGACACGCCATGAGACGCGCGAGTTTTTGCAGGCAGCTTTCTCCACGCGTGATATTGCAAACGTGTTGAGCAATGTCGCCAACAAGTTTATCAACGAGGGCTATGGCATGGTTGAGCAGACTTGGCGCGAAATTACCGCCGCCCGTCCCGTTGTTGACTTCAAGGCGAACACCGGCGTTCGGTTGATTATGTCGAACTTGTTGAAAAACCTCGGCCCCGGTGGAGAGATTCAGCACGGAACGTTGTCCGACGAAGCTCGCACGGTTCAGGCCGACACAAAGGCGCTGTTGCTCGGCGTGAGTCGCAAAGACATCATCAATGATGACTTGGGAGTCCTGTCGGATATTCCTCGCCGTCTTGGTTATGCCGCGGCTCGCACGTTCAACACGGACTTCTGGAAGACGTTTGAAGACGCAGTTGCAGCCGCGTTTACGTCCGATCACAAGAACACGACCACGGGCGCATTGACGATCACGACTCTTTCAGCGGCTGAAAAGCTGTTTCTCGGTATGACCGATCAGGACAAAAACCCACTCGGGACAGAGGCTTCGACTCTGCTTTGCGGATCGACAGCCTACACTTCCGCACGCGAGATTTTCGCGAGCACGGTAGTGACAAACGGGACCACGAGCAAGGTGTCGAACGCGAACATTTACGCAAACATGTTCAAGCCTGCGTTTTCGCGCTACTTGACGGCAGCTCCGTGGTATCTGGTTTCTAACCCGATGGGAATTCCGCTGATGGAAGCGTCATTCCTCAACGGCCGCCAAGAGCCTTTCGTTGAGACCGCTGATGCGGACTTTAACATGCTGGGTGTGCAGATGCGCTGCTATTACGACTACGGCACGGACTTTGCCGAATGGCGTGCAGGCGTTCGCTCAACTGGTGTGTAATCAATAACGGGTGGTGCGCGCCTCAAGAATGAGGCCGCGCCCCAACACTAAGAAAGAAAAAGGAGCAGATCATGAGTCAGGCAACTTATATTCAAGAAGGCCGAGAGGTCGACTATACCCCAGTCGGTGATGTAGACACTGGTGAGGTAGTTATTCAGGACGGGCAAGCAGGAATCGCAAAGACGGCAATCGCGTCTGGCGTTCTCGGCGCTCTGTCGATTGGGGGCATGTTTGATGTCCAGCAAAAAGCTGAGATTATCCCAGCGGGCGCGTCTGTGTATTGGGATGAAAACGGAAGCTCTGTGAGCGGTGTCGCCTTGGCGGGCGCTGCAACCGCAACGGCAACCGGAAACATCTACATGGGTAAGGCTATCGCAGTCACAGCAGCAACCGATGACAACGTGCGTCTCGTGCTTGCTTCTGCTGAAGTGGCAGCGGCTTCCGTAGCCACCGCTACGAGCATCACAGGCACCGCATCAACGCTTCCTATCGCTGGCCTTTCGGCAGCGCAGGGCGGCACCGTATCGACCACAGGCGGCACGTCCTCAACAGCCGGCAACGCTGGTGGCGCTGCTTCTGTAGCTGGTGGAGTTCCTGGAGTTACCGGCGCAGGCGGCGCAGCTTCCGTTACTGGCGGAATCGGCGGGTCCACTTCTGGAACCGGCGGAGCGGCTTCCGTAGCTGGTGGAGCTGGAACCGCTGGCGATGCAGATGGCGGTGCTGTTTCTATTCTCGGCGGCAACGCTGAAGGAAGCGGAACCGACGGCGTGCTGAACCTCGGAACAAGCAACACGTCTGCGATCACGATCGGTGCGGCAAGCATCGCAACCGCGATTCCTGGACCTGTTACTAAGGCCGCAGGCGCAAGCACGGCTGCTGCCGGAACCGCTACGGGCGACGCTGGTGCGCTTCCCTCTGGAACCGCAGGCGTATATCCCACAACCGCAGCCGACGATACCAAGGGTGTTATCTTGAGCGCAAGCGACAAGATTACAGGGCGCATGGTCCTGATCGGAAACGGCGTGTCGAATAAGATCCTGAAAGTCTATCCGGTAACTGGCGGCACAATCAACGGGGCGGCTGCCAACGCGGCGTTCTCGTCTGTGTCTGGCAAGGGCGTGATCGTCGTTTGTCTGTCCAGCGGGGACAACACTTGGTTGGCTTGGTAATAAATTAGGCAACAACGAGCCCCAGTCTAGCTTTCTGGGCTGGGGCTTTTCTTTGGGTGACGATATGGCAATCACGAAAGAATTTATTGCAGCGAAGTTCGCAGCAGCTCGTTCTTTTTTGGCTGCATCGACCGTCACGATTCGACACGAAAACAATGAATATCTAGGCACGAGTCTACCGTTTGAGCGCGGCGAAATCGTAGACGATAACGGGGCAATCTTTACGGTGAACGGTGGCGGCCGGCTGCCGGTGTCCGAATTTGCTCCGGTATGGCCGAAAGCTGGCGACGCAATACAAGTCAAAACCGCGGCGGGTCCGCAGTGGATAACATACACGATCATTGCAACGCGACTCGATGAGGCCGAGGCGACCATGCTGATGACCTACGGAGAACGATACGATCAGGAAGGGCTATAATGGCAACAACACTTTCAGGCAATCTATCTATTTTATCAAACATTGATCATGCCGGCTCGTCCGATCTCTCAACCCTTACGGACAAAATTGCTGGCATGATTCAGACTTGGACTATCACCAACGGGACAGGCGCGAATCAGGCCGATTTAATGTGGCACGATCAGCGAACGCTCGCGGCATCCACAAGCGAGGATCTCGACCTATCCGGGCCGCTAACCGACGCTTTCGGAGAGGCGGCGTCATTTGCGCGAGTCAAGGCGATCATCGTAGCGTCGGCAACTACAAATGGCGCGTTGATCCAAGTCGGCGGTGCTGCCGGAAATCAATTTTTGAATTGGGTTGCAGATGCTACCGACATAATCCAAGTGCGTCCTGGCGGGTTTATGATGCTTGTTGCGCCTGACGCAACGGCCTATGCAGTCACGGCGGCAACGGGCGATCTGCTAAAAATCAACAACTCGGACGCCGCAGCCAGTGCGACATACGACATTTATATTATAGGAGCAAGCGCGTAATGCTCGAAGTTAGTGCCAACGTAAATGCAGCCGATATTGCCGACCTGAACAAGGCGATTGACTTGATGATTAAAAACACAAGACGCCTCGGGAAAGACGCTGTGCATCGGGCGGCATATCAGTTTTTGCGCAGCGCAAAGGCGCAAACACCGGCGGCAACGAAAAAACTCAGAAAACTGCACGACAACAACGATGCAGGGCCGGACGTATGGAAAAAGCTAAAATGCAAAATAGTTCTGGTATCAGGCAAAAAAGCGACAAAATATTATTTAGTCAGGATGCAAAACGGCGGAGTGCGAAAAATACTGATCCCGGATAAAACGCTAGTGAAAGGCAGAGCACGAAAACAGGAAGCGCAGCAAGCGATTAACGAGCTAAAGGCGAAATACAAATACAAGCCAAACATGCGGGCTGCGAAAAACTCATGGAATAAGGCATTTAACGACCTAGGAAAAGCCGTCACGAACACGATGGAGCGCAGAAGCAAGCGGGTTGCGGCTGCAAGCCGAGCAAAAAAACTCGGGGGCACCTACAATCCCTCCGTGAATGTCACAAACGATTTGAGCTACTTGACGAAGATTGCTCCGCAACTAGAGGGCAACGCGCTGAAGGCGGCGGGAAAATCGTTGCTGCATATGCTTGAAGAAGGCATCGAAAAACAAGCGAGGAAATTCTGATGTTCATAACCGAAATTACCGAGCGTGCAATCATATCCGCAATGGGCGGTCTTAATGTGACGTTCCGCGCAGGTCGCGTTGACGACGACGACGCTGCACCGACAGAACGCAAGAAATATCCTTGCATGACGATTATCGCAAGCAGCAGCAAGGCAACCACGGAAAGCCTGTTCTCGCAAGTCGTGTGTGCCGTGACGTTGACAACCCACTATACCGACGACCCGAAACGAACCGTTCTTGCAGGTCTGGAAGATGAATTTCGTACAATCCTTGATGTTGGAATCAAGGCGAAATGGGACGCGGTTGCAGCAGCAGCGGGGGAAACCCGCTATTACAAAGGACTCACGGAAATTGATGGTGGGCGGGTAGAACTGTTCGACAGCAAAGAGCAGAGCATCACAACAACAATGAAAATCCACACTTGCGGGTCTTAACCCGCAGAAAAACCAGGAGAAGAGACAATGTCAGAAATCACACCAGTTATAGCGGCTGAAAATTACGCATCGCTTGCGGTGGCATTCGGAATTAAATCATCCGACACAACCGAGTTCAAATCGTTTAATCCGGTTTTCGACGCAAACGGAAATTACCTTTGCAGCGCGGAATACGACAGCGGCGACACGTTTAGCCTTGAGGCTGATTATTGCGGCGGCGGAGCACCCGACATCGCGACTGGGCTTGGTGCGCTTTTGTCGGCGTTCGGCGATGTTGCTGGAGATGCGGTATGGCCAAAAATCGACGTGACTTTTGTTGCCGGTATTCCAGCGAGCGTGAAACTTGAGGGCCACCAGCACGACACCACGCCGCATATAGTTGCGACGCTGCGAACAGCCGATGTGTCTTCCGTCATTCCGGGCGCGAGCGGTCTTGGCGTTCCGTCGCTGATTACGGTTACTGGCGATGTTTCCCCAATAAACGCTACGGTGGGATTTGAAATGGAGCACGTCGACAAGCCCGGTGCAGACGGCGTTCACTTTGCTGGCCAGAACATGCGCTGCAAAGTGTCGTTGTCAATTGATTATGAAGGCGTTGCGGAAAGTCCAACCGCCGGAAACTGGTTAAACATCATCGTTGCCAGCACGAACCCGAATGACGACACACCGACCAGCACGCTGACCGCAGAACAGTATATTGACGTTGCGTAAGGGGAGACAAAATGCCGAAGAAAGCAAAAGTGACAGAAGCCGAAATTGACGAAACAATTTGCGGACCGTCCGTGTTGAGATTCGAGGCAGTCCCCGGATTCGCGCAGCGTAGACCACAAACAGAAGCTGAAAAAAAGGCAAAACAAGATGCAGCAGATGACCATATTAGATGTGCAGACGTTACTGACGGAGACGGGGCACTTGTTGCAGGTGTCGGACATTGCGTTAGTTGTCGAGCTTGATAAGGCCGCTGAAGGCGTCGTACTCGGTCCCATTGACAAGGCCGACAGCATATATGCTTACCCGCTGTTATGTGGTGGGGAGGCGTTCAGGGCTCCGTCAATCGGTAAGCAAATATTCTGGGAAGAACAGGTTGCAAACGTCCTTCCCGAAGCATGGCTGACTTGCGCGTTTCTGTGGCTCCTGACATTGCCGGAAGTGCCGGAGCAGCGGGGGAAGGAACTCGAAAAAGCCGTCAAAAAGTGGGCGCGGCGATGCAAGTTGACGACCGACGATATAACCAAGGTCGTTGCGACGTATGCGAACGATGACGCGCAAGGCGGAGAGCAAGCCAAGTACGGTGAAATTATTGCACTACTTGTCAAGGAATACGGGCAAAGCTGCAATCATTGGCTGAATGCGCCCGAGTCTGAAATCAACATGCTTCTGGCCGATTGGACTCGTCGGCAGGAGGCAAAAGCGGCGACATATCGCGCGTCGAAGGTTGGTAGCAAAAACCCGATCCCCCCTGCGCCGTCGCCGAAAATTAAGGCGCTAAGAACATATCGAGAGTTGAAAACAAAACTGAGGGAATCATGGCTCGAAAAGTAGATGTAAATATTGGCGTTAAGAACAAGATGGCGTCGGGGATGAAGTCGGTCAAAGCGGCAATCCGTAAGTTCTCTCGTGGCGTGTCGCGATCAATGCGAAGCACCGGGCTTTCCTTTCGCCGTGTTGCTGCTGTGGGCATCGGTAGCTTTGTGGCTCTCATTAAATACGGCAATGCTTTTCGTAATCAAATGGCCGAAGTCAAGACTATGCTTGGCGACGACAAGACCATGCTCCCGAAATTGACGAAACAGGTCCGTGAATTATCGGCAGAATTTGGCCTGGCGAAAGAGACGCTTGCAAAAGGTTTGTATCAGGCACTTTCGGCAGGCATCCCGGCAGGCAACGCCATTGAGTTTTTAACGGTTGCGTCTCGGGCTGCTGTAGGCGGCGTCACGGATGTGGCGACAGCGGTTGACGGATTGACTTCCGTGATGAACGCATACGGGATAGAAGCGGCGCGGGTATCAGAAGTCTCTGACCTCATGTTTACGGTTGTTAAAGAAGGTAAAATCAACTTTGAGGAATTGTCGCAGAACATCGGCAACATTGCGCCGTTCGCGAAGGTGGCTGGCGTAGGTATTGAAGACCTTTCGGCAATGATTGCAACGCTTGTAAAAGTCGACAAACCAGAGCGGGCGATGACATCGCTCCGGCAGGCTATGGTGTATGCGGCGAAAGAAGGCAAGCCGCTGCTGCAGGTTTTGGAAGAGTTCGAGGGAAAAAGCTTAGAAGACTTGCTTGCTGCGGGCGTGACTCAAAAATCAGCGGCAGGCATTGCTATCATGTCGAGCAACATGGCAGTGCTGCGAAAAGAGATGAAACTTTTCAAAAACACGGCAGGGGCGGCAAACGCGGCGTTTGAGGACGTAAAAGCAGTGCGGCATTGGAACAGGGTATGGCAAGCCGTTCTGACAATCACGTCACAAGTGGGAGAAAAAATTGACACTGTGTTAGGTCCAGCGATCAACAAGGTGACGGAAGCAATCAAGCGCATGGGGAAATCAGAGGCGTTCGACGCCTTCATCGCCAAAGTCGAGACGGCAACAAAAAATATCATTGGATTCTTTGAGCTACTGGCCAGTGGTGGCGTGGCAGCAAAAACCGCGCTAGTAACACTGGGAGACATCCTCATATTGAGTTTTGTGTCTGGTGCGCAGCAGGCCGCAAATATCATCGCAAAGGGAATAAAAAAGGCATGGGAAGCTCAAAAAGGCAAAATAAAAGATTATGCAAAATATCTTATCCCTGGTTACGCCGTACACAAAGCTGCGCAAAAAGCAGGAACATTGGCGGGCGGAGGCGGAGAGCAAGGCATAAAGGATTTATTTGACCGAGCCGAAACGAACAGAAAACGGAGCGCGTTAATCGACAGTCTTTCGGCTCAAATCTCATCCATCGGGGAAAAGAAAAAACCGTTACCCTCGGAATCAGACGGTGACATCGGGAAGTATATTGATCTTGCTACGGGTAAAGCGCGGCCGCTTGTCGCGGAAGGGCAGCTTGGCCCGCTACGAAAGAACGCCCCGAAAGGCTGGACTCCAACGGCGGTCTCCGCAGTCTCCGCCGCAACTAGTATGCTATCCGCTGGCGACCTATTCACACAAATGCAGTTCGGCAAGGTGGCAAAAACAGAAACTGAGTTAGGGGAGTTGAAACGCATCTATAAGGCCATTCAGGATTTAATCAAAGTTAGTGGCGGGGTGGAATAATGGCTGCAACATTTACGTTAACTGGTAATTGGTTTGGCCAGATCGAGGCAAACGTGGAAACCGCAAACAGTGTGGCAAACGCACCCGAACCAGATGAGGGCTTTGCGTATAAACGTAAGGTATATGTGATAACCAGAGCGCGGTCAGGGCAGGGGTTGACCGCATTCGCGCCAAACGCGGGCGGGACGACGACAGGAGATGAGCTGTCCATAGTCAGCGGAGATGATACGATAAACGGATCTTCTGCCGACACATACCTACTCCAAAAGGATGCGGTTGTGCCAACTCCGCAGGGAAGCGGAATTTGGGAAGAACAGCAGATTGCTATTAGTTATGGGAATTGGGAACTATTTGAGGTTGACCCTTCATGAACACATCATTTCGACTGAAAGACGATTGGAAGCCGGTTGGCGCAAACAAGTCGGCTAAAAAGCTTGCCGACTGGATGAACGCTATTTCCAATCAATTTAACAATGCCGAGATTGTCACCGGCGGGACAATCAATGCGTCTAACGTGGGGCTGCGCCTTGAGGTTGACAGCGGCTCTTCCTTCCCCTGGTCGAAGCTGGCGTTTGGCTATGCGCTTGATAAGAACATTGATGACCCAGAAGACCCCTACACGGAATGTACCATAAACCCAGGCTCGGTCCACGTCCACGGGATTACGGATATCGAGTTTGATGGCGGATCGAAAGTGCTTACGGGATCTCCTTGCATGATCTATCTGACATACGACAGGCCAAACGGCGCAGCAACGTTGGAAGTTACTAACAAAGACCCTGTGTCGGATGAGTGGCCGAGAAGCAACGGGTCGACCGTCAAGATCCCGCTTTATATTTTCGGTGGCACTGAGGTGACCCCGGATGTGGGCGACGCCTATTTGGTCTATGCGCTTACGCGAATCTGCAACATGGGGGATATCAATTTTGATACGCCTATTAAATAGTGTATTGTTTTTTTGGTGTGTTGCCTGCGCACCAGCAGTCGCCGCGTTTGACGGGTTCCCCCTTAGCTCGAACACGAATGCCCCGTCGTGGTACATGGCGCAGGATTTGCATGAGCCGCTGCTCCAGTTGTGGAACGCGATCAACGAACGCTGCTATGCCGCCGGACAAACCCCACTCGGATTGGTGGAAACCACCGTCCTCGATGATGTGTGGATGAGCACGAATACGTATGTTGACGGGTTTTGGTATTGGTCATGGGCCGGGCCGGACACGAATGGATTGTGGCTGATCGGATTTGAGGGTGCATACCCCGATGAGTTAGTTTTGGTTTTGCCACAACAGATTGACGGGGACGATGTTTATTACGGAGGGATGTTTGTTTCGAATCGCTGGCAGACCACCGTCGAGGTCACCACGACTAACCATTTCGGAGCGATTGAAGGCGGTAGTGTTACTGGGTTTCCGTTCGTGTCACGTGCGTTGCTGACCACCATGGAGTCTAAGCTCGATGCGTTGGCTACGTTCTATAAATATCCTGGCACAAATGACTCATGGTCAGCCTACTGGGCTTCAACGCAAAGCGTGTATAGGATGGCGATTTATAATGGATTGAACAGGTTTGCGCCGCGTGTACCAGCCTTGTCAGTCGCGAAAGTATGGGTCGACAGCGACCTTGGATACGCAACCAACATCACGTCAAATGCGTGGGGGGAGGTAACGGCGGCGGATTACAACTGGGACAGCGGGACTACATCAACGTCGGCGACCGCCGTGGCGGGGTGGGATACCAACTTGGCCCCTTACCGACTTTATGCTTACGAACTGGACCGCATCTACCATGTGGTCACGAATCTGCGTTACACGGTTCGGGCCAAACACAAGAGCGACGAAGTGTTTGTTTCCCTGACAAATGACTACGGCTTTGGCACCGCCGTGGTGGACAGAACCGATACGTGGTCGGTTGCCGACACTGCCGCCATCAGCAACTATAACGCATCGATTTTTAGCCCGTTATCTCCCAATAACTACCCCTTCGCATCCAGCATCCGCCGGGTTGCACGGGGGCACGCGTACGACGCCTATAACCCGTCCATCGACACGTACGACACCACCTTCACCGTTATGACCATATCAACGGCCACTCTTGCCGGGGTGCCGACGAATACCCCGTGTGACGCCTATTTCTATCTCGGTGACTTTTCTGCCTTGTACACGAACAGCACCGTGTTTTACGGTGCGTCCGAAAGCGCGACGAACGGGTCCGGTAACTGGGTCTATCACTCTGGCCAACATTTCCCTTTCTGGACCTACCCCAGCCCGGCTGCGTGGCCATGGGACGGGGGCAGTACACTGGCGAAGCAGGAGACCATGGAACTTGTCTACACGGCCACAGGCAGCACTAACGCTACTATCATGGTCTCGGGCATAGGGTCAACAAACCTTCCCGCCGTGGCCGAGATCCCGGTGCTGCCCGTAGATATGTACGGGATGAATCAGCAGGACCGGGGGTTTGAGAGCACCGACTGGGTCATCATTTTCGATTGGGACTTCGAGTACAAGTGAATAAAAAAAAAGATTGCAACGACGCCGAAAAAAGAGGACAAAAGACCATGAAAAGAATCATCCTGCTAACAGCAATTGTCGCCTCGCTATGCCTAACCGCATACGCCTCGCTATACCTAACCACATACGTCGGGCCGCCTCCGATAACGCACACGACCGAAAGCAACTGGCAGCAGCTCCAGGAGTTGCCCGGGTTGGCGATCCAGCAGGGTGCGTCCTTGCGGCTGCATGAGCGTCTCACATCGGGCGGCAGGTATTTATCGCTAAATGATTTGACGGCGCGCTGGGAAGGGCGCAGCAGCGCAACTAGCACACAGGCTTTGCAGGTTGCCAGCTCCAGCACCTACACGAATTCAACACCGAATTACTTTGTTTTTGATTTTGATAGCACGACAACAGGAACGGCTTACAGCAATTGGGTCTGGTCGCTGATTGTAGTTTCTGGCGGCTCGGATTACGTTATCGGCACAGGGCGGCTCGATATTGCCTCAAGCGCGTGGACTGGGGAATCGGCTATACTCAGCAGCGTCACGGCGGCTGCATATACCGACGCGGCAATTTCGACGCACGCAGAGGTGACGGGAGCGGCTGACGCGCATGGCATGAGCAACACCGTTGCGCTTGCGGCAGGGGCGGTGCAGGCGGGTGACGCCGTGAGCGACCTGTCAAACGATGCTGGATATATAACGGCAGAAGCCGACACGAACGCGCTGGCTGTCATAGCTG
>Ga0307928_10002774_pt1 | contig 13414 bp, 22 predicted proteins | sample AceLakmetagen232_FD_201815 | JGI IMG/M metagenome (GOLD analysis project Ga0307928, IMG submission 201815) | Saline water microbial communities from Ace Lake, Antarctica - #232 | ecosystem: Environmental > Aquatic > Non-marine Saline and Alkaline > Saline | place: Antarctica: Ace Lake... | reverse complement strand
GCATGCGATGTAGTAGTCAAGATTCCAAAGGTCACGAGCCGAATAGCCGTACAGCCCGCGTTCCATGAACCAGCGCAGTTCCTTGCGTAGCCACGAAACGCCCTGCCAGGGGTGACATAGCAGATAGGACCAGCTATAGTCCTTGTATCGAAGAGCGATGGGCTTGGTCACTTGCGCCCCACATGTCTCATATTGAAAGGGCCGTGTTAGCTTTTCCACTACATCATCCACACTGCCGTCGGTAACAGAACCCTGATCTCTCTTGCTCGAGCAAGCGTCCACGCCGCAATCACATAAGCCAGGATCAGCGGCGAGGCGCCCTGTATCACTGCATAGATAGCGAACAGAGACCATACCACCGCAATCGCGGGATAGGGGTCTTTGCGCTGAATGCAGGCTTTCAGGTCTGGCCAGTTGTAAGCCAAGAACGTGAACCTCTTGCAGTACAGCTCCGCGTCCCCCTGGGCCAGTCGTGCTATCGCCATGCCCACCCAGCCAAACACCCCCATCGGGTGAATGATCGGTGCGATCAGTGCCGTCTCTTTGCTCAGCCCCCAAAAGAGCGCCGATACCCCCACAACCCAGGGGTGTCCGCTCATGCAACCCAAGATGCCTAATAGCTCAAGGTATTGGTCCCAATAGTCGAACTGGAACGAGACCGCTATTAGTAGGGCAAGTGGTTGCCACTCACCGATGACTCGCTGTGCAGCCCACAGCGTTAATCCCACGAGGGCTGCTTTCAAGACGAGATATATCCAGATTCTGGTTTTTCTCGGTATCCAGCCCAATAACCATGGGACCAATACCCGATAACGCATTGGCGCAAGATTCGTCTTTGTAAAGGTGCCGTCGATTGCGCCGTAGCCGTTCCACTCCGCGCCGATGTTCTTGCGACAGACCTGCAGCTCGAGCACCGCGAGCGCCGCGATGGCGAGAATCATATCTCCCTCTCTAGCAGCTTCTCCAGATACAGCAGGTCCACCTCTTTCAGGTGGTGGCAGGGGTTGTTCAGCGCCGCCCATATCTCAAACCCCGCGGCATTTGCTCTATCGCAGAAGATCATGTCCTCTCCGCTGGTACGAATCCCCTCTTCATTGTAGTGTATCGCAAAAGCCGGGGTCATGTCCGGGTGCTGGATTACGCGCTTGGCAATCAGTAGCGACCCAGAGCCGACCAACTCTCTGCGAACTAATGGGGCGTTCTTCCCCTTGCTGATGTTCCAGCGGATCGGCCTCTTTTGATCGACGTGCGGCTGATAGATGGGCGTTGGAAACCCGATGATGTCCTTGTCTTCGGCGATATAGTCGAGCGGGTTCTTCTCCCAGTGCTGGTCACAGTCCGTCATCAGCAACCAATCAATACCATCTGCCTTGGCTTCCTTCCATATCTGGTTCCGGTTGCTGTCGACCGGGAAGCCGTCATAGTAGACAATCACTTGGTGAGGAAAGCAGTTCAGCTTGGCCGACAGCTCAGTCCGAATCCACCCCTGATTCAGAACCGCTATCCTTAGCTCGCCATAGGGGCTTGACAATGGCGTATCCCTCCGCCGTGTACAGAATCAACTCCATGATGCCAAAGCAACCGTCTTGCCACGCCTGCCAATACTCAGGCCCCAGTATCTCGATCTGTTCTTCGTCTGTTAGATTCAGAAACCAATCGATGCCCTTTTCTCGGAACAGGAAATCTTTGGGGTCCTGGACGACGTAGCACCAGCCATGTGGGTGATCTGAGAACTCGCCTAAAACCTCATACACCGTCCCGTCAAGCAGAATGCAGGCGATGCAGGTGTTTGGCGCAAAGACCGACATCCTGGTCCACGGGCCGTCTCCTTGCTGGATGCTTCCCCGAAACGCATCCATGGGGAAGTCTCTTCCTACTCCCAACACGCGAAGGAATCCCTTGGCCAGGCCGTTGCGCATGCCGTGGACCGAGCTAGCCTTTTGTAGCCCCGCCAACGATTCTCGGGGCACCTTTTCTAAATCGTTCCTCCAGGCAAGCGGCTTGGCGACAAACGCTCGCCCCGTAATGTCCGCCCCCGCCTCTGCGCCCCACTCGGACGTAACTCGTGCTGTCTGGATGATCTCTCTCTCTAAAAGAGGGATGGTTCTCTTGAGTGCCGTTCTCGCAGCGTCCCATAGAGGCTCCGCTTCATAGACAAGCATTGCCGGCTCTAGCTCGTGCTCCATCTGAAGCCAGATGCGAGTGAGCCTAGTCCTCGTTTCCTTGTCCAGGTTTATCAGCCGGGTTTTCCACGCCTCTATCAAAAGCTCTCTCCGAAGCAAGCTGATTCCGCTCGAACTGCTCTTGCTGCTCTTTTACTTCCTCTTCGTGCTGCTTCTTTTCCTTGGCTATATCATCCTCTGTCCAGCCAGCACGGCGCAGCGTGCTCTCTTTGGCGACTTTGGCGCTGATATAAGTCTGGACCGTCTGTGCTCGCTCTAGCTCAGGGGTCGGGATCACCTCCCTTGCCTCAAACGAGTGCTCGAGATCGCCGTTCTCGTATAGACCCACATCAAAGAGCTGGAACTTGCTGCCGATGGTCAGAGCCATTTGATTCGCCCTTACCAGGGCTGATTCCATGTTGCCTCTAGCCTCGAGGAGTTTGTCGATCGCATCTCCCAACAGAAGCTGTACGGCCCGTCCGCTTAGCTCTCCGATCTCGCGCATCCGCCAATAAGCAAGCTCGGGAAGGTCGTGCTCGAGCTCCGTCATGTGGTCTTGGAGCACGCTCAGCGCATCGCTCCAGCTAATGTTCGGCACAAGAGACTCTAGCTGCGTGTTCCCTGGCAGGGGGATCATCTTATCTCCACCAAGCTCTAGCTCGTCATTTGCATTCTTGCTCAGAATAGGAGGCGGCATAGGCCGGCCATCAGGCGTTACTTGGTTGGCCCTCAGCGCCCAAATTGGTACGTTGTAGCGCCACAGATTCTGATGCAGTCGAGTGGCCATCCGGTTCGCCTCGTCGATCTTGTCAATCGATTGCGTAAAGCAACCTAGCCCCCTATCCTCTCCAATGTCTCTCAGCTTCGCCTGCACGATGGGCAAAAAGTCCACACGCAACTCGCTGGAAATGCTGTAGCTCTTCGGATCTCCTAAAAGGGATAGGTCAGTCTCTGCATCCCGATCGTGCACCCAGATACGGAGGGAGTCAGACGCCTTGTCCCATACCTCGGTGTATGTCTTGAGCTTGGTCTTATCCTCTTCCCGTACCTGCTGCGGAATATCGATTCGCACATAGGTCAAGAAGCCGCGCTCGTCTGCGTCTAATTCAGTAACATAAGTCGGCTCGATCAAGGAAAGGTAAACCCGATCCTTTTTTGGCTTCTCAACCTTGATGAACACATCCCCGTACATCGCGCCCCACCGAGCGGTACGCTGTTTCATCACCGACCAGTTGCTCCACGTCCAAAGCTGTTTGATCGCCTCGGGAAGCCGATCGTTTTCGGTAACGATCTTCAACGCATCAGGCAGGGGGCCGGGCCAGAGCTTTGCCGCATAGAACTCTACAGCTCGATAGGCCGGGTTCCTCAACGGCCGCATGGCCTGCGTTTCCGCTCCCACCGTAGTCAGCGCGCTGTATAGCTGATCGTACAGTCCGTTGTTGAGGTAGTATGCTTTTAAGAGTTCGTAGAGTTCCCGAACCGGCTTCTCGGTCTCATAGTAGAGCACCCAGCTCTTCAGAGCCACAGTATCTGTGCGCGAACGGAGGGGAGATGTTCGTTTCCATTGACTCACGCAGCTACCCCTTGCCAATAAGCCGATAGATACCACTCAAGGTATATAATGATCTGCGCAAAGGCGTCTACTTGGTCCTTGTACATGGAACCAGGAAAGTTGAACAACTCATCCTCGAAAGCGAATAGCCAGGGTACATCCTCAGAAGGCTGAGGAAGGAGGACGCAACCCCGCTGGCACCACACCGACGCTTGCTGAGCGCGGTATTGCTTTCCCTTGGATCCCACCGGAAAGGCGATGATCACACGGCTCAGCCAATCAGGAGCGGCGGCTCTTAGTGTTTGTACTGCCGACGTGCCACTCACCCGATCCTCAATCACCACGCCAGATAGCAAATCGCCTTCGTTCGCCCTCTTGGCCTGGTACTCGATCTTCTCTAGCAGTTCAGGAAAGCCAACCTTCCCTCTCCAAACATTGGACAGCCCAATGCGATAGTCCGGGAACATGTCGTAAGTCTCGATCACAGAGTAGGCGTTGCGGTCAGAATCCTTCATGGCTGTATCAACGGATAGCCACCTACTGACCGTCTTGTGTTCTTTGAAGCGAGTAGCATACCAGGCTTTCAGAAAGGTCATGCCGCCCGCAGGGGCCGGTCTTTGTTGGAGCTGTCCAGGCGCATCTCTCGGCCCAAGATCCCTGGCGATCTGGTCGACTTCCTTCTGCCCAAACCGGCCTGGCCAGAGCAGCTCGCCGATTTCTTTCCTTGGGTCTTTCCAGCCTAGCGACGTGACCCGAGCAGTCTTTTCGTATTCCATGGGGAGGCATAGAACCTCAAATTCAGTCTCTCCCCGTCGCACTTCCTCTAAAATGTGCCCCGTCAGGTCTCTCTGTGAAAGCCGCTGCATAATGACAACCCTGCGCACCGTTCGCGGATCATTCCCTCTTGTAGAAAGCGTCCCCTTCCAGAACGCAATCGCCGCGTTCAACATCGGCTCGCTGTCACTATCCTTGGCCTTGGTCGGATCGTCTACGACAATGATGTCGCCGCCCTCACCCGTTGCAGCACCACCCAGCCCAATAGCTATGCGGTGCCCGCCCTGGTCGTTCTCGAACTTAGCCTTTTGGTTCTGGTCGCCACAAATGTTAAAGGAGTCGCCCCATCTGTCCAGATACCACTTGGAATACAACAGTCTGCGACATTTGACCGAATCCCGTAGGGCCAGTGGCTCAGCATAGGACGCGAACAACCACTGTATCTCGGGATAGTCGATCCACGACCACGTAGGCCAGAACACGGCCACCGACAGCGACTTCATGCAGCGTGGCGGTATATTGATGATCAGATTCCTGATCTCGCCCCGCGTCACCGCCATCAGATGCTCGGCAATGGCGTCGATGTGCCAGTTGCTTACATAGTCAACCGCCGGTTCGACAATGTGCCATGCCTGCTTGAAATACTCTCTAAGGTCTCTCCGCCCCAGCTCCGCCTGGAGCGTTAACAAGCTTGGCAAGCTCGATGGCTGCGGCAAGCTGCTCTGGGGTGAGGTTGGCGAGGTTGAATTGGACACTGCGACTGTCAATATTCACCTCGGCTTGTGGTTTGCCCAAACAATAGTCAGAGAGCCAGTTGCGCGCTCTGTAGTTGCCTCCCTTGGCTTGCTCGAGCGCCTTATCGACGATCACGTTCCAGTCCTCTAGCGTGACCCGCTCATGCAGACGGATGAGGTAGCGCTGCTCTTGGACAAGGGGGATGCGCCCAGGGCCACCTGCTGTGCCAGGGAGAAAACGACCCGTGGGGTCACGTTTTTGTAGCGATGCGTTCTTGTGTGCTGGCATTAGTTATAATGAATATAACAGACAGGAATACGCGGGTCAAGAGAGAGGCTTGCCAAACGGTCTGTAATCAGAGAGACGGTAATTGCTGTGTACCCAGGGGGGATGCCCAGGGGGTGTGTGGGGGTCTCTGCGCTGCATCCCATGCCCTGCCCTGTGTTAGCATAGGCTAACATTGCCCTACTATGGGCAGCCGCTGATCTATGCGTTCTGTGCGTGCTGGCCTCCTGTGGCTCGCGCCGCGGCGCCGCTGTGTCAAGAGCACAGTAGTGTTAGTGTAACAGTCTCACAGCGGGGCAGGCAGGCAGGCAGCACAGTGTCACAGTGTAGACTCTCACAGTGTCACAGCGTCAGTGTGTCACAGTGCCAGTGTGTCACAGCAGAGCACAGAGCACCCCCACACAGCGTACACACACACAGCACAGCGTATATAGGGGTATAGCATGGGGGTGCGAGTAGTTGAGTTATTCTGAAATAAATCATATTCATGTCCTTGAATAGTCTGGCACAGCTGGCCTTGCTGTTAGCTCATGCTAACGTACAGTGTTAAGGTAAGCCTAAAGATTCTACCCACAGAGTGTAAGGCTTGCCTACAGACCGTGCCAGGGGAGTACATCGCTTATGTTATCCACAGGGCTATCCACAGGTTATCCACAACATGCTTCCTCAGATTCGCTCAAAACCCCTTGACGTGTACCACGCTATGTTGTATACTGTGGGCAGAGTAGAGAGAGACACAGAGACAAGGGAGACAGAAAATGAAGACCAACAAAGACCTACTAGTAGCAGCAGCCTTCGCAGCAATCACGTTCCTGGGAATAGGACTCACAGCACACGCAGAATCGCCACTGATGAAGGACTACGGAGAAAACACAATGGAAACAGCATTCATGTTCAAAGACTTGGCAATCCAAAGCGCGGAGCAGCGAGCGAGGCAAGGCGGCGAAGTGTATATAGTCCACCATAGCCTTGACTATGGGCTCTATAGGGTCTGCACTCTTGACTACTCAGAATCCGCCGAGGGTTATGCGTTCATTGAGGATTGCGACATAGTGCACACGACGGGATAACAATCAATGTACACACAATTTTATCTGGAGTGCATCGGTTGGGCAGTATTAGGTATCAGTCTACTGTGTATCTGGTTCGCAGCTGAAGAACTGACAAGGAGAGCATAATGGCAAACTGGGAAGCGTATCGACTGATGAAGGCGGAGAGCGTTCGCGTTGGATGGCCGAAGCACTATGCTGCAGATTTGACCAAGCACGACCGGCGCCGACTGTCGCGAAAAGACGCTCCGGAGACGTTCGTTTGGATCTTGCGAGAGTCGGGCACTCACCTACTGCCCATCTATGACGGTTGGGCAGACGCTACACTAAAACACGTCGGGCAAGTCTATGTCTACGATGGCACACTGCAACTAGTGACAGTCGAAAGGGCAAGAGCTTGGCTGGAGCACAAGACGCGAGTCAATATGGCCAGGCGACTTGAACAGGGCAGCGTCACAATATGCAAAATGGCCGACGACCCACTAGCACGTATCCTGGCACAGCTTGGCGCGCGCATAATCAAAACGACGCCAAGCAATGGCCATATGTTTAGCGCCACACTCACATTCGCGGGTCAGTCAAAGCACAAGCGACACTAGAGACGGGCACAATAAGGAGCACAATGAGAATCCGCAAGAGCCACAAGATTGCAATACTGACCAAGTACTTGGGACCGACAAACTATCGCGGATCGCGCGTCAAAGCCTATACTGAGGATTGGCACATAACCCTATCATGGGATCACGCTTTGAACAGTGACGAGAATCACGCAGCGGCCGCCTTGGCACTCTGCAAACAGCAAGGCTGGGACAATGAAAACGAGCTTATGGAGGCATGGTCACCGACCGGCGGAGTGTTCGTTTTCTCGGGCATGCCAGAACGCAACAAGGCCAAGATACGGAAAGCGTTCAAGGCATATCGCGCGCGCCTTGATTCTGAGAAGCGCTGGCTGCTCAAGCTCGGCGATGAGGTGGACGCGCTGCAAAAACGACTAGGCGTCGACTTGCCCGAGATTGTGCAAAAGGCTTTGATTCTAGGGAGTCCTGACTTGGAGAAAATCAACAAAGTGCTGGGATTGTGACCAAACTATGGCCGAGCACCCTTGCCCGGTCATGGTGTGAGCACAAACCAACAGGAGGGATCATGCTAGACTTGGCCACTAGATTTCCGCGGATCACAAGGGCAGTCGCAATCACTCAGGGCATCGAGGAAGTGGACGCTGCAGCGATGGTAGCAAAGAGAGATCCAGCTATAGCCTATGCGTTCGCCATGCGGCATTATCTCAAGGGTATCGTGTTGACGACTTGGCACGATCGCTGCTATATCGCAGCGTATGACCGACTCGCACAAGGGCACGCAACAATGGCCAGCTTGGAGCGACACTGGACGGGTTTGGTGTTCACCTACTGCAAACTTGGAGAGAATCATGGCCGCAAAGTATAACGGCGACTTGGCGGGCGCGAATAGTTGTGACGGCATGGTGTGGGTTCTGGCATAGCGTCCAGCTTGGAGAGACTCACGCGTTGGGACTCTCCGACGTGGACGCTAGCGATATGAATTTCTGAGATGAATTGGAGTCCCGTGAAAGTCAGAATTTCGGCAATCCGCTTCGGCGCAAATTATCGGCAGGATCTGGGCGACTTGGAAACACTCGCCGAGAACATGCGCGAAAACGGGCAACACACGCCGATCGTGGTTCGTGAGATGAAAACTGGTTTTCAACTGCTCGCTGGCGAGCGTCGGACTCGGGCGGCTCAACTGCTCGGCTGGGATGAATTGGAAGCGAACGTCGTCGACTGTGACGACGCGACAGCCCTGGGAATCACTTTGAGCGAAAACATGGCGCGCAAAGCCACGAACCCAATCGAGGATGCTTCTGCATTCGCACGATTGCGGGACATGAATTGGGACACTGCGAGGATTGCGCGCGCGGCTGGCGTGTCTGAAAAGATTGTCTCAAGTCGCTTGGCGCTGCTGAGTTTGCGAGATGATTTGCAGGACTTGGTTCGCTCGGGACAGTTGAGCATCGGTTACGCTTGTGCTCTTGCTGAGATGAATCTGGACGCAAACCGTCAACTCTTGGCGATGGCCAAGCTCAGGGCGAACGCAGCACCGACTCTGGCTTGGTTCCGCGGCATCCTGTCTGTTCTTTTGGAACAGCAAGCCTCCGAGTCGATGTTTGATCTTTCGCTGTTGACGGTCACTTGCGCCGCGGATCTGGGGTCAATTCAGCGAGATGAATTGCCTCCCCTTCCGTCGAACACTCGGCCACCGGCGCCACCTCGACCCAAAAACGCCAGGGGTGTGCCACGGAAAACAGCGCTCCAGTCGTTCGTCACATTCTGGGAGAATGCGCGCGATTGCTGGGATGAATTGGGCAAACCAGCGCAAGTCGCCGAATGTCAGGGAGCAATCGCGGGACTCAGGGAGGCAGCATTGTGGCTGTGAGTAATTATCTTTTGGCGCTCCCCTGCACTCAGGCAGAATTGGCGCGACGGTTTGACGTGTCACGAGCAACAGTGTGCAACACAATTCGGCGGATGAATCGCGACGGTCTCTTGGCTGGGATGAATTTCACGGAATTGGGCAAAGCTCAACGTGACATGATTTCTTCACGGCTCGACGCATCTGTCCGACTTTGCCTGTTCCTTGGGATGAATCAGCAAGACGCAGAAGCACAAGCGGATCTCTTGAAAGACGTGATGAGCGACAAGATGAGGGAGAGAATTCCATGAATCAGCACGAAAAACGAGGCTTTATGGGCGACATGTTCGAGACGGGATGGCAAACTGCCCTCCCCTTTGAGACGAAACGAGAGCCGGCAATTGTGACACGAATTGGGGGCTTTGTGCCACCAGCGGACGCGGAGATGATACGAATTGACCAAAACGCTGACTTGGGTCCCCTCTGCACATTCTACCGCCGGCGGGATGGCTGGGAGATGACCTTCGGCCACTACTGGGAGCGTTGCGAGCGACCGTCTGATGCATGGCTCATTGACGAGATGATTTCCGATGGCGACATGATTTGGCATCTCTCTCGAGGAGATGAATCGGCAACTTTGACCTGGTACACAGACGGGTCACATTCGGAGATGAATCACGGGAATTGGGGCTTGACAGGTAACGCATAGTGTGGTACAATGGCAGTAGAGAAGTTTACCAGGAGGGACATGAAATGAACTCGAAACAGCAGCGAATTGTAGACGCAGAAGCCAAGTTTGACGCGCGTGACCTGGACAGTGTTTGCGAGCTGGCAGACGCAGTTAAGGCAGGAGAAACCGAAATGACAGAGACCACAATTTACCGCGTTACGTCCGAGTCGGATTCCTACGGTCCCGACTGTGCTGATCCGATGGCCTGCGCGAGAGCCATTCAGGACAACTTGATCGAATACGCGAATAAGCGGGGATACCAGGTCGAGGTAGAGATTGTAGACGAAACAGAGTCCTTCAATAACCGCTCCAAGGGCAACGCGGAGCTAATCGCAGAGCTTGGCGAATTGGTCGAGCTGAATTGGCCCGACTGGGTGCCCATGACCGCGTTCAACTGCTAGCGAACACATCAGCTGGGATCACGGGGCTTGGTCCCAGCAAATGTGTCCACTAGAGACAAAAGGGAGATATGAAATGAAGACTTACGATACCACAGTCAAAGTCGAGATCCAGGTTCACGTTCGACGACGGCAATTAGCAGATGATCCGTTTGAGGCAGTTCAGAACGGCGGCGCCAGCATCAATCTGACCGCGCTATTCATGGCTATACCGAGCGACATACTACACCGATACGGTATCAGGGGCATTTACAGCAACGCACCGGCCTCTAGCGGCTTGGTGTTCGAGCTGGACGACGCCGGCAACCGCGTCAAACGACATGATGTGTATGACGTTTTCGAGCGCGACGCTGACAACGCAGAGGTGGCTGAGGGCTGGGATGCCATAGACCGTCAAGAGAAACGCACTTGGCCAAGCAAGGAGAACGGCTAGCGCTCAGGTAAGCGTATAGACAAAGGGAGAGATGAAATGCTAAAGGCAGAGGCGAAAGGATTAGCGGCAAAGATCAACGCAACGACCGGGTATCACACCCGCGGCTTGGCGCCTTGGGTTCCGCTCACCTTCGAGAACGGCTACCGGCTGCTTGTAGAGCGACCCGACCGATCCTACTGCATCGTTGCAGATGCGGCCGAGTGGAACAAGCGAGATGAACTGGACACCTACAGGTACATGTGCCGCATCGGGACCGGAGTAACCTACGCCTTCAAGCTTGATTCAGCAGGTACTATTATCGGCGCCGCGGGGCCGACCTACTACCCGAACGCCACACGCGAGGCATTGGCCGGATGGTTCAGCCCCGTGTATTACAACATTCTCTCCGCGGCAACACGGCGCCTTGTTGCATGGGCGCACGACCAATCGTGGGAGCGACATGATTTGCTTGACCCAAACACCCGTATTGCCGACTTGGAGCGAACCGTGAGCAAGCTGCATGCCGCTATCGATCAGTCGATCACCGACTGTATGCCGCTTGGCTTGATGGTAGACGATCCAAACGCGGAAGAGATGGTACAGCACTTGGCGCAACAACTAGGCGAAGCCCTGCAGTAAGGGAGAGATAAATTATGACCGACCCCACCGGCTTGCGGCTGAGCGGCTTGGCTAGGCGTCACCTGGCCAAGTTCGCTGACACCACGGCAACACATACACTTATTGAGGCAATCGAGATGATTTACCGGCAAGAGGATGAGACTTCTGACATGAAAAGACTCGGCTCCTCCTTCCGTCTGCCAGAGCTTACCATTGCCCAACTTGAGGCCCTGCAGGCAAAGTGGGACACCTCGATCTCCGATACCCTAACGGTGGTCCTTGATAGATGGGCCAGAGAGCCGTCGCCGTAGGAGATGAATTATGGCGTCGAGCGTGTCTATATCAGCGGCAACCTCCGCCCTAACCCGGAGGTTGCGTGCTTCGCTTGCGAGATGAATTAGGCCATCTTGGATCCCGCGCTCGGGGCGCATGGCGGCTCTGAGTTCTTGGCGAGTCCATTCTTCTTCCTCGGCTCTTTCTAGCCATTCGTCCTGTTCGTTAGGAGGTAAGGGGGCGACGGCCGCATGGTGTGAGTGGGTGAGATGAATTCGCCTTCTCTCTGGGGGGATATGGCTGGCCACGAACTTGTCATTCATCAGGGTTTGTTTGTCGTAGGGCAGCATCGCAAGGGCCTGGGCGTAGGCGTCTCCATAATGCTCTTCGCCATAGATCAGCCAATCGCCAATAACGAAATGAATTGCGGCGTGAACTACCTGGAGCCCCTTGCCATATTCGGCCCACAGTTCAAAAGGAACCATCCCGGAGATCTCAAGCCCCCCTACTGAGGCATGAAATGGCCCTAAAGAAAGGGCGGGGACGTTACTCATCGGTTTCTTCCGGGCTGTAGACTTCGACATGAACTCTGTAGAGCAGCCCGCACTGAGGACATGAATCCTGCTCGTCTGTGATAGGGACGTATTCGCCGCATTCACAGACCACGCACCACGTACCCTCGTGCGGCACAATCTCTTGCCAGAACGCCTTGCGCCAGCAAGATACTGCCGGCGGTAGGCCGATATGAAGTTGGCGCATATCGCGGTAGATCGTCCTCATCGGCTCGCCCGTCACCGCCACTAGGCGATATGCCGTTATTCCCGGGAAGCGCTCACATAGCTCTTTGACCCGCTCCTGCCTTGCGTTCATGCACACCTCCACACGTTCACCTTGCCACACTTGCACTTTACGGTGATCTCGCCCCCGCGCAGTACAAACCCGCCTTGTGTGTTATCCAGCGTCACGAACCAGCCGCCGTGGCGCGGGGTTGCGATAGGCAAGCCGCACGCCTCGCAGCACCACACGGGTTCTGTCTCGCTCATTCGGCCTCCTCCAGCCCCGCCCATATGCCACAGATGCCAACAATGATCCCCAAAACCGCGCAGGCAACTATGACCGCAACGGCCGCCGCTCCCAACATACCCCAAAAGGAGAAGAAAACATCACCCAACGGCCCCAAGCATATCCACGTAAGCCCACCCGAGAATATCGCAGTTGCCAACACGGCGAGCACAAACGACACTACAATACGCCATACATATCTCATTTCCCCTCCAGAACCTTTCGTGCCGCCACCGCCCGCTGATCAGGCGTCAGCGCGGCAAGGGCGATACAGAACTCCCACGCACCCCCTATCCCGCTCAGGATGATGCCAGAGACCGCCCCCAGGTAGACGCCCGGACTGACACTTTCTGCCAGCGCCCCGGCATATTCCCGCACCTTCCCCGCCTCGCGGATGATGCGCTCGAGGCGGCGAGTGTCTTCCGGTAGCTCGAAAAGCTCGCACACAAAGTCCTTGTGCATCTTTGGTCTAGGCCACTCGCCGAACCGATGATCGCATCGCCCCGAGACATAGTATTCGCAGTTCTCGCACCGCTTCATCTTCCCCTCCCAGCTCGAGCACGGCAGCGATTGCCGTGGCCGCCATATGTTCAGTAGACACAGCCCCGCGCGATAGTGCTTGCAGGTAGCGCAATCAGGCATCGTCGAACACCGGCGGCTCTGGCGTGTAGTAGGGCATATAGTAAGAGCCCTCGACGCTTGTCTGCGCCTTGTTCGTACAAATCCAGTTGCCCCGATCAGCGCCCATCAGCTCTCCCACCGTGCCGTGATAGCAAGGCCCTATCGGCGAAACAAGGCGCTTACACATCCAGTACTGCCCAACCGCATCCGGCGGGTTATCAACATCGAAACGCTTCCACTCGCTCACGTCCCCCTCCTCCCCCCCCAATATGCGCGGGGGTCCGTCACAATCGCCCACGCGCCAAGCTGCTCTCTCTTG
>Ga0307928_10002773_pt1 | contig 13416 bp, 19 predicted proteins | sample AceLakmetagen232_FD_201815 | JGI IMG/M metagenome (GOLD analysis project Ga0307928, IMG submission 201815) | Saline water microbial communities from Ace Lake, Antarctica - #232 | ecosystem: Environmental > Aquatic > Non-marine Saline and Alkaline > Saline | place: Antarctica: Ace Lake... | reverse complement strand
TCAGCCTGCATATTGGTCATTCTGAAGTTATACCCCATTTTTGGATGAATTAGAGTTCTTTCTTCATCAAAATACATATTTGCCAGTAATCTAATCTCATCTGCTACATTATGGTCATTTGTTAAGCACATCCCACCTTCTTCTGTCTCTATAATCTTATTTCCGTAAAATGAATAGCAAGCTATGTCTCCTTCTGGCTTAATTCCGTGAGCTTCTGCCATATCTTCAATTATATAGAGTTTGTGTTTGAATCTATCCACTATTTCAGTCATATCGCATTGTCTTCCATATATATGGACTGGAATAATAGCTTTTGTCTTCTTTGTTATTTTTATCTTGTCTAAATCAATATTTAGGTCGTCTTTGCAGTCTACGAATACTGGTGTAGCTCCTGTGTAGCTTACAGCCCAAGCTGTTGCTATCATTGTGAACTCAGGAACAATAACCTCGTCTCCTTTTCCTATTCCGCATGCCTTGAGGGCGAGAAACAGAGAATTAGTACCGCTATTACAAGATACCCCATAATCATAAGAGTTTTCTTTAGCCCAAGCTTTTTCAAACTTATTAACTGATGAGTTCGCATTTGTAGGTGTCTTTAGCATAATTTTTTCCAATTCTTTTACCTATACATATTGATACCATTTCACTATCTTCTAGGGCTTTGTAAGCGTGTGGAGTTCTTCTTAAAAACCAAATATCATCTCCTTTTTTTAAAATTTCTTCGCTTCCTTTCTTTTCAGAACATAGTAGCTTTCCTTTTAATATAATATCTGTTTGTTCTGTTTCTTTATGATAGTGGTTTCCTCTTATAGCTCCCTTTTTAAAGGTTATATGAGTTATCGAGAAATCTTTTCCTACCATTAAGTCTTTAATCGTTCCTCTTTTGTCCTTGTGTATTTCGAGTTTCATAGAGTTTTATTTCTGGCAACGGAACAATCCAAGTTCCTTTATAGCCAGTGTTATTTTTAATTATTTCTTCTGCGAAATTCCAAGCTAGTATTAGAGCAAAGTCTGGTTGCTTTTCTATTAGCTCTTTATCGCTAACAATCTTAATCTTTGTTCCTGGAGTATATCTTCCAATTTTTAATTTACTTTTCTCTGTTACGAAATCTATGAATCTTCCTATGCCTGTGTAATTCAGTAGTGTCTGACCTTTAGCTGGAGAACTTACACAACAGATTGACTTGCCTTGAGTCTTCATCCAGTAAATCATATCGAATAATTCCTTTGCGTGTTTCTCTGCTTGCTTTCCCCATTCAATTAAGTCTTTCTTTTTCCAGTCTTCTTTATCAGCACTTTCTTTTACTATTGGCTTAACAACGTGTTCTCCCTTTCTTGCGATATAACATCTGAAAGCTCCTCCGTGTAATTCACTAAACTTTACATCAAATACTTCTAGTCCGTGTTTCTCTAGAAACTTCATTACTGGTTTTAGTGATAGGTATAATAAATGTTGATGGTAAACTGTATCGTATTCTAATCCTTTTAGAAACTCTCCGAAATAAGGTGATTCAAATACAAATACACTCTTTGTCTTCATTATCTTCTTCAGACCTCTTACAAAGTCATCGTGATCGTGAACGTGAGCAAACACATTCGTTCCTGTAATAATATCTGCCTTTGGTAATTTTAACTTGCTGTCAAAGAACTCCGTCATTGTTTCGACTCCTCTTTCTCGTGAGATGTCAGTTACTTCTTTACAGGGGTCTATATTTAAAACTTCAAATCCTCTTTCTTTAAATTTAAGTGATAGTGTTCCGTCGTTTCCTCCAATATCAATCGCTAGTCCTTTCTTAACTCCTGATTCCTTTATCACTTCGTCTGCTAGGTCTCCCCAATGCTTCCCTGCTGTATCTGTGATTGAGGCTTCATATAAATAATCTTCTGTATACATTACTTCTTTCTCAACGTTGTAAGATAGTTGAGCTAGTCCACAATCTGGACACATCATAAGAACTAATGGATACCTTGTCTCTGGTTCGTCATTTGTTTTTCGGAATTGGTCCGAATGAGGGTGATAACCTAAGTCCAGAAACTTATATAAATTATCACTTTTGCAGAGTCTACATTTCATTTGTTTTATTTAAAATTTTTGTTAGTAATTCTCCAGCTTCTTTTGCTATATTATTCTCTTTGTATATTGTCTTTAATACTCCTACTCCTTTTCCATCAACTATTTCATTTACTAAGACTCTGTGGTGTCTTCTTGTAGATGTAGGACCAGTTATAATAACTTCTAGTTTTCTTCTTTTCATAGAGTTTATATCATTTTATTAACTAAATCTTTTCCTTTTGTTTTTGCTACCCACCCTAGCTTCTCTTTAGCCTTAGCAGGGTTGCCCTTTAGCATTGGCACGTCTGTTGGTCTATTGTAGTCATCTTGGTGGATAATCTTGATTGGTCTCCCTGTTTCTTCCTCCACCCACTTAACGAACTCCTTAACTGTGTTGGTTTGTCCTGTGGCTAGAATATAGTCGTCAGGTTTTTCTTGTTGGAGCATCCTCCACATTCCTTCTACATATTCAGGTGCATATCCCCAATCTCTTGAAGCGTCTGTATTTCCTAATGAAACCTGTCCTGTTGGTGCTTCGTTTATAATCTTCTTGGTTACGAAGTTATCTCCTCTCCTTTTGCTTTCGTGATTAAATAAAATTCCATTGCAGATAAACATTCCATAAGCTTCTCGATAATTCTTGCATATCTGGTAGGCATAGAGTTTTGCTGTTCCATAAGGACTTACTGGATTCATTCTTGATTTTTCTGTGTATGTCTCCTTACTTAGTCCGTCAAATAATTCGCTTGTTGAGGCTTGGTAAATCTTTGGTCTTATTCCGAGTACCCTGATTGCCTCTAAGAGGTTCAGTACTCCAATGCCAGTCGTTTGTGCTGTATACCAAGGTGTTTCCCAACTAACTTGAACGTGTGATTGAGCAGCTAGATTGTAAACTTCGTCTGGTTGGCTTTCTTTTAACGCCCAGAGTAATGAGTAGGGATCAGTCATATCTCCATAATGGAGTTTAATGTCTAGTCCTTCTATTCGGTCTCGGTTAAAGGTTGATGCTCTTCTAACAAGTCCGTGGACTTCATATCCTTTCTTTAATAAGAGTTCAGCTAAATAGCTTCCGTCTTGTCCATTTATTCCTGTTATTAAAGCTCTTCTTCCGAGTGTGCAATCTTCTTTATGTTTCATAGAGTTAATTTAATGTTGGCATAATATATTCCAGCATAATCATATAAGCTGCTACCAAGCCAAGCGTGTAAGCTTCTTCGTCTGTTATCTTTTCTTCCTTATTTAAAATTCTATTAACTTCTTTCCTATTATCTTCTATGTGCTTAGTCATCATTTTTTTAGATTCTTCTGGTGTCATATTATTTTATTCCTTCTACGTGAATTTGACCTACTGAGTAAGCTCTATTAGTTTCATCTAGTCCTGGATAACTTTTAGCAATTCCTCCTTTAGGATAACCATATACTTTCCAAGTCTTTAGTCCTGAGTCTGATAATAGGTAATTCAGAAATGGAGGGGTAAATGGTGTCTTGTGAAACTCTCCTTCGTGTAATTGGTTTCCGTAAATGTGTTGAGCTAGTCTTACATATTCTTTGAGGTCTATCTTGTCAGTCATCTCATTAGCAAATTCTTCTGCTAGTTCTAGGAAGTTTGGAACTGTTATAATAATCTTTCCTTTCTTTTTTAAAACTCTTGACCATTCCTTTAATGCAGGAACGACATCTTTCATTGGTAAGTGTTCTAATACTTGTGGAGCTATAATGTAATCTGCGTAATTATCTTTAAATGGTAATTTCCTTACGTCTGCTTTAACAAATTTGAAACCACTTTTAGAAAAATCTATCGAATCTACATTTATAAATCCTTTAACTAATCTTTTTCCTGATCCTAAGTTAATTTTGACCATATCTCTATGTGCTTTCTAGCGTAGTTCTCCCAAGTCCAGTCCTTTACTGGGTTGTCTTCAAAGTCTGCAAAGATTTTATTTAACTCTTTCTGGTTATTAAATGGTAATTCTATCTCTAGGTCTGGGTTAGGTCTTGAGATTATTCTTAGTCCTGCGTTCTTAGCGTCTACTTGGCTTTGTCCTAGTGAATCTTCATCTCCTGTATATAGTAGGTAATCTGAGGTGTTAAGAAACTGCTCGTATAAGTCCATTGAAAACTCGTCTGTATATTGAACTTGTATTCCTTTCAATTTCTTTAATACTTTAATCCAACCTGCTCCCATTATCCTAAAGATAACGCTTTTCTTATCTCCTAAGCTCTTGAATAGTTTGGTAAACATTTCAGGGTTCTTTCTTCCGTCCTCATAGTTTTTAGAAACTATTGCTACTATTTTAGGTCTTCTTATCATTCCATCGTGAGCGTGCATTACATAGTCTAGTTTATTCTTGTCGCAACCTTCTTCTATAAGGTCGTTCATTATGCCAGGATTAAATGTTATTCCGTGAGCTGTCTTTAGAGCTTTCTTTACCATCTTAATCTTAGTTTCTTTGCTATTAGTCTTGTCTCCTGATATATGAGCTATCATCATCGAGTCTTTTCCTCCACTCGGCTTATAAGAATTGAAATTGATATGATGGTTAATGTCTGCCTTCTCTGATTTACCTGATACAGATACAACGTGTCCTAAGTCTATCAGTTCTCTTTCTAACATTCTGGCATACTTGGTAAGGATAGCGTCTGTCCCAAAGTTCTGTTCGTAATTTACAATGTGTATTTTCATTAGAGTTTTTTATGTTTCTTATAATCAAAGTAGTCGTTTCCTACAAAGTTTTCGTTTCCTTCTAGGTAAGCTACGCTTCCAGGTATTACATTCCACTTCTGTCCTTTAAATATTTTAGGAAAACTTACTTGGTCTCTGTGTGAATATCGGCATATATCAGCCCACCATTGTTCAAATAATAAGTTAGTCTTAGGATTATTCCTTCTAACAAAGCAAGTCAATTCACTTAGCCCTGCTCCTACTGGAAACTCCTCCTTAGCGTATTCCTTAATCTGTTCAGCTACTACTCGAGGGTCTACCTTTCCATATTCTACACAGGCTTCTGCTTCTTGGTATAGGCAAGTTCTTCCAGGATGTTTAAAGAAAGCAAAGTCTTTGTTTCCCAATAGTTTAACCAGTTCGTGTGGGTCAGCCTTTAGTTCTAGGTTTCCATCTATCCAAACTATAAATTCTTTGTCTGTGTATTTGTGAGTCAGTATCTTATGAATCTTAGCGTTCATTACTCCTTTCTTGAACTTATCGCAAGGTAATTGAGTATTCCAAGTCTCTGATTTCTGTTTAGTAAATGCTAGGTATTCAACTCCTTTGTATTGAGGTTGTTCTATCAGTTTATCCTTTCCTGCTGTGATCGCTGTAACTACTGAGATACTTTTATTATCATCTAACTTATCAAACAACTTAACGTATTCAGGTAAGAACTTATCAATATGCCAATCTTTTAATACTGAGTCTTTTGCATTTTTTCCTATATCTATTCGTCTCTGCTTGTCTTCTATTAGTAATGATAGGTATTTAACCCATTGTTCTGTGCTTGAGGCTAAGAAGCCATCTTTTCCGTGTTTTATGCACCTATAAGGTGTTACATCACTCGCTACACAAGGGATTTCTAGCATAGCTGCTTCCATCCATTTAATATTGGATTTAGCTCGGTTAAACTGTGTGTCTTTTAGAGGTGCAATAGCAATATCATATCCTTGTTCGGAATACCACTTAGGGAAGTCTTTATAAGCTCTTACTCCTACATGGTGATAATATCCTTCTTCCTTTACTTCATCCCAAGTCATTCCTGCGAAGTGAAATTCTACGTTAGGGTATTTAGCTAATATCGCATCCATTACTGGTTGAATGATAGGAACGTCTGCAAAATGTGAGCCTGAACTTATCCAGCCAATCTTAATTTTCTTTCCTTTAATCTGATTCTTGAAGTTCCATATCTTAGGGTTCATTGCGTTAGGAATAACAGTTGCATAAGGATTCAAGTGTTTGATAGATTCTTTAATCAAGTCAGTTGAGCATACTACGTGGTCAGCCATCTTAATCATTCTCATTCGCATTTCTTTTCTGTCGTCTAATGCCTTTAAATCAGGGTGGTCTTGGTTTACGTGGTCAGGGTCGTCATCTAAGTCTAATACGAACTTAGAACCTGTAAACTCTTTGTGAGCTGCATACATATTATCTATTCCTTCGTTGTCTGACATTTTACTAAACCAAATATCTCCTCTCTCTTTAAGAGCAATAGCATCTTCAGCTTTAGCCTTTATAGTCATTCCTACTTGGACTTCGTATCCTAATTCCTTTAAAGGACTCATAACACGATACCATCCAATAGCACCACATTGGCGTTTACCTTTATGAAGGACTATCTTTCCATCCTTCATAATAGTGTCAGTTGTTATACCGAAAACTTTAGGCTTTAAACTTTTTGAAATAGAATTGTCTTTCGCATTCATAGTAATCTGGGTGAACATTATTGATTAAATCTCTATGCCCTATATTTTTTAGGGCAAACATCTTTGCAGGTATCGTCATAACATATTGTCCGTATCTAGTTACTGCCATTATGTCTGGTCGTCTGCTTACAGTTCCATCTATCCAACAAGAAACTGGGGTGATTTGACAGCCAAACTTATTAACTAGCTTTTCAAACCTTTTATTCAATGGCATATATTTCTTCTTTATCTAATACTACTATTGTATACTTTTTAGTTTCTTCTTTAATGATAGGAACTCCACCTCTTAGTAGTGGCACAACTTTCATACCTTTCTTTACTCCTTCGATGTTTGACTTCGTAACTGTTGCTTCTTGCACAGCTTCGTAAGTTGGTTCACCTATATCATTTAATTCTGGTTTTCCGTTCTCGTCTTTAATGTATTTTTTGTCTACTTTGATAATACATCTCTCTAAAAATGGTTTCATTTGTTTTATTCTCTTGTAAACGAACTGTGTAGAGTTCGCATATAGAGTTGTTATTTAATTATTTCCTCACTTTGAGATAACTTCGTGAGGTTGTTATCCCAAATAATCATTCTGATTAGTTTGCAGTTCCTGAGCCGTAAGCGTGTACGTTTACGACCCAATCTGTTCGTAATACCTTAGCGGCATAAGCGTCTACTTTCCAACCTATTGTTGAATACATATTCAACGGATTAGAAGTATCGTTCGGTCCTGATCGTTTGTAGATGATTGAAGCGTCTTTGCTACCGATAGCAATTTCTGCAACAGCACCTTTACCAGCGATAAAGTTGGAACGAGCTGACGGAGCAGCAGTTCCAATTACACCAGAAGCACTGAAGGATTGGTTAGTTTCTACGATGTCAACACCATATAAACTTCCGATAACACCTTTTTTAAGCATTTCTGCATTTTCCTTACTATTGTAAAGACCGATGTTAACCCAATTTCCAGCAGCAGTATCACCTTGAAGTCCATAAGATCCGTCCACGTCTACAACAGCACGATAGTTGCCATTTTCCCATTTAGGAGCTTTTGCTTTCTTAAGAGTAGATACAGCTTTTCTAATGCCAGATACTGACAAAGTGTCAGAACTTGCAATAGCACTTGCTTGAGCTGTGAATGTTGCACCACCACATTGAGTAGTAGCAGATGAGTTTAGTTCTGTTCCCAGAACGATGTCCATTGATTCTCCAGCATTCTGTCCCATCAGTTCAGAATGTTCTTTAAGACCTGAATCCATAGTTGTTAGTTCATACAATGTTCCAACTATTTCAGCAGCACCATAAGGTTTAGCTGTAGCTATAATTCTGCTTGCAGATGTGTTGATAGCTGTAACTGTAGCACCATCTACTAAAGCAGTAGTGTTAGCAGTCATTTGGTTGAAACGTGTGAAGTAAACTACTTCTCCAGAGTTCTTAGGTATAGATTTAGGAACAGTTAGAAAGTTATACTTTCTGCTATTCTGTAGTCTTTCAAGGAAAACTTTATCGTAATAAATCTGCATTGCAGAAGCCAAACCTCCAGTGGAGATTGCAGCTGTTCCTTGCAAAAGACCATTCGTTTCTGTAGTTGCCATGTTCTTTTTTAGACTCGACCTGAGATATCAGCTTTAGGTAATATCGCTTCCAATTCGGATGCAGTCATATTTGCCATATCTTCTTCCGTGAATTTCTTAGAAGGAGTGCTTAATACTCCAGTAGCCTGAGTCTTTTGTTTTTGGTCAATCTTTTTGTAAGCGTCTTGTTGACCTTGAGCAATAGGTTCTCCAAAGTATTCCTTTGCAATATCTGCATACGGCTTGTCCCTTTCGATGTTAAGACCTAGTTTCAGTATCTTATCTCTTTGGGGTTCATACTGTGGGTTTTCCTTAATAAATGAGTCCAATTCCTTTTCTTCATTCTGTAAGGCTATTTGCTGTTCGAGACCTTGAACTTTCTCATACGCTGCCATACCAGGATTATCCTGAATGTTACGTTGAGCCTGTTCTTGCTCTTGGCGTTCCATGAAGTCTGAGATTTCCTGAGCAGATTTACCAGTCTGTTTCTCTAACCTATTAACGAGTTCGGATTTTTGCCCTTGCTCTCCTAGTTTAGATTCCAGTTCCTTGTAACCCTTCTCAAGGTCTTCAGCAGTTTCATATTTGCCTGCCAACTTAGCTTTCTCTGTTTCTTCAACAACTTCGCTTTCGTTAGTAGCCTCGGTTGTTTCTTCAACAGGTTGGGTAATGTTTTCTTGAGAAGTATCCTGAGAGGCTGTAACGTCAGCACCCCCTACGGGTTCACTATTTTCATTAGTATCCATGTTTTGTGATTGATTATTGATTTGTTAATGAACCTCCTTTCGACCTTATATCAGAAGTTCAGGACAGTAGAGTTTGTTCTACCTGAACCTTCGATTTAATCTTCTTTGTTTTTAAATTCTATACTGATTCTTTTAAGTATACTGAAGAATTCATCGCTTCCATATTTTTTTCCTTTAACAGTATGTAATTCAACTAGAGTCTTACATTCGTAAGCTTTGTCTAGTTTCTCTTGGTATGCTCTCATAGGCTTTACTATCATGTCTTGGAATACTGGTCTTTGAATGATGTCTCTTATCTCTACTAGATTGTCAATTTCTTCTTGTTTCATAGAGTTTTTAATATATTCTTACATTCATTCCATTCACGTTTAGCGTATGCTTCCAATTCTTCTTGTGTTTCTCCATCATAAGGAACTGTATCTCCGTATTCTTTTCCATTGTATTCTTCTATCCAGCTCCATTTATCTCCTTCAATTTTTATTTTCATAGAGTTTATTTAATTTATAATTGTTGTGTTGGTGTTTGTATTCCTTGTCCTTGTGGTATCTGGTTTCCATCTATTGCTTGTTGCTCCATTTGTTGCTGTTGCATTTGTTGAGCGTATTGCTGTGGATCAGGAACTAATTTATCTAATTCATCTATACCTCTAAGTTCTAATGTCTTTTTTGCCCATTCCATTTGATATTCAGGTGGTAATATATCTCCGAATAAGTTATAAGCTTCTATTAACTGTTTAATCTGTATGTCTTTATTCTTAGCGATTGTAGTGTCTCCCTTAACCTTTACGTTGTATTGAGCGTTCTTAGCTTGAGGACTTATAAGTAATTGATATATTTGCTCTCTAATGTTTACAGTCTCCATTATAGGTTGTCCAAATTCATCTGCTTGTCCAGTTTCTATTTCTTGTGGTCCAGACCATAGTCTAAGGATAGCAGAGTCTGGACTCTGTAAGTTTTTAAGTTCCATTTCAATTAAGATTTTAGCTAAGTCTGCGAGTGCTTCCTTAAACCTACGAGTAATAAGTTCAAACCTATTAGAACTATAAGATGAAGCTATCTCGTCTTGTCCTAGAGTCTTGTTAGAAGCAGAGCCTTGAACTAAGTCATTTGCTCCACTAGCTCTCTTATGTTCGTCATCTAGTCTTCCAATGAAGTCTAATGCTCCATTCTTAATGTCTGCGAAATCTACTTGAACTATATTATTGTTAAGTGGTCCATCTCCGTCTACTTCTATTCCACTACCAGGAGTTGATACTAATTGTTTCTTATCTATGTTAGCTCCCTTGTTATACATAAACCTAGGGTTATTAGCCAAAGTAATGTTTTGTTTTGTTTGATTGATGATTGAATGAAAGCCTTTACCTAGTCCTAGAGTATTCTGTCCGACTCCCATACCTCCAAAACGATTAGGGATACAATTAGGTTCGTGTATAAGTTTAACTACATTTAACCCATATTGATTCTCTGTGTCTCTTAATACATATCTTTCTTTACCTACGCATACTGTTTGAAGTCTATCTTTACTAATACGTTCATACACCTCTACTGTGCCTTCTGAAGCAGTTTGTAGTGTTATCTTATCACCTTCTACTTGTTGAGATGAATCATACTGATTAGCTTGGACGTTACCTTGCATAGCTTTCTCTCGGTTTAAGTTTCCTTCATTGTCTACAAAGTCATAAGCTGGGTTCTTCTTTACTTCTTCCACAGGCAAAACACTCCTAAAGATTAGGGAGTCTTGTTGTTCAACGTCTGAGATTATAGGGTTATAGAAGCAGTCTAATAGATTAGGTACTTCTAATTGTGGTTCATCCTTTATAGGAGTTTGTGTTCCGTCTCCATTATCTTGGACTTCAAACTTCCAATTGACTTTAAGTATAGATGTACCAAAGGTTACTGATTGTTTTACCCAAGATTCTATCTTCTCATAGGCTTGTGGTATTGATTGAGAGATTCGGTAGTTTACTATCTTCTCTAATACTTGTGAGATAGCTTTATCTTCTTCTCCTACTGGCTCAATCTCTATTTCAGGTTGTCCTGAATAGATAAAGGGAACAATGTAGGCTACCTCTGTTCTTAGCTTAGGTATAGAGATAGGCTCAAAGTAAGGAACTTTCTTAACTTCATCCATTCTACCCATATAAGCATTATAGATGTCGTTTACCTCATTCCTTGAGTCTTCGTTAGTCTTCTGGTAATTGTCTTTTTCTTTAAAGAGTTGGTCAATGATTTGTTTCTCATCAACTTCTTTTACTTCTTCAGTAGAGGTTTCTGCGTATTCTTGTTCCATAATATATATTTAATTAAATTGCCTTTACCATCTGGTCTATATCTTATTCTTAGTATATGTTCGCTAAACCAAAGGTCAAAAGCGTGTTTTACAGGTCTTTTGTATTCTTTATCAGTTCCGTAATATGTTTTTCCAAACCAGTTAATCATAGAGTTTGTATTATTTACTAATATACATAACCGAACTTAACGAAATGATAAATAGTATAATGATTACTATTTTACCTATTATTCCAAATTCCATAGAGTTTTATTATTTTATTATATATCTTGATAATTTACCTTTAATTGTTCTAAATTAACTAACTGTCTTTTGGCGTAAGTATTCCCCTTTTTAAATCTATATACTATTTTACCATTATGTTTCACATCATATTTGAAATGACATTTAGTACATAGTCTTTGCCAATCTTGTCTATCTCTTGTATATGTATGATATTTATTTGACCACTCAAACTTCTTAGCTGTAGTAGTACCACATACTTCACATTTCTTTGGGCTTCCCCATACTCTCGCTACCCAACAATGTACTGAGTCTTTCTGTATCTTGTCTCCTACCCATCTTGGATTGTCTTTTCCTGTTTGTTGTTTATGGTCACCAAGTTTGTTATAGATTGCATTGCATTTACTACTGCAAAACTTAGCTGTTAGCCAATACTTCTTTGAATGATTCTTCTTCTTATAGAAGGTTTTGCCACATTCTAGGCATTTTTTATACTCCATTTGTTTATGGCTCGGAGTTACCAGTGCTAATCACAGTCACTGGCAATTCGGAGGTGATTAGATTATTTATTAGTAGTCAGAATAATAAGTTACTGTTGAGTCTGTTTGTCTTATAGTTGGCTTATGTGTGTAGAGAGCGTATCTTAATGCATCTAATGCGTGGTCGTTTTCCTTTATAGGTTTCTCCTCCTCATTCTTTTCAGGTTTCTTATCAGGGTATCTATAAGTTTCGAGTTCGTGTATTAAGTTCTTACAGTCTGGGCTTATATGTATTCTTCCTTGTTTAAACAATTCTCTAACGTGATCTACTCCTGCGACTATATCTTTACTAACTTGTCTGACGTTGAGTCCTGCTTTTTTAAGGATTTCAATCCTGTCTGGTTCAGCTGAGTCGGCATAGACCTTCGTTGATTTGTATAGGTTCGCTTGTTCAGCGATTTGGTCTGTCGTTTGTTTTGTTTTATACCATTCTTCTTGTATCCAGTAATGGCTGTCGCTATCAATCTCAATGGAGATAATTGACGCTGGATTCGTGTAGCCAAAGTCGATACCAAGGATTTTGTCGATTGTTTCGGAAGGCTTCTCTTTTGTAACATCTTTTTCTCTATTAAATTCTTTATATACTAATCCTTGTGTCTTACGGAAGTCAGCTAAGTATTCTTGTGCGAATCTATCATCTGTTAGTTGTGCCTTAGCTTTGTCTATCTCGTCTTTAGGAATGTATGGGTTGTCGTATGAGGTATAATGAAATGATTTAAAGTCAGGGTCTTCGTCTTGTTGGTTATATAAATCGTAGAAGTGATTGAATCCTTTAGGTGTTGAGATAAACATTACCTCTCCTCTTGTATCTGTAAGCGTAGGTCTTATTACTTCTTCCCAGTTAATGTTAAAGTTTCTCATCATAGCGACCTCATCTATTACAATGAAATCAAAATGCTGTCCTCTTAGAGTTTCTATTGCTTCCCATCCTCTTAACTGAATAAGGGAAGTTCCTTTTACTAAGTTATTAACTGTTAGTTCTAGTCTGGATTCGTTTACTTTCTTTATGATTGGCTTTAGTTCCTTTACTAAAGTTTGCCAAGCTATATCTCTTGCTTGCTGATAAGTCGGTGCTATGTAACAGATCCTAGTATTCTTATAAAGAGCTTTACCTTTTATTTCTTCACAGGCTAATATAGTTTTCCCGAACCTTCTCCCACAGTTTATCACTCTAAACCTAGAAGTGTCTTTAGCTATTACTGATTGGCTTTCGTGAAGTTTCATTAGAGTTTTTATCCTTAATCTCGCTGGCTACTTGAATTATAATTGCTTTTCCATCTTCTCCACTATGTTCATTTATTCTAGGTAATACTGTTGAAGCTAGTTTTAATATAACTGATTCTTTAAACTTACCCATTCCTTTCTCAAGTAAAATCTTCCTAATTTGTTTTAGGGTTAGTCTTCTAACTTCTCTACCTAAGTCCATATCTGGTTTTATTGGTCCTGCCATATTTGTAATCGTTTCTAGTTTAGGCTTATCTAAGCCATTATTAGTACAACAGACATAGCGATTAGTCCTCCCATTAGGATACCTATTGCTAAACCATCTTTGTATGCTACTTCATTCATAGAGTTATTATAACGCAAAAAATTC